>Ga0105251_10003225_pt1 | contig 12017 bp, 7 predicted proteins | sample KBSS64metaG_FD_80424 | JGI IMG/M metagenome (GOLD analysis project Ga0105251, IMG submission 80424) | Switchgrass rhizosphere microbial communities from Kellogg Biological Station, Michigan, USA - KBS S6-4 metaG | ecosystem: Host-associated > Plants > Roots > Rhizosphere > Soil | place...
CTGCGCCCGGACTCGCGCTACAACCAGGACAACAACTTCATCATCAGCAACTACTCGACCAGTTCCGACGTGCTGGTGATCATGGTCAAGACCCCGGCGGAAAGCTGCTCGATCCACTCGACCATGGCGCCGATCGACGAGCTGATGTGGACCATGCAGAACACCCCCGGGGTGCAGTCGGCGATTTCCCTGGTGACCGTGTCCAAGCAGGTGATCAAGGGCATGAACGAGGGCAGCCTGAAGTGGGAGACCCTGTCGCGCAACCCGGACATCCTCAACAACTCCATCGCCCGCGCCGACGGCCTGTACAACGCCGACTGCTCGCTGGCACCGGTGCTGGTGTTCCTCAACGACCACAAGGCCGAGACCCTGGAGCGTGTCACCGCCGTGGCCAAGGCGTTCGCCGACAGCCATGACAAGGAAGGCTTGCAGTTCCTGCTGGCGGCGGGCAACGCCGGGATCGAGGCGGCCACCAACGAGGTGATCAAGTCGGCCGAGCTGACCATCCTGATTCTGGTCTACCTCTGCGTGGCGGTGATGTGCCTGATCACATTCCGCTCGTTCGCCGCGACCCTGTGTATTGTCCTTCCGCTGGTGCTGACTTCGGTGCTGGGCAACGCGCTGATGGCGTTCATGGGGATTGGCGTGAAGGTCGCCACCCTGCCGGTGGTGGCCCTGGGTGTGGGCATCGGCGTGGACTACGGCATCTACATCTACAGCCGCCTGGAAAGCTTCTTGCGTGCCGGCCTGCCGTTGCAGGAGGCTTACTACCAGACCTTGCGCTCGACCGGCAAAGCCGTGCTGTTCACCGGCCTGTGCCTGGCGATCGGCGTGTGCACCTGGATCTTCTCGGCGATCAAGTTCCAGGCCGACATGGGACTGATGCTGACCTTCATGCTGCTGTGGAACATGTTTGGCGCGCTGTGGCTGCTGCCGGCGCTGGCGCGGTTCCTGATCAAGCCGGAGAAGATGGTGGGTAAGGAGGGGGGCTCCATTTTCGCCCACTGAATCGCCGGGGGCCGCTTTGCGGCCCATCGCGACACAAGGCCGCTCCTACAGGGGATCGCGTTTCTCTGTAGGGGCGGCCTTGTGTCGCGATGGGCTGCAAAGCAGCCCCAGAGGTTATAATGCCGGCTCATTCAAAACCGGTACCCCCATGTCTCCCCTCGCCACCGCCCTCGCTTCCTGCGACATGCTCCTGATCGACGGCCTGCACGCCTTCGAGTTCACCTGCGACGAATCCGGCCTGACCATCCAGTGCATCGACGGTCGCCAGCACCGCCGCTGGTCCTTCACCCCCGAGCAGCTCGCTGCCGCTGTTGGCGCCGGGGATGAATGGCAACTCAACGATGCCCAGGGCGAGCATCGTCTAGTCTGTATGAGTGCCTTTCGCGCCCCGGATGAAGACGACGATGAACCGGATCTGGACGAGCCTGCTGACCGCTAGCCTGATGAGCCTGACTATCACCGCCCACGCTGCCACCTTGCTGGTGGGCAGCTACACCGATGGCCAGAGCCAGGGTATCTATCGCTACCAGTTCGACAGCAAGGCGGGGAAAATCGACCCGACGCCGCAGCAGGTGGTCAAGAGCGTCAGCCCGTCGTGGCTGGTGCTGTCAGCCGACCAGCGCCAGCTGTTCTCTGTCAATGAAACCCCGAACGGCCAAGTCAGCAGTTTCAGCGTCAGCGCCAAGGGTGAAATCAAGCCGTTGAACCAGGTCAGCAGCCGTGGCGACGAGCCTACTCACGCCAGCCTCAGCCGCGACCAGCGTTACCTGTTCGTCGCCAACTACGCCGTCGCCCCCGACCCCGGGGGCAGCCTGGTGGTGATTCCGGTGGCCAAGGACGGCAAGCTCAAGGACGTGGTGCAGCAGCTGCGGCACAAGCCCAGTGGTGTGAACCCCGAGCGCCAGGCCGGGGCCCATGTGCATTCGCTGGTGCTGTCGCCGGATGGCCAGCATGTGTATGCCTGCGACCTGGGGGCCGACAAGGTCTTCATCTATCGCTACGACGGCGCCAGCGCCGATCACCCGCTGAGCCCGGCGATCCCGGCATCGGTGGACCTGCCGCCCGGCAGCGGGCCGCGCCATCTGTTGTTCGATGCCAAGGGCCGACATGCCTACCTGACGCTGGAAATGAGTGGCGAAGTGGTGATGTTCGACGTCAAGGACGACGCCTTGCTGGAGCGCCAGCGCCTGCCGCTGACCGAACAGCAAGATGCCGCCGCCAAGGCCTCGGGTGGCCTGCACCTGTCGGCGGACGGGCGCTTCCTGTATGTCAGCAACCGCGGCACGGCGAACGAGATCGTGGTGTTCAGCGTGGGCAAGGACGATGGCCAGCTGACCTTCCTGCAACGCCGCTCGGTGGAAGGCGACCATCCGCGCGAATTCGCCCTGGACCCGAGCGACAACTTCCTGCTGGTGGCCAACCAGAAGAGCAACCAGATCGTGGTCATGCGCCGCGACCCGCGCAGCGGCAAGCTCGGCGAGACCGTGCAGACCTTCACTCAGGATGCGCCTTCGGACCTCAAGTTCATCGAGTAAGGCTCGCTTGAGGGACTATCGATACGGGTAATAATCCTTACCAGCGCAATGAATTTCTGCGGGCGACCTCAGCGGCGTAAGTTTGACCCAAGGCCCAAGCGGCTGAACGTCAAACCACACACGTCGAGGTCAGCCACCATGAACTTCAATCTCTTCCCCGTGATTGCCGCATCCGCCATTTCCGCTTCCGTCGTGCTGCCGGCCCATGCCCACGCCGATAGCAGCAAGGCCACCGCCACCCATAGCTATACCGAGCAGTACCTGCGCCAGAGCGCCAACTTCCATGCGGCCTTGAGCGGCAAGCACAGCCACTGATTGAGGCCTTGCACGGTCCCTGTGGGAGCGGGCATGCCCGCGAAGCAGACACCGCGGTGTGTGGCACCGGCTTTGCCGGTGTTCGCGGGCGAGCCCGCTCCCACAGGGACCGAGTTGCAGCCTGAAGCGCTTTAGCGAGCCATCACTGACTTGAACAAGTCCGAAGCCAACCACCCCTCCAGCCAGCTCCGCAGCCGCGGATAAGCCGCCTCGGCGAACCACTGCGGTTCGACCCCGGCAAACTGGCGCATCAGGGGCAGCAGGGCGGCATCGGCCAGGCTCGGGTGAGCGGCCAGCAAATACGGCCGGCCTTCGAGCAACTGTTCAAGCTCTGCCAGCCAGGTTTCGGCCTGCTGACGGTAGTGTTCGCGTGAATGCTCGGGATAGCGCTCGGCGTACTTGTACAGGTTCACCTGCGCCTTGAACGTGCTGTCGTTGCGCGCCATCAGGGCCTCGGCGTGCTGTGCGGCGGCGGGGTCGGCCTGCAGGCGCCAGTCCTGCGGGTCGTGCTGTTCGAGGGCCCAGCGCATGATGTCCAGGCTCTCTTCCAGTACATCGGCACCGGTATCCAGCACCGGCACCGTGCCCTTGGGCGACAAGGCCAGCAGTTCTGCCGGCTTGTTCTTCATCGCCACCTCGACGATCGCCACCGCGCAGCCGGCATAGCGCAGCGCCAGGCGCGCACGCATCGCCCACGGGCAGCGGCGGAACGAGTAGAGAATCACCCGCATACCTCCACGTCGCTCAGGCCATTGCCCTGGCGGCGCACCTGGATCTGCACCGGGATGCGCTCGTGCATTTCCTGCACGTGGGAGATCACCGCGACCTTGCGGCCTTGCGCCTGCAGGCCGTCGAGGGCGTCCATGGCCAGTTGCAGCGACTCCGGGTCGAGGCTGCCAAACCCTTCGTCGATGAACAGCGATTCGATGCGCAAGGTGCTCGAGGCCATCGACGCCAGGCCCAGGGCCAGGGCCAGCGAGACCAGGAAGGTTTCACCGCCGGACAGCGAGTGCACCGAGCGCAGCTCGTCGCCCATTTCGGTGTCCAGCACCAGCAGGCCCAGGGCGCTGCCGCCGCGCTTGAGGCGATAGCGGCGCGCCAGCTGGCGCAACTGGGCGTTGGCGTGGTGCAGCAACAGGTCGAGGTTGTAGCCTTGGGCGATCTTGCGGAACACGTCGCCCGAGGCCGAGCCGATCAGCGTGTTCAGCCGCGCCCAACGCTGCCATTGCTGGTGGGCCTGTTCGATCTCCCCGCTCAGGGCCTGGCTCGCCTGCTGGCGGCGCTGGTCGTCGGCCTGCTGTGCGCGCAGTTCGGCGCATTGCTGCTCATGCCCGGCCAGCCGCTCGCGCAGCTCGCCCAGTGCTTGCTCAAGGTCTTCGACCGAAGCCTCGACGCTCATCTGCGCGGCGTGTTGCTGCAGGCGCTGTGCGCGTTCCTGGAGCAATACGCGGCTCTGTTCGATGGCTTTCTCGGCAACTTGCAGGCGCTGGCGCAGCGCGTTCAACTGGGCGTCGTCGATGGCCAGCAGGCGATCCAGCCCGGCGTCATCCAGCTGCGGATGCTCGGCGCGCCACTGGGCGATGTCGCCTTGCAGCTGCTGGCATTCATGCTCAAGCGCCTGCTGCTGCTGGGTATTGGCCTTGAGTTCGCTGGCCAGTTGCACGCCCTGGGTGCGCAGGTCCTGCAGCTGCTGGGCAGTGTGTGCCTCTGCGGCACGGGCCTGCTCCAGCTGGCTGTCCATGTGCTGCTGCCAGGCTTCGGCGCTGGCCTGCTCGCCGAGCAGCTCGGCCAGCGCGGCCTGGGCCTGCTGGCGCTGCGTGTCGAGTGCGGCGAGCTGCTGCTGCGCCTGCGCCAGGGCCTGCACGCGCGCCTGTTGCTGGTCGCGCAGCTTGTCCAGTTGCAGTTGGCGTGCCTGCTGTTCTTCCTGCTCGTCCTTGCGCTGCTCCAATTGCTGCAGGCGCTGGGCGATCTGTTGGTCAAGCGCCAGGAAAGCGTTGGCCGGGTCGTCGCCAAGGGCTTTGAGTACATCGCCCGGGAGCACATTGGCCAGGTCATTCAGACCCTGCTCCAGCTGTTGTTCATCACTGGCCAGCGCCTGGTGCTGCTGGTCGAGATGGCGCTGGGCCTGCTGCTGGGCATCCTGCGCCGCCTGCAGTTGCTGGTTGAGGCGAGCGGCATCCTTCTGCAGGGCGAGCAGGGCGCTCTGGCGCTTCTCGTCCTTGTCGATTTCTTCATTCAGACGCCGCAGCTGGCTGTCGAGCCAGGCGCTGCGGGCCTTGTCGTCCTGCGGCGCGAGGGCGGGCCAGAGGCTGTGCGCCTGTACCTGGGCCACCAGCGGCTGCAACTGCTCGCCCATGTGCTGCTGTTGCTGCTGGTAGTCCTTGAGCTGGGCATTGACCACGCCGAGCTGGGTGCGCAACTCGACCAGCTTGCCGTTGAGGGTTTCGACCTGTTTCTGCGCCGCGTCTTCTTCGGCCTGGTCATGGCGGCCGAGGCTCTGCAGCAGTGCTTCGGGTTGATGAAACGGGTGTTCGGCGCTGCCGCACACCGGGCAAGGCTCGCCATCGCGCAACTGGCCGCGCAGTTCTTCGACGCTGGTGTTGCGCGCCAGGCGCTGGCGTTGCAGCAACTGGCGGGTGAGGTTGAGCGCCTGTTCGGCGGCTTCCAGTTCGGTTTTGGCCGCGGTCCCTTCGCCGATCAGTTGCTGGCGTTGCTGCATGGCCTGCTGCTGGCGCTCACGCAGGGCATCGAGCTGCTGGCGCAGTTCCTGCTCGCGGCCATGCAGGCGTGTCAGTTCTTCGACGGCGCGTTGTTGCTTGCGGTTGTCCTGGAGCATGTTGCCGAGCAAGTCGATCTGTTCGGCCAGGGCCTGGGGTTCGGCCTTGGCTTCGCGGAACAGCAGCTCGAAGTGGTCACGCTGGGTTTGCAGCTGGGCATTGGCCTGGCTGGCCTGGGCCTGCAGGCCGGGCAGCTCCTCGCGTCCCTTGGCCAGGCGGCCACCGATCAGCATCACCTGCTTGAGTTGCGGCAGGTAGGCCTGCCAGGCATTGGCCAGGCCCGCCAGGTGCTGGCTGTCGGCCAGGGCGGTGTCGATCTGGGCCAACTGCTGCTGGCTGCGCTGCTGGTTTTCTTCCGTTTGCTGTAGCTGCTGCTGACCTTCGGCAACTTGCTGCTCGGCTTGCTGACAGGCCGCCTGCTGCGCCACCTGTTGCTGGTCAAGGCGCGCCAGGTTGTCCTGGCCGGCGAAGGCCTGACGCAGGCGCGGAGCATTCTCGCTGTGCAGGGTCTGGCTTTGTGCCAGGGCTGCGCGAGACACCAGCAGCGCCTGTTCCAGCTCGCCGGTGCGCGTCTGCAATTCGCTGTGCTGGCGCTGTTGCTCGGCGATTTGCTCAGCGATCGGTGCCAGTTGCGCGCCGAGCATCTGCTGGCGGTGGAACTGGTGGCGTTGCGGGGCCAGGCGCTCCAGGCGCAGCAGGTCGAGGCGCTGCTCGGCCAGTTGCTGCCAGTCCTGTTCGGCGGTTTGCAGAGTGGCGCCGGCCTCGGCGTGCTGGGCTTGCAGCTGGTGTTGTTCATTGAGCCAGTTGCGCTGCTGCTCCAGCTGGCGCTCGCCACCCTGGTCGGCCTTGAACTGCTGCAACGCCTGCTCCAGGCGCTGGTCGAGTTCGGCGCGGGCTTCGGCGGCCATCGGCAGCAAGTGACTGGCGCGCTCCTTGAGGGCATTGTGCGTTTCGGCGGTCTCCCGCGCCTTGCTGAAGGCGCGCTGGCCGAGGCGGGTGTAGATGGCGGTGTTGGTGAGCTTTTCCAGCAGCTCGCTGCGCTCTTTGTCGTCGGCCTTGAGGAAGGCGCCGAACTCGCTCTGGGCCAGCATTACCGCACGGGTGAACTGCTCGAAATTAAGGCCCAGGCGGGCTTCGATCAGTTGCTTGTATTCGTTCTTGCCGCTGCCCAGCACCTGTTCGCTGTCCAGGTCATACAGGCTCTGGCGGCTGAGTTGCAGCTTGCCATTGGCCTTGTCGCGGGCGCGGTTGGCTTCCCAGCGGGCGCGGTAGCGGTGGCCGTCGATACCGACGAAATCGACTTCGGCAAAGCCGCTGCCGGTGCCGCGGCGCAGCAGGTTGCGCGGGTCGGAGGTGGGGATTTCGCCGTCGGCGTCTGGCACTTTGGCTTCACGGCCGATGTCGTTCAGGCGCGGCACGGTGCCGAACAGGGCCAGGCACAGGGCGTCGAGCAAGGTGCTCTTGCCGGCGCCGGTCGGCCCGGTGATGGCGAACAGGCCGGCGCTGGCCAAGGGCTCGGCGGTGAAGTCGATGTCGACCGGGCCGGCCAGGGATGCCAGGTTCTTCAGGCGGATGGCGAGAATCTTCATGGCTGTTCCTCTTCCAGCTGGACGTCCTGCAGCAGCAGGGCAAAGTCGGCCAAGGCCTGCTCATCGACGGGGTTGCCGTAGGCCTGTTCCCAGGCGCGGCTGAACAGGTCCTGCGGGGTCATTTGCGACAGTTCGACGAATGCCAGGTCATCGTCTTCGCCGCGGCCGTTGCCTGCGTATTCGGCACTGATGCGGATCAGCCGCACTGCCTTGCCGTGCAGGGCGCCTTCGATCTGCTGGCGCAGGTCCGGTTGCGGTTCGTCCAGGCTTACCCGCACCTCCAGCCAGGGCTGGCGATTGGGGTCTTCGAGCAGGTCGACAACCGGCAGCTCGGCCAGTTGCTCGAGCAGTTCAGCCAGCGGCGCCGGGCCGACCCGCTGCAGGGCCACCGCACGTGGAACCGGGCGCGGCTCGACGCTGACCAGCTCGCTGCCGTCGAGCTCGACTTCCAGCACCTGGTGTGGGTAGTTGATTTCGGCGAACGACAGCGGGATTGGCGAGCCACTGTAGCGGATGCGGCTTTCGCGATTGACCTTCTGCGGCTTGTGCAGGTGGCCGAGCGCCACGTAACTGATCGACTTGTCGAACAGCTTGGCCGGCAAGGCCTCGGCATTACCGATGATCAGGCTGCGCTCGGAGTCTTCGGACACCGCGCCACCGGCCATGTGCGCATGGCTGATGGCGATCAGCGCCTGGTCCTTCTTGCGCTTTTTTTGCGCCGCGCCAATCAACTGTTGATGCACCTGGGTGATGCCTTGCAGGTAATCGTCGCCCAGCTGCGGGCCGGTCACTTCGGCCGGGCGCAGGAAGGGCAGGGCCAGGCACCAGGCGGCGACCTTGCCGCGGCCGTTGGTCAGCGGGATCAGCAGGCGTTCGGCATCCAGCTGGCCTTCGTCGAGCCAGTGCACCCGGCCCAGCGCGTGGGTGCGCAGGCGGCGCATGAGCGCGGCGGGCAGCTCGATGCGCGAGCCGGAGTCGTGGTTGCCGGCGATCATCACGATGTCCAGCTTCGGCTGCTGCTCATGGGCCTGGACGATGAAGTCGTAGAGCCGTTCCTGGGCTTTGACCGGCGGGTTGACCGTGTCGAAGATGTCGCCGGCGATCAGCAGCGCATCCGGTTGGCGCAGGTGCAGCTGGCCGAGCAGCCAGTCGAGGAAGCAGGCGTGTTCGAAGTCGCGTTCCTGGCCGTGCAGGCTTTGGCCCAGGTGCCAGTCGGAGGTGTGAAACAGACGCATGGATGACCTGTCGATGTCGAGTCAGCAAGCCGGGGCTTGGCGGGAATGATGGGCTTCGCGGAGCCGGGTATGGTAACCCAACGTCGGGCGGCACGGCAGTCAGGTCTTATGGGTGGAACCCGTTTGAGGGGCATGAACTGTTGATTGCATAAGGGCCGCCACGGGCCTGGCGTGAGGCATTCAGCGCCTGTGAGACCGAGCGCCGCCCGCGCGGCGCTCGATCTCAAAGGCGCAGAAAATCCCCCGCCAGGCCCCCAGCCAACCCCCCCCCTCACTTCGGATAAAGCGGCGGCAAGCCCCCACTCTCACCGGCCGGCAACAACACCTGTTCCGCCTGCGGAATCGTCCCGATCGCCCGCCACAAATCCTCGCCCTGCCAATACTGCCCGCCCTCGCTGTACAACGCTCCGTTCAACCCATCCAGCGCATCCGACAGCGGCACGAACCGCGCCGCCATCTCCGCCAGGGTCTCCGGCTGCTGCCGCGCCCAGGCATCAAGCGCCTGGCGCGTGGCCTGTGGGTCGTTGGCCTGGCACGCACGCTTGAGGTCGTCCAGCAAGGTGCGCGGGCTTGGGCCGTTCTGCGCAGCACGCAGCACCGCCGGTTGCGAACGGGCGCGCCACCACAGGGCAAAACCCAGCACCGTGGTCAGGGCGAACAGCAGGGTGGCGAGCTGCCAGGGCCAGAGCAGGTGGCTGGCGCCGCTGCTGTCGCCGGCCGGGGTGTCGGCGCTCAGCGCCGGGTTGTCCTGCACGTCCAGTGTGCGCGCCGCCAGGCTGCTGTGCTCCAGGTGGTCTTCGCGGGTGTTCCACCAGGTGACTTCCACGGCCGGCAGGGCCAGATTGCCGCTGTGGGTCGGCACCAGGGCTTCGCGCTCCTCGCGGTTGGCGGTCATGCCGCGCTCGCTGATCTCGTTACGCAGCACCGGCTGGTCCGGGTAGCGGCGCAGGCCGACGATCTCGGTGGCGGGCAGCAGCGGCAGCTGGGTGCTCGACAGGCCCTCGGCGCGCAGGGTGATGCTGCGCGTCAGCGAATCGCCGATCTGTGGTTGCTGGCTGGCCGGATCGGGGTTCCAGTGCTCTTCAAGGGTCAGGCTGCGGGCCGGCAGCCAGGGTACGTTGGCAGGCCAGGCAGTGGGGACGGGGCGCACGGTCAGGCGCAGTGGCAGCGAACTGACCTGTACCTGGCGGCCGGCCCGGGCGGTGCCGGCCGGTTGCTGGCCGTTGTCGGCGGCAGTGGCGGTAAAGGTCAGCGGCGGAATCTCCAGGCTGCCGCTTTGCTGCGGATACACCGCGTAGCGGGTTTCGATCACCCCGTGGCGCACGCCGTTGATTTCTTTCTCGTAGGTGCGCGACTCACCCAGCGGCTCGACCTTGGCGTTCTCCAGCTGCAGCGGGCTCAGGCTGCTGTCGTCGTACAGCGACACCGAGTGGTAGATGCGCAGGGTCAGCACGGCCTGGGCCTGGACGTACACCTCGTTGCTGTCCAGGGAGGCTTCGACGAAGACCTGCGAGGCGACCTCCGGGCGGCTGGCGTCGGCCTGCAGTACTTGCAGGTCGATGGCCTGGCTCTGCGACTGGCCCAATTGCAGCTCGGGGATGCGCAGGCTGCCGCTGCGCCGTGGCAGCAGGGTGATGATCCAGCGGGTGCTGGCGCGGGTTTCGCCGTCGAGGGTGTGCAGGCTGTTCAGCTGGCGTGTGCCGCGCACTTCGAAGTCGCTGTCCAGGGCGCGCAGGTCGGGCTTGCCGAATTGGGTCACGTCCTGGCTTTCGAGGGTCAGCTCAAGGGTTTCGCCGGCCTCCAGGCGCGTGCGGTCGACGCTGGCCTGCAACGTGGGTAGGGCCTGGGCCATGACGGCCCACAACAGGCTGAGAAGCAAGACGCCGAAGCGACTCATCGTGTTTTTTCCTGATGCAATTGCTGTTCATACCAGAATTTGCGCCGCAACAGCTCCGCCGGGTTGTCGGGGATCTCGCGCAGCCATTGTTCCAGGGCCTGGCGCTGTTCGGCATCGAGGCTGGTCGATACCGGGCGCTGCGGCGGCTGGGTGATGCTGTCGTCATCCCCGCCCTGGTTGCCAGGCGCCGCCTGGCTGTTGTTGCTGCCTTCGCCTGATTGTTCGGCGTTGGCCTGTTCTTCGCTGCCTGGCGTGCCCTGGGCGGGGCTGCTGGCCGAGCTGCTGTTGCCTTCGGTTTCGCTGCCTGGGGTGCCTTGGGCATTGCTGTCGGCCGGCTGTTCCTCGGCCTGGGCATCGCGTTGCTGCAGCAACTGCTGCACCAGCGCCTGGTTGGCCAGCGCCGGTTGCAGGTCGGGCTGGCGCTCCAGGGCCTGTTCGTAGGCGTCCAGGGCGGCTTCCAGCTCACCGCTGCGGGCCAGGGCATTGCCTCGATTGTAGTGGGCCGCGGCGTTGTCGCCCTGGGCGAAGGCTTCGGCGGCACCGGCATAGTCGCCGGCCTGGTACAACGCCAGCCCGCGCCACTGTGGGTCCTGGAAGTGCCGGGCGGCATCTGCCGGGCGTTGCTTGCGCAGCAGCATCTGGCCCTGTTGATCGGGGCGCAGCCACAGGTCGTTGAACTCGAAGGCCTGGCTGGGTTGTGGCAAGGCCAGCAACAGCGGCAGGCAGAACAGCCAGCCGCGGCGCCCGGCACAGGCGGCCAGCAGCAACAACGGAAGCAACAGCCAGTAACCCTGGTCGGCCCAGCTGTCCAGTTGCAGGGTCTGGCCGGCGTCGCGCAGGTGGCGCGGGTTGTCGAACAGGCCCAGGCCGCGCAGGTCAAGGTCGTCGATACGGGCATGGCGGTAGCGCCCACCGGTGCCACTGATGAAGGCCTTGAGGCTGGCACTGTCCAGCCGTGGCAGGAGGATGCCGCCCTGGTCATCCTTGAGGTACTCGCCATTGGCCTGGCGCACCGGCGCGCCGTCACTGGTGCCGATGCCCAGCATCAGCAGGCTCGGGCCCTGACGGCCAAGGGCCTGGGTGATGCCTTGGCGTTCTGGCGCACTCAGCGCCGAACCGACCAGCAGCAGGCGACCCTGGCCGAGGCCGCTCTGGGCCAGCAGGGCCAGGCCTTTCTGTACAGCCAGGTCGGCGCGCTGGCCGGCCTTGGGCATGATCGACGGGTCGATGGCCTCGAGCAGGTTGCGCGTGGTGCCCAGGTCGTCCGACAGCGGTACCAGGGTGTGCGCACTGCCGGCATAGACGATCAGCGCGGTCTGGCTGTCGCTGCGGTGTTCGAGCAGGTCGAGAATCTTGCGCCGGGCCTGTTCCAGGCGGTTGGGGGCAACGTCATCGGCGAGCATCTGCGGGGTCAGTTCGAGCAGGATCACCAGTGGGTCGGCCGGGCGCTGGCGGGTTTCCTCCAGGCGCTGCCAGCTCGGCCCGAGCAGGGCCAGCACCACCAGCAGCCAGGCCAGGCCCAGGGCCACCCAGGGCAGCTTGCTGTTGCTGCCGCTGCCGCCGCCGAGCAGCACCGGGTGGAAGGCCGGCGGCAGGATCATCTGCCAGCGCCCGGCACGCTTGCGCCGGTGCCACAGCTTGAACAGCAGCCAGCCGAGCAG
>Ga0105251_10003231_pt1 | contig 12007 bp, 9 predicted proteins | sample KBSS64metaG_FD_80424 | JGI IMG/M metagenome (GOLD analysis project Ga0105251, IMG submission 80424) | Switchgrass rhizosphere microbial communities from Kellogg Biological Station, Michigan, USA - KBS S6-4 metaG | ecosystem: Host-associated > Plants > Roots > Rhizosphere > Soil | place...
CGGCCGTAAATGCCCTTGATTTCGAGGCCCTTGAAGATCACCTGGGTCCAGTCGATCGCGGTCTGCGCGGGCGGAATGCCGAGCAACGCGATCTTGCCGCCGTGGTTCATCGCTTCGAGCATGCTCGTGAACGCGCTCGGTACGCCCGACATTTCCAGCCCGACATCGAATCCTTCGGCCATGTGCAGATCGGCCATGACGTCGCGCAACGATTCGCGCGACACATTCACCGCACGTGTCGCGCCCATCTTGCGCGCGAGTTCGAGGCGATAGTCGTTGACATCGGTGATCACCACGTTACGCGCGCCCACATGTTTGGCGATCGCCACCGCCATGATGCCGATCGGTCCGGCGCCGGTAATCAGCACGTCTTCGCCGACCAGATTGAACGACAGCGCCGTATGCGTGGCGTTGCCAAACGGGTCGAAAATCGCGGCGAGGTCGTCGGAGATTTCCGGCGGAATCTTGAATGCGTTGAACGCCGGTATCACCAGATATTCGGCAAACGCGCCTTCGCGATTCACGCCGACGCCCACCGTATTGCGGCACAGATGCCGGCGTCCCGCGCGACAGTTACGGCAGAAGCCGCATGTGATATGTCCTTCTCCCGACACCCGATCGCCGATCGCAAAGCCCCGTACTTCCTGGCCCATTTCGACGATTTCACCCACGTATTCGTGCCCGACGTGCATCGGCACCGGAATCGTTTTTTGCGCCCAGTCGTCCCATTTCCAGATGTGAATATCGGTGCCGCAAATCGCCGTGCGCGTGATGCGGATCATCACGTCGTTATGGCCGACTTCGGGTTTCTTGACGTCCGTGAGCGTGAGGCCCGGTGCGCGTTCGAGTTTCGCCAATGCTTTCATATGCGCCTCCTTCAGATCACACCGAGTTGACGGCCGACGCGCGCAAATGCATTCACGGCGCGATCGATCTGTTCCGACGTGTGCGCTGCGCTCATCTGCGTGCGGATGCGTGCGCGGCCTTTGGGCACCACCGGGAACGAGAAGCCGATCACGTAGACGCCTTCCTTCAGCAGCGCATCGGCCATGTTCGACGCGAGTTGCGCGTCGCCGAGCATCACGGGAATGATCGGGTGTTCGCCGGGCACGAGCGTGAAGCCGAGCGCGCTCATCGCGCTACGAAAATGCGCGCCGTTTTCCCGCACGCGGGCGCGCAGTTGCGCGCCTTCTTCGCTTGCCAGCAGTTCGAGTACTTTCAGCGACGCGGCGGCAATGCTCGGCGTGAGCGTGTTTGAAAACAGATACGGACGCGAACGCTGCCGCAGCAATTCCACGATCTCCCTGCGCGCCGCGACGTAGCCGCCCGATGCCCCGCCCAACGCTTTGCCGAGCGTGCCGGTGAGGATGTCCACGCGCGACAGCACCCCGCAATGTTCCGGCGTGCCGCGCCCGTGTTCGCCGACGAAGCCCACCGCGTGCGAGTCGTCGACCATCACCAGTGCGCCGTAGCGGTCGGCGAGATCGCAAATCCCGGCGAGGTTGGCGATGATGCCGTCCATCGAGAACACGCCGTCGGTCGCGATCAGTTTGAAGCGTGCTCCAGCGGCGTCGGCTTCTTTCAGACGGGCTTCAAGATCGGCGAGGTCGTTGTTTTTGTAGCGGAAGCGCTTTGCCTTTGAAAGCCGTACGCCGTCGATGATGCTCGCGTGATTCAGCTCGTCGCTGATGATCGCGTCGTTGTCGTCGAGCAGCGTTTCGAACAGGCCGCCGTTCGCATCGAAACAGCTCGAGTAGAGGATGCAGTCGTCGGTTTGCAGGAACGCGGCGAGCGCGGCTTCGAGTTCCTTGTGCACGGTCTGCGTGCCGCAGATGAAGCGCACCGAGGCCATGCCGAAGCCGTCGTTATCCAGACCCTGTTTCGCGGCTTCGATCAGGCGTGCGTCGTCGGCGAGGCCCAGATAGTTGTTCGCGCAGAAATTCAGCACGTCGCGGCCGTTGGCGAGCCGCACGTCCGCCGATTGCGGGCTGGCGATCACGCGCTCGTTCTTGTAGAAGCCGTCGGCGCGGATCTGCTCGAGAGTGCCACGCAGATGAGCGAGGTAAAGGTCACGCATGAACCAGACTCCTGAGAAGTGGAGGCGCCCGCGTCAACGTATCGTGCAGGTTCGGCACGGGGCGGCCTGTTATAGTCGGCTTCAGTTTTACCGGATATTTTCGTTTTTTCGAACTAAAATCCGGTATATCGAACAACTCTAAACGATGGGTCAGCAAATGGCAAGTTCGGGTATCCGCCGTGCCGCGGCCAACGCGGCGCCTACCGCCGGTGTAACGTCCGCCGCGGCGACCGCGGCGCCGCCGCGCGTCGGCGAGCAGATTCAGCGTCTGCGCGCCGAACGGCGCATGACGCTCGACGATTTGTCGCGCGCGGCCGGTGTGTCCAAATCGATGCTCTCCGAGATCGAACGTGACAAGGCTAATCCAACCATCGCGGTTGCGTGGCGTCTGACCAATGCGCTCGGCGTCAGTCTCGATTCGCTGTTCGCGCCACAAAAGGCGCCCGAAGCGATCGCCGTCTCCGGTCCGCATGACATTCCCACCTTGAGCGGGCACGACGCCAAATATCAGTTACGTGTGTGGGGGCCGATCGAACTGGCCGGCAAGTTCGAGTGGTACGAGCTGACGCTGCAGGCGGGCGGAGCGCTAGTGTCGAATGCGCACGAGCCTGGCACGCGCGAGCATCTGACCGTGCTGCAAGGATCGATCGAGATCGAGGCCGCGGGCACGACGAAGCGGCTCAAGTCAGCGGACACCGCGCGCTATGTCGCGGACGAGCCGCACGCCATCCGCAATGCAGGAAAGGGCGAGGCGAAAGCGCTGCTGGTGGTGATTCACGGCTGACTCGCCGACGCGCGATTGGCGGGCGTCGGTCGGAGGTTGCGTCCGCCACTGTATATTTGTACAGTACAGGGTATCGACTGGAGCCGACAATGAACGACCTGACAACCGACCATGCCGACCACGCTCTGGCCGCGCTGCGCTATCAAACCGCGGCGCGGGATCTCGAACGCATCGTGCGCAATATCGCCGCGCGCTACATCGTGCAGCAGGTGCCGCTCACCTGGCGCTTGCTGCATGCAATCGAAGCCGAGGCGCTGGCGGATCTCGGCTTTGCCAGCCGGCACGACGCGCTAATGCTGGGCCTCTTTCAACGGCCATCCGATCTGCCTTACCCGGAGACGGACGAGGCTGTGGACTTCGGCACTTCCACCGCCTTGCCCGCGGTATTCGCGTTCGCCGTCTCCGCTTATGAAGAAGCAGCGCGTCGCGCAGCGCAACCGCCTTCCAAAGACGCGCCTCTGAAACGCGCGCGGGCTTGGGGCGACTGAATGCTGCGTTTTTGACCGGTTGCCACCTACCCGCGCAACGACGGAAGAGCAGCTCATGTCGCCTCCCCATCTGTCTGATCCGGTTCCGCGCCCCGCGCCTTCCACCGATCTTTTCGATCAGAAGCGAGAGGACTGGCGTCGTGACCCGCAAGTCGCTTTCGACGCATGGCTCGCCAAACAGCATTTCAGACGCTCTTCCGCTGAGGTCTATCAGGCTCAATGGGGGCTTTTTCTCGACTGGTTGAGCGTGCGGCAAAAGAATTTGACTAGCGTCGATACGCAGACCATTGCGGACTTCGTCGCCAGCCTCGACATCCGCAAACCGCAGCGCGTCCGGTATTTGCGGCTGATCGAGCGAGTGCTCGATCACGTGAGCGAAATCGAAACCGCGTCGACCAATCCGGCGCGCTTCATTGCTCAGGATGGCGAAGCGGCATGGCGAAATGCCCGGGACAATGAACCCACCGGTTTTCTGAATCATGCCGAACGGGCCGCGCTCATCGCGCATCTGTTTTCGCCGTTGCCGGCTTTGTCCGCGACGCAGCGCTGGAGAGCACGGCGTGACCGCGCATTGATCGCCGTGTTTCTCGGCGGTGGGCTCAAGACGGGCGAAGCTGCGGCGCTAACGATGAGTTGCGTGAGGACCGGGTCGCCCTGGGTGACAATCGAGTCGGTAAATCCCATGCTGATGCGGCGCACTCGCCTCGCGCCGTTTGCAGTGGCCATTCTGGACGCATGGCTCGCCGAGCAGCGTTTATCCGAATTAGCCGGGAACCTGGTTTTTCCAGCGTCGTCGTGTGGGCGGCCCATGCATAAAGCCACCATGCTGCGCGCGGTCGACGCATTGATCGACGCGGCCGGAATCGCGGAATCGCGGGTGTCACGAGCAAGTCCGCAGACCTTGCGCAATACTTTTGCCGCGGATCTGTTTGAGAGCGGTGTGGAGGCTGAACTGGTCGGGCAATGGCTGGGCTTTGTACAGGCGGTTTCGGCGAACCGCTTATATCGTGCTTGGGAAATATGGACGGATCAGCAGGATTCGTTAAACGTGAATGAGCCGGATCCCGCATCCTCGCCATTACCGGCACCCAGGCGCGATGGGCGTTTGACGAGGAAAGCGGCAGCGCGCAAGGCCTGAACGCCCCACGCTTTGGCTCCCGAATCTCCTCACCTTTGACGATTTGTCCGCGATTGCATCAAATGAATCGTCACGCAGATGCCGCGATGGAATCGTTCGACAGGAATCGGCTAACCGCCTCCAGCCTGGAATCGCCCGGTCCGGACGAGTGATCGCATTCCGGACACTGCAATTCAAACTGGCGATCCACTTGCGACAACTCCGGCTCGCCTTCCGCGCATTTCGGGCATCGCAGAGGCAATCTGACGTGGCCGTCCGCCGCCGTGCCGATTGCCTTCAATTCGTCGTGTGTGAGCCGGCCCGCTTCGACAAGCGAACAAAGCAGGGTTGCAATTGCCGGATCGATGCCTTGCTGACCGCGCAGCACGGCGACTTCTTTTGTCAATGCATCCACTTCGTCGGATTGCTCGCGCAATTGGGCATCGAGCCGGTCGCCGCGCGCCTTGGCCGCGGCGAGTTGTTGAATGAACTCGAACTCCTTGCGGCTCGCGTCACGTACCCCGGACTGATACGTCGCCGCCATGCTTCGCAATGAATCGAGTTCGACCAGCATCGGTTTCACGCGCCGCTCGGCTTCGGTCACCGCGTCTTTGATCTGTTGCGCATAGTGTTCCGTGCTTTGCCGCAGTTCCATGTGCAATGCGTCGATCCGGTCACGCAGCGTCGCATTGGTCGCCAATTCATTATCAAGGCGTTGACGAAGCGTCTCGTTTTCCTGATCGAGTCGCCGCACCGTTGCCTGCAAACCTTCCTGGTGGGCGTTGCCATGCGTCGTCGCGCTGGATAGCTCGGCCTCGAGCGCGCGGACACGTTCCCATGCGGCCTCGGCCCGCATTTCGCTGCGCTGGATCGCTTCCTCAGACGCATGTTGTCGAATTTCCGCATCTCGCGCACGCTGGTCGGCGGCGGAGAGTTGGGCGCGAATTTCCTCGCGTTCGTCGTCGAGCGTCGCGCGTGCATGGACAACAGCTTCTTCGAAGAGCGTGCCTAGCAGTTCACCAGCACGATCTTCCAGCGCTTTCGGGATGGCGCCGGCGCCGACCCTGACACGCGATACGTTGCGCAGGCGCTCCCAGAAATGGTCGATGTCTTTGGGAATATCGCTTGCGCTGCCGGTCTGGGTCAGATCGCGGACTGCGGCCATCGACGGACGGATGCCCAGATCGAAGAAGAGTCGCTTGCATGCATGCAGCGAAAGTTCTTGCCGTCGAGCCCCGGTATTTCGCATCGCTTCAAGCTCATTGCGGATGGCCTGCCTTTCCTCGTCCAGATTCATATGTGCCCCGATCTTGCGTAAATGGGATGAATCATAACAATTTACGTAACGTTTGCTACGTATTTAGCGCTAACCAACGCTGTGAGGCGAATTGCCCGGCTTTTGGGGTGAAGGTGGAGTGATGGACTAGGTCTAACGGGTTTTTTCCGTGAAACAAAACGAAGAATAGCCGATAAGTCCTTGTTGTAGAAAAGAATTGATCCGTTTCCAAACGATTGTGCACTGTTTCACGGATCCAGCGCCGGGTCGTGGCCAGGGTCGATCTGTTTTGTCCATGGACACGCGGGGTAAAGCTAGAGAGTAATAAAAGTAAACACCCTTGAACCCTAGTTAAAGACGTTAACGCCACGGCAAACCCTTGCGGGACGGGCGTTCGCGCCCGATGAGGTGAAGCTTTTCGGGAGCCAGGGTGAGGTATCTCGGGACCGTTGAGTGATGAGGTTCGGGGGACTCGGTGAGCAGGTGCGGGACAGAACGTGAGCGAGTTCAGGAACCGCCTAAAAATGCCGGCTTTCCAAAGGTGAGGTTTTGCGGGAGCTGGATCTGGGAGACTGCCCGCCAGGGCTCGACGCTCGCCTGGAAGGGAGGAATGCCGAAGGTGAGCGCTTTCGGGACAGCCTTGTACGCCGGTTTTTACCCTCATTTCGATCCTGGCAGTGCGATTGGTGAGTCAAGACGGGAGAAAACGCGAGCCGGAGGTGAGACTTTGCGGGGCTTGCGTGGTTTTTTTGCCCAGATTAAGGGCATCCAGGGCTTAAGGTGAGCGTTTGCGGGAGTCGGGCGGCGTATTGGTGATGCGGTTCAAATGGGAACATCGATGTCGCTACTGTTGTCGTCGCCAGAGGTGAGGAAATTCGGGAGGCAGCAAATCGCGTCGATTATCGGTCGGCGAAATCCTCTGGCTCGAGGCAAAAGGTGAGGTTTTTCGGGAGCTGTTGCGTAGCATTCTGATCGATCAGGTGAGTCAATACGGGAAGAAACTAGCTGCGATAGCTCGGAAAGGCGCGACGGAGGCCGTCGGAGAGTCCGGTCTTTATTGTCTGCCGGATTGCGATGGTGAGGTTTTTCGGGACTCTGGGGACAGCGGTTGATATCCAGAATTTCATGGACAGGCTGCTTGAGGTGAGGATCTACGGGAGCGCCAGGCGAGATCTCCGCCAATGCGGTTGATCTAAGCCCATGAAATCATTGAGAAATTGTAGCGATGTTCGTTGAGGTGAGGTTTTTCAGGAGCGTATCATTGCGCCCGGTTGGAACTTCAAGCGAAGGAAAGGTGAGGCTTTTCGGGAGGGTTTCTCGGCGGTTCACTTGCAACGACGGTCGGAAGGCCGCGCCGTTGCAAGGGCTGGCTGTGGATTAAGGTGAGCCTTTTCGGGAGCTTTGACGGCTGACTTGATGCAATCGCCTGGGCGCCCCGGTCAGTCCATGTGGCGACTTCCGCGCAAAGGATTTCAGGACCATTCATGCGAGCACGGTTTTCATGGCCGCGCGGCTGGCGAGCGGCATTCGCGCTTTGTATCGCCTGTGCATTCTGATATGCCCATCTTGTCGAGCAGGCCGCGGTTGCAGGCGTGTCGCCCCTGCGTGCGATCTGCTGCCCATTGTTCAAAGCAGCAGCGGGCGTTCCCGCCGGCTCGGCACACGCGTTCCTTGCTCGGCGCCCGAATTCGGACGCTGCTTGTCAGCGCGGTGGCGGTTCGACAGTGCGTTTTGCCGCGCTGCCGGTTTGCCCGTGCTCTCGTTTGGTTTGCAGACAATCTGAGCGGTTCTCTCCCTCCGGGCGGCGTGAATCAATCGGACGTTCACGTCAGGGTCGCGAAATATCCAAAGTTTTTTTAAGGTGAGAAGATTCGGGATTGGTTGGCTCCTGTTCGTTTCCCCGCCAAAATAGCGCCTATTTTCTCCAGGCCGCAGCCTGCAAGGATGGCCCGAACCTGGCGCCAGACGGTTGAGGTGAGGGTTTTCGGGAGCTACTCGAGGTGAGTTTCGCCTCGTAAACTCGCTTCACCCCGAACGGTGAGATTGACGCTATAGACGCGTATCACCACAGTCGGTATGCTCTCGCCAAATCCCCTCCTCGATTCAGACGCATGGCCACGAAGCGCGCGAAGAAGACCGACGTTGTCAGCCCGAGCTCCGCCGAATTGCGCAAGGCCGTCGAGGCGATAGCGATTCAGCCCAAAAGCGGCAAAATCACGCTGCTTACCCGCAAGCTGTTCAACGTGCTGCTCGCCGTGGCGCAGCAAGCCGACGAATCTGGCGACACTTACCGGGCATTGCTGTCCGACATCGTCGCGAATTCCGCATTCGACTCGAACGATACCGCGCTCGTCAAGGAGCACCTGCGGCGCATGGTGTCGGTACAGGTCGAATGGAGCACCGGCACGTCGAGTCAGAAGCCGGGCCGGAAATGGGGCATCTCCACGCTGATCGCCGACGCGGAAATTCTCGAAGATCCCACCACCCGCCGCGTTTGGGTGGAGTTTTCCTTCGCGCCGAAGATCAAGAAGAAACTGCTTGATCCCGTTCAATACGCGCGTCTGAGTCTCCAGTTTCAGAGCCAGTTGCGCAGTAGCGCGGGGCTTGCGCTGTATGAGATTTGCGTGCGCTACCTGACCAACCCGAGTCATCTGACCATGCGGGAATCGTGGGAATGGTGGCGCCCTATCCTGTCCGGCACGCCGGATACGGAGGCCGGTGACGAGGCGAAGCGCGAATACAAGTACTTCAAACGTGATTACTTGCGCCCGGCGATCGCGGAAGTCAACGCGGTTACCAATATCTTCGTCGAATTGATCGAGCACCGGGAAGGACGGCGCGTTGCCGAGATCCAGTTCCGCGTGACCGAGCGCAAGCAGCCCATGCTTGCACTCGATGAGCATCCGAATGTGTTCGACAGCACACTGGTCGACCGGATGGTGAAGATCGGCATCCCGCTGAAGGAAGCGCAAACGCTGTATGCCGATAGCGAGGAAAACCGTATTCGCGCGGCTTTGCAAATGACCGAACAGCGCATGCGCAGCACATCCTTGCCGCCTGTGCGCAGTGCGCCCGCACTGTTCAAGGACGCATTGAAAAAAGGCTACGCGCCGCCGGTCGAGGCACTGCCGTCGGGTGGCGGCAAGGCCGCGATGACTGCGCCGGCCGACGACCTCAAAGCCCGGCTGCTTGGTGAATACTCGGCATACCGTCGCAAGGAAGCACGCGAGCTGTACGACGAGCAGGGTGAGTCTGAGCGGGAGATCGCGCGACAGTCGTTTGAAGAAGACGAGCTGCCGGGGCTCGGCACGCACATGCGCGACGACTGGCGCCGTCGCGGCCTGGACTCGAAGATTGTCGAGACGGCATTCTTCGACTGGCTGGCGCGCAAGACCTGGGGCGAGCCGACCGATGGCGATTTGCTCGCCTTTACGCTAAGTCAATCGCGCGCGGCGTAATCATTCATTGAGACGGCGGACACGATCATGTGCCGCAGTATCGTGTTCCGCGGTCATTCCAGCATCTCTTACTTCAGCATCTTTTCGATCTGCCGGAGGATGTCGTCGCGCTTTTCGCGCGTGAGCCCCTTCAGTCGCAATTCGATTCGATCGTCACCGTACGATTTGAGATCGCCCACCGAAACGCCCCCAAGCTTGATTTCGAGACGTTGAGCATAGCGTTGCCGGCCCGCCGGTTTGCTGCTTTCCTGGGCGGTGGCTCGGCCCTTCACGATGTCGGCAACTTGCCGCGTGCTGAGGTCATCGGAAATGATTTTGTTGATCAGGCGCAGCGTTGCATCGGCGCCGCGAGCGGTGTGATAGCGACCCACCTGATACGCCATGTTCGAGCCAAAACGGTCAGGCCGCGCGACCATTTCATGCATGACGGCCTCTGGCAACTTGGCGATCGACAAGGCAACGGCAACGGTCGACTCGTCCAATCCGAGATGTTCGGCGAGCTCCTTTTGGCTCTGGAAATGCCGATCATCGAGAAAGCGTTTCCATACGACTGCGTTGTCAAATACCGTCTGCGAATCGCGTTGGACGTTGAGGTCATAACCAAGCTTATAGCTCTGGATCCCGATCGGCAGGTCGATGACGACCGCCTTAACCGATTCCTTGTTCGCTTCTTTCAGCGCCCGCACGCGCCGCCCTCCGTCGCTGACGAAGTAGGTGCCGGGATTGTCGTAATCGGGAATGACGTGAATCGCCTGCTGCTGCCCCTGCCTTGCGAGATTGACGGCAAGCTCGGCAATGGACGGCTTTAGGTAAAAGTGCCGGGGATTGAAGGGGCTCGGCTTGATCGTTTTGAGCGCGAGGTCGATTACCTGGCCTGGCCGATAGCCATGCTCGATTCGCCATGCGCGATAGGCTGCGGACTCATTGGACACGTCGGCAGTGTCGATTTCCACGTCGCTTTGCGGCACGACCGGTGAAACTGGGCGCCCCGCTGCCTGGTTGCCCGTCGGGCCGTTCTTGACCAGACCGTCGATTGCATTCAGACGGTCGAGCGCGGTTCGCTTTTCGCTGCTGGTCGTGTCAGGACGTGCTTGAAAGCCTTTGGCGAATTGGGAGGGTTTCATTCAGGGTCCTTTATGCGCATAAATTCACGGGAGCAGGGCGGCGATCTCGTTGGCGCACGCCCGTACTTCGATGGCGGCGAGCTTGGCACCGCGATCGTTCATTTGAAGCACTGTCTGCCCTAACGCCATTGCCTGCTTGTAGGCCTCGCGTGTCGGAATCTGGGTTTTGAGCAACGGGAATCCAAGCTCTTCCAACGCACGCTTCAGTTCGCGCGTGAGCATCCGTTTCTCTTCCGTCTTGTTGAGCAGAAAGACCGCCCGGAGGTCCTCGTTCATTACTTGAGCTTGCTGGACCAGCTTCACCAATCCAACGCTCGACCAATAGTCGGCAGGCGATGACGACGTCGGAATTACCGCGACGCTAGCTGCGAGCAATACGACGCCAGAGACTTTCTCTGTGATAGAGGGTGGGCAATCGACGACGATGATGTCGTAGTCAGCCACGAACTTCTTGATCTCGCGATGGATCTGGCTACCGGCCTCGGAAAGATTGACGACTGGAAACGGGATGCCGGTGTCGCCGTCTGACGATGCACTGGCCCAATGGATCAGCGTGTTTTGACCGTCTGCGTCTACAACGAGGACGCGTTTCCCTTTCTCATGGAATGCGGCGCCCAGGTGCATCGCGATTGTGCTTTTCCCGACTCCTCCCTTCTGCTGGGTTACCGCGATGATTTCTGCTGCCAATCTTCACCTCCTCTTTTTAGACGCAAATGGATTTTACCTGGATGAATTGGCATTTCAATCAATTTGTGTAAACGCGAGAAGAAATAGCCATTTGGCCTAGTTTATGCGCATAAAGGTGTCGGGGGATTAGACTCCCTTTTGCGATGATCCCGGTCCGGTACCTACCGGCGGGTTGGCCTGTCAATGCGTTAAGCCGCGACACTGCGCGCTGTGGAGGCGCCGCTGAGGGCTACCGCATGTTGTGTGTGTGGGCGAGGCGACGTTTGATTGATGTTCGTTGACGGTGCACTTCCTAGGCGGCCTCATATCATTGCCGCGGCCTCTAACGCGCGCATACACCGCAAGGGTTCGCGCGGGGAGCTTTATGCGCATAAAGCTCCGGACGAAGAGATTGTTTTGCCCGTTCGCTTGTGCTGGGTCGGCTGCTGTATATCGTTGCGTCAACAGGAAGGTCTATGGCTCAACGCGTAGGCGAACGCCATAAGGGCGCTGATAGCAACTCGGTGATGACGCTGACGTGGAGCCGTCCGCGATCTCCTACTAGGAATGCCCAACCCCGTCCTCATCGGAAACCCCCGCAAGCGCTTTATGCGCATAAACCGTGGATATCCCAACGATGTTGAGGCAGCCAACTTGCCAACGGTCGCAGGTGGGCGCGAAGCCGGCGCTTCAGCTCGGCGCTAAAACATAAAGAAAAGGCCACGGCTCCATCGATCCATCCGACGCCACGCCAAACAACGCATGATCACCATCTACCACGACCCCCGCTGCTCAAAATCGCGCGTCACATGCGACTTCGTCGCCAGCACCTACAACACCGCCAATAATGAGAGGTGATCGAAGTCATCGAATATTTGAAGCAGCCGTTAACGGTCGCCCAACTGGCGCAACTCAACGCGCAATCGGTTGTACCGTCCGCAAGGTGATTCGCGATTCCCACTCCGTCGACGAGCAAGAGCGCATTCGACTGCCGCTTCCCGCTTCGAGGAACGGATC
>Ga0105251_10003232_pt1 | contig 12004 bp, 12 predicted proteins | sample KBSS64metaG_FD_80424 | JGI IMG/M metagenome (GOLD analysis project Ga0105251, IMG submission 80424) | Switchgrass rhizosphere microbial communities from Kellogg Biological Station, Michigan, USA - KBS S6-4 metaG | ecosystem: Host-associated > Plants > Roots > Rhizosphere > Soil | place...
CGAAATGCAGGACGGCTTCTACGTGAACCTGGGCATCGGCATTCCGACCCTGGTCGCCAACTACATCCCCGAAGGCATGGAAGTCATGCTGCAGTCGGAAAACGGCCTGCTGGGCATGGGTCCTTTTCCAACTGAAGAAACCATCGATGCCGACATGATCAACGCCGGCAAGCAAACCGTGACCGCCCGTATCGGCGCCTCGATCTTTTCCTCGGCCGAGTCCTTCGCAATGATCCGCGGTGGCCACGTTGACCTGACCGTGCTGGGCGCCTTCGAGGTCGACGTGCAAGGCAACATCGCCTCGTGGATGATCCCCGGCAAACTGGTCAAGGGCATGGGCGGCGCCATGGACCTGGTGGCTGGCGCAGACAACATCATCGTCATCATGACCCACGCGTCCAAGGACGGTGAGTCCAAGCTGCTGTCCCAATGCAGCCTGCCGCTGACAGGCGCCGGTTGCATCAAGCGCGTGCTGACCGACCTGGCTTACCTGGAAATCGAGAATGGCGCATTTGTCCTCAAGGAACGCGCACCTGGCGTCAGCGTTGAAGAAATCGTCGCCAAAACCGCTGGTAAACTGATCGTCCCGGACCACGTTCCGGAAATGCTGTTCGCTGACCAGTGAGGAATCATTCCATGCAAGAAGTCGTCATTGTTGCCGCCACACGCACCGCGATCGGCAGTTTCCAGGGTTCCCTGGCCAGTGTTTCCGCCGTTGACCTGGGCGCGGCGGTGATCCGTCAATTGCTGGCACAAACTGGTCTGGACCCGGCCGAAGTCGATGAAGTGATCATGGGCCAGGTGTTGACCGCCGGTGCCGGGCAAAACCCCGCGCGCCAGGCGTCCATCAAGGCAGGCCTGCCGTTTGCCGTACCGGCCATGACCCTGAACAAGGTCTGCGGCTCGGGCCTCAAGGCCCTGCACCTGGGTGCCCAGGCGATCCGCTGCGGCGACGCCGAGGTGATCATCGCTGGCGGCCAGGAAAACATGAGCCTGGCCAACTACGTCATGCCCGGTGCCCGCACCGGCCTGCGCATGGGTAACGCGCAAATCGTCGACACCATGATCAGCGATGGCCTGTGGGATGCGTTCAACGATTACCACATGGGCATCACCGCTGAGAATCTGGTGCAGAAGTACGACATCAGCCGCGAGCAGCAGGATGCCTTCGCTGCCGCTTCCCAGCAGAAAGCCGTGGCCGCCATCGAAGCCGGGCGTTTCGTCGATGAGATCACCCCGATCCTGATCCCACAGCGCAAGGGCGATCCGCTGTCCTTCGCCACCGACGAGCAGCCACGGGCCGGCACCACCGCCGAGTCCCTGGGCAAGCTCAAGCCGGCCTTCAAGAAGGACGGTTCGGTGACCGCTGGCAACGCTTCGTCGCTCAACGACGGCGCTGCGGCCGTGATCCTGATGAGTGCCGAAAAAGCCAAGGCCCTGGGCCTGCCGGTACTGGCAAAAATCGCCGCTTACGCCAACGCGGGCGTGGACCCGGCAATCATGGGCATCGGCCCGGTGTCGGCCACTCGCCGCTGCCTGGACAAGGCCGGCTGGTCTATCGACCAGCTTGAGCTGATCGAAGCCAACGAAGCCTTCGCCGCGCAATCGCTGGCCGTGGCCAAGGACCTGGAATGGGACTTGAACAAGGTCAACGTCAACGGCGGTGCTATCGCCCTCGGCCACCCGATCGGTGCCTCGGGTTGCCGTGTCCTGGTGACCCTGCTGCATGAAATGATCAAGCGTGACGCCAAGAAAGGTCTCGCCACCCTGTGCATCGGTGGTGGTCAGGGCGTGGCCTTGGCGCTCGAACGGGCTTAAGACGACAGCGTTTAACAGACGGCGCGGGGACCCACGAAGATCCGCCGCCGCCTGGCAAAACACCCGGTGCGACTCACGTCGTACCGGGTTTCTTTATTGGCTGAACGGCTCGTCCTCCGTGTAGGAGCCAGCGGGCACTCCATTTTGTATACAAAAAGTGCTCAACCATAGAGCAAACCACCCCGTCAGATGCTAACGTTGCCGCCCATACACAGGTCGGAGAACTGCGCGTGTTGATGCTCAAATTGCTGGTCATTCCTGGCTTTCTGCTACTGATCTCCCTGGCGGGCAAACGCTGGGGGCCAAGCGTGGCGGGTTGGTTGTCGGGGTTGCCGGTGGTGGTCGGGCCTATCCTGTTGTTCCTTGCCATCGAGCAAGGCCAGGCATTCGCCGCCCAGTCGGCCATGGCCGCACTGTCGGCGATGTTCGCGATGATTGCCTTCTGCGTGACCTATGCGCAGGTCGCGCAACGCGCAAAATGGCCGCTCGCATTGACGATTTCGCTCCTGGTATGGGCCTTGGTTGCCGTGGTCCTGTCGTTGCTCCCACCGTCGCTCCCCCTCTCGGTGATTGCCGCCGCCACTGCACTGCTGGCCGCGCCGCACTTATTCCCGGCCGTGCAGCCAATCGTTTCAGGACCGGCGCCAAAGTCCGATAAATTGCTGCTGCGCATGATTGCCGGCGCCTTGCTGACCCTGGCCGTCACCTGGCTCGCCAGCACCGTTGGCGACCGCTGGAGCGGCCTGCTCGCCGTGTTCCCGGTGCTGGGTGTAATGGCGGTGTTCTCCCAGCAAACCCGAGGCCCGGCGTTTACCGCCGCGTTACTGCGGGCAACGGCCACCGGGATGTATTCATTTTCCGCTTTTTGTCTGGTCGTGACGCTGACCTTGCCCAGCATGGGCATGATGGGTTTTGGTGTGGGCGTGGCCGTCTCCGTGGCCATGCTCGGCGTCACCAGGCGGTTGCTGGCGAAACCCGCTCCTCTGGCAACACGTTCAACCATTTCGAACGAGTAGCGCAACTTCCTCGTACGTCAATCGAACAGGTTTGCTCCACCATCAGCCTCAGTTCCAAACCACTCCCGACTGAGGCCTACACCATGAAATTCTTTTTCCATCCTTCGCCGAACCCGATGAAAGTCGCCCTGCTGCTCGAAGAATTGCAAACGCCCTATGAGTTGATCGGCGTTGACACCTTCAAGGGCGAGCAACACTTGCCAGCCTTCCTCGCGATCAACCCGAACGCCAAGGTTCCGGCCCTGGTCGATGGCGACGCGACGGTTTTCGACTCCCAGGCCATCCTGCTGCACCTGGCGCAAAAGCATGAGCGTTTCCTGCCCAGCAGCGCTGCCGGCAACGCCGAGTTGCTATCATGGTTGATGTTCATTGCCACCGGCCTGTCGCCGTTCTCCGGCCAGGCCGTGCACTTCCTGCATCACGCCCCAGAGGACCTGCCCTACGCGAAAAATCGCTACCTCAAGGAAGTTGAACGCCACTATCGCGTACTCGACCAGCGTCTGGCCGACCATCAGTACCTGGCTGGCGACAGCTACAGCATCGCCGACATGGCACTGTGGGGCTGGGCCAACTATGCGCCGTACATCCTTGGCGAAAACGGCTTGGCGGCCTACCCCAACGTCAAGCGTCTGTTTGACGAAATCAGCGTCCGCCCGGCGGCCCAGCGAGCCCTGGGCCTGAAAGAGAAGCTGGTGCTCAAGGCCGAATTCGACGAAGAAACTCGCCGCAATCTGTTCCCGCAGAACCAGGCCCGGTAAGACGTTCACGACATTCGAAGGTGATGAAAATGAAGGATCAAGGCGCGCGCCTGCTCTTTGGAGTGAGTGACCGTCCGTTAGCCCGCACTGGAATGCGTCACGACCTCCATGGGATGATCGCCCCCCACCGCGCGACCATCCCTGGAGTTTTCGAATGTCACTGTTGAGTAAAAAAGCCGTTGTCCTGTTGCTGGCAGCGGCTGCCAGCCTGGGGGCTTTGACTGTGCAGGCGGCCAAGGCCCCCGCCAAAGAGACGGTGCAGGGACAGAAGGTCTCGATGCTCGACGGCAAGTTCACCTTCACCCTGCCCAAGGGTTTCATTGCCAACCCGTTGCCAGCCAGCCCCACGGGCGCCAGCGGCACCATGTACGCCAATGAAACCACCAAGACCGTGGTGATCGCTGCGCAAAACAGCCTGCCCGAGGGGGTCAAGGTCAAGGACAACGACGGCGAGTTTCTCGACGACACCGCGGCCGATTTCGACTCGGCGCAACACAAAGCCCTGCCGGACTACAACAAACTCAGCGAAAAAGGCCTGACCCTGAAGGCAACAGGCCTGGGCGTGCGCCAGGTCGACAGCACCGCCACCCAGGGCGGTGGCACGACCCTCAACACCACGTTGATGGCGGCATCGGGCAATCACATGACCGTGATTCAGGTCATCTCCCGCCCCGGCGACATGGCAGCCCATGAAACCCTGATCAAGCAGATCGTCAGCGGCAAATAAGCCTCAGGGGTTGAGGCGCTGCAGCCAGGCGCTCAAGTCCTGCAATTCTTCGGCACTGATGCTGTGGCCGACACCCTGGTAAGCGTGGAACTCGGGCTCCAGTGATACGCTTTGCAACAGGCTGTTGGCTTCGTTGCCATCACCCAAGGGAAGGCGCTGGTCCGCCGTGCCATGGCCAATGAAAATCGCCAGCGACTGGCGCTTTTCATCCGGTTTGAGTTCGGACCGCAGCACCGGCAGGATCCGCCCGCTCAACGCGGCAATCCCGCCCACCGCCTCGGGATGCCGCAGGGCGACTTCGTAGGACATGATCGCCCCCTGGCTGAAACCCACCAGGAACACCTTATGCGGTTGTGTGTGATATTTGTTCGTCGCCTGTGCGATGAACTCCAGCAGCAACTGGCCGCTGGACTTCAGGTCATCTGTCTCGCCGTTGTAGGCCCCTTCGCCTTTCTTGCGAAACCATTGGTAACTTCCCTCTTGCATCACCATCGGCGCCCGCACCGACAGGTAGTTGTATTCGCTGGGTAACTCATCCTTGATGCCGAACAGATCCTGCTCGTTACTGCCATAGCCGTGGAGAAAAATCACCAGCGGCTGCCCGCGGGAATCGCGGTTGACCTGTTCCATGTACTTGAGCGGCAGATCGGTTTGCAGGGCGGGTTGAGCGTGGACAGTGGCGGATGCCAGCAGCGTGAACAGAGCGAGAAACTTCAGCATAAACCTTCCTTCACCGTGCGCAGAATTCAGGACAGAGCCTAGCACCTTCGTTGGAGCGACTCCCAACAGTGGCACGATTGCGGAATCGGACTGCACCAGACCCGGGCGCCTCCCCTCTCACCCTGTGCATCCATCGATCACGAGGCGTGCAATGAATCTCCCCTCAATCGTTAATCAACTTCCCAACCCGAATCGGCTCGCGCCCCGCCACTTTCGCCTGCCAGGTGCCGGGTTGCGTATAGCGACCACGATCGATCGCGAACAACACGCCACTGGTGCCCGCGCGCACGGTAGTGAGCTTGTCGTTCAGCGGGTCGACCACTTCAAACAGCGCATCGCCCTGCTCCACCCATTCACCGGCATCGCGCAGGAAGCTGACCACGCCGTGATGCGGTGCGAACAGGTATTGAGTGCCTTCGAACGGCATGCCCTCACAGCACTCGCTCGGTGCCGCGGGCCAGGTGCCCTTGATGAAACCCTGCTCGGCGAGAAAGCCCAGGATCGCCTCGCAATTGGCCTGGGCCTGATCGACCCGGGTATCGCCCATGCTGCCAAGCTCCAGCGTGGTTGCCAGGTTGGCCGGTGGGATGGCGGCTTCGGGGAAAGCCCTGGCCAGGCGTAACCAGGGCGAAGAGCAGGATTCGTCGAAGGAACTGCCGCCGGAATCTTCGCAAAGTAACGCCACCCCGGCTTTCAGGCGCGCCGCCAGCGATTGCCACTGCGGCCAGTGTTGCGGCAAGGCGTAGAGGTGGATCGCCGCGTCGAAGTCGCAATGCAGATCGAGGGTGATGTCGGCGTCGCAGGCGTGGCGCAGCAACAGGCGGTGCATTGCTTCGAGTTGCGACGCCGGGGCCGGCAGGTCGTCGAGTACCTGGCCCATGGCCTGGCGAATCAGGGCGATGTTAGCCTCGGCATCGCTGCCCAGGCGATCGCCCACGCGCTGCGCTACCGGTGCGCTGAGTTCGACGAACGAGCGGTTGAAGTTCTTGCCGCTGCCCAGTTCGAAGCGACCCATGTGGCTACCTTGCAGGTGCTGATCGAGACCGATGGGGTTGGCCACCGGCACCAGTTCGATCAGGCCTTGCAGTTGACCCTGGCTTTCCAGTTCCGCCAGGCGCTGCTTGAGCTCCCACGCCATGCGCATGCCTGGCAGTTCATCAGCGTGCAGGCTGGCCTGGATATAGACTTTGCGGGTGCCTGCGCCATATCGAAACACGCTTAGGGTGCGCTCGGTCCCCAGGTGGCTCCAGGGCAGTGAATGGTCGATGCGTTGCATGGGAAGACTCCGATTCTCTGTAGGAGCTGCCGCAGGCTGCGATCTTTTGATTTTGATTTTTTAAAAGCAAGATCAAAAGATCGCAGCCTGCGGCAGCTCCTACATTGAGCAATGTGATTGGCAGGATAAATCATGAGCATAAAAAAATGGCCTCCGCGTCAACGGGGCCATTTTTTGAACGGCTCGATTACTCGCCGTAAACGTCAAACTTGAAGTACTTGTCCTGCACTTGCTTGTACTTGCCGTTGGCGCGGATCTCGGTAATGGCTTTGTTGAACTGCTCGGCCAGGGCGGTATCGCCCTTGCGCACGGCAATCCCGGCGCCACCGCCGAAGTATTTCGGGTCGTTGTACTCAGGCCCCACGAAAGCGAAACCTTTACCGGCGTCGGTCTTCAGGAAACCGTCGTCGAGGTTGACCGAATCGGCCAGCAGTGCGTCGACGCGACCGGACACCATGTCCAGGTTCGCTTCCTGCTGGGAACCGTAGCGCACCAGGATAATCCCTGCCGGTTGCAGCACTTCGGTGGCAAAACGGTCATGGGTACTGGCACGCAGGACACCGACTTTCTTGCCCTTGAGCTCGGTCAACGGGTCTTTGACGTCGGAACCTTCCTTCATCACGAAACGCGCCGGGGTGTGGTAGTACTTGATGGTGAAGTCGACGTTTTTCTTGCGGTCGTCGGTGATGGTCATGGACGAGAGGATGGCGTCGATTTTCTTGACCTTCAGCGCAGGAATCAGGCCGTCGAACTCTTGCTCGACCCAAGTGCACTTGACGTTCATCTGCTCGCACAGTGCGTCGCCGATGTCCACGTCGAAACCGGTGAGTTTGCCGTCAGGGGTTTTCATCGAGAACGGCGGGTAACCGGCCTCGATACCGATGCGGATGGGCTTGGTATCCGCGGCCACGGCGGTCAGGGACAGCATCGACAGTGCCAGGGCACCGAACATCACTAGCTTTTTCATTTATAACTCCTGTGTGCGGAGACTTTTATTGGCAACTTTCGGTCGGTAGCTTGTGGCCGTGAAACCGAAGTGGCCGGCAGTCTAGAGCGGCCTTCACAGGGTAAATTATTTGCAGGCGACAAATATTTATGGAAAGTGGCCAGCGACGCGCAAGCGAATCCGGTATGCGCTAAAGCGGTGCAACGTCCGATAGAAAACCACCTCGCTCCTACAAAGGACGAGGTTTGCCGAGACGTCGATCCGCGGTCGCCACCGACACGTAGGAGCGAGCAGGCTCGCGATGGTCGTCAACGATGACGCGGGGTACCTGACACCCCGCGGCGTTCTCAGGTGTATCGCGAGCATGCTCGCTCCTACAGGGGGGTCAGCACGCACAACCGACAACGGCACTCGCCGTACTCAACGCGAACCCTTCGTCCAGCCACCCGGTCACGCCGCCGATCATTTCCTTGACCGGGTAACCCAGCGCCGCCAGTTTCACCGCCGCCTTGTTCGCGCCGTTGCAGTGGGGGCCGGCGCAATAGACCACGAACAGGCTGGATTTGGGGTAGTCACGCAAATTATCGGCGGTGAGCAGACGCCCGGGAATATTGATCGCGCCGGGTACATGCCCCCGGTCGAACGCCAACGGTCCACGCACATCCACCAGGACAAAATCGACTTCACCGGCCTGTTGGCTGGCATAGACGTCGGAACAGTCGGTTTCGAATGTCAGGCGGTTGCTGAAATGCATCAAGGCAATGGCTGAAGGGGCGGCTGGTATTTCACGCACGAGGCTGGTCATGGGCAGAGCTCCGGAAGGTCGGTGGGTGTGAACAGACTTTATCTACGCGGCGCCAGGGGCTAAAGTGGCGCACAAGACACTCACCGGGAATTTTCCGCCAAATGCATGCTTCCCCAGGGCTGGTCGCGATTCTGGCCTACGACGGCCTGTGTACCTTCGAATTCGGCATCGCCGTGGAGATCTTCGGGCTGGCGCGGCCAGAGTTCGATTTCCCTTGGTACAGCCATCAGATCGCGGCCGTCGATCACGGCCCGATGCGCGCCATGGGCGGCATCCGGGTACTGGCCGATGGCGGCCTGGAGCTGCTGGAGCAAGCCCGGACCGTGATCATCCCCGGCTGGCGCGATCGTCATGCAGCCGTGCCTGAGGCATTGCTGGCGGCCCTGCGCCAGGCCCATGCGCAGGGCGCGCGGTTATTGTCGATCTGCTCGGGGGTGTTCGTACTGGCCGCCACCGGTTTGCTCGACGGTCGCGGCGCCACCACTCACTGGCGCTACACCGCGGAACTGGCCGAGCGCTTCCCGAATATCCTGGTGGACCCAGACGTGCTCTATGTCGACTCGGGTCAGTTGATCACCTCGGCCGGCAGCGCAGCCGGTATCGACGCCTGCCTGCACCTGGTGGCGCGGGACTTCGGTACCCAGGTCGCCAACTCGGTGGCGCGGCGCCTGGTGATGTCACCGCAACGCACCGGGGGCCAGGCACAGTTCATTCCGGCACCGGTCAGTCCTACGCCGCGCAGCGATCTTTCGCGCGTTATGCAGTGGGCACGCGAGCGTTTGCACGAACCGCTGGAGGTTCGCGACCTGGCCAGCGAAGCCGCCATGAGCGAGCGCACCTTCCTGCGCCGTTTCACCGAAGCCAGCGGCCAGTCGCCCAAGACCTGGTTGCAACATGAACGCCTGGGGCGTGCCCGGGAATTGCTGGAAAGCACCGACCAGCACACCGAGCAAATCGCCCAGCTGTGTGGTTATCGTTCAGTGGAAAGCTTTCGCGTGGCATTTCGCAATGTGGTCGGCCTGCCACCGTCAGTGTATCGGGAACGGTTTGGGCAAACGGACAAGCGCCTCTCCCGAGGCGTGCTTCAGGGCTTGCGCAATAGATAGGTGTCCATGATCCAGCCATTGACCTGCCGGGCCGCCTTGCGCACCCGCTCGATCTGCTGCGCTACCTCCTCGAGCTTGCCGCTGATGAGGATTTCATCCGGCGTCCCGAGGTAGGCGCCCCAGTAAATCTCTGTCTGTCGATCCTCCACATGTTGATAAGCATCCTGGGCGTCGAGCATCACCACCAGGCTGTCGGCATCACTCACCTGCCCCGCGGCCAAGCGCCGGCCGGTGGTGATTTCAACCGAGCGGCCTATTTGGTTAAGCGCCACCTTGTGCTGCGCGGCCAGCGCCTGGACGCTGGTGATGCCGGGAATCACCTCGAACTCGAAGGCACAGGTGCCTGAAACCAGGATCGCCTGCAGGATGCGAATGGTGCTGTCGTACAACGCCGGGTCGCCCCACACCAGAAAACCGCCGCACTGGCCATCGGCCAGTTCTTCATTGATCAACCGCTCGAAGGTTCGCTGCTTGGCCAGGTTCAACGCATCGACGCTGGTTCTGTAGTCGACGTCACCACGCTCGCGCTCCGGGCTCGAGGCTTCGACAAAACGATAGTGGGGATCGGTGATATGGCGCTCGCAGAGCTCGCGGCGCAGGTCGATCAGCTTATCCTTGCTCTGGCCCTTGTCCATGATAAAAAAAACATCGACCCGATTCAGCGCCTTCACGGCCTGCAGGGTGATGTAGTCAGGGTTGCCGGCGCCGATGCCGATGACCAGCAGTTTTTTCATCGAGGCATTCTCTCATTATCGTTGCACGACAGCCGCAGCCGCCAGCGACCGTGGAACTGCAGGTCTATGGTCGACAGCGGCTCTACATCGATCAGGTTGAAGGCCGCCCCCTGCAGTACATGCATCAATGCGGCACGCATGACGAACGGATGGGTCACGGCAAGTACATGGCCAGGCTGCGCTTCCAGGGTTTTCAACCAGGCGGCGACGCGTTTGCCGACTTGCGCCACCGACTCGCCACCGTGGGGTGCCGAGCGCGGGTCGGCAAGCCAGGCCTGAAGTCGTTCGCCCTGGTTTTTTTGCAGGTCGCTGATTCGCATGCCGCGCCAATGACCAAAGTCGCAATCGCGCAGGGCGTCGACGATTTCAACGGGCGTACCGAACAGCTCGGCGGTCTGTCGTGTACGTAACTCTGGAGCACACAGCAGGCGCGTTGCCGGCGAGAATCGAGCGCCCCGAGAGCCACGCGCCGATTGCCAATCCATCTCCAGGGGTTCGTCCACAGGAAAACGCGCCAGTTTCTGTGCCTGGGTTCGAGCGTGGCAGATCAAGGTCAAACGGGTTGCCTGCACGAGAAAATCACTCTACGCGGTAAATAGGAAAAATCAGTGCCTGGTCGTCAGTCATTGCACAATTGTGCCGTAAGACAGATCGCCAGGGGGGCTTCATTTTTTTCGATGCGGGAGAGCCCCGACTCGCCAGAAAGTTGATGTCTTGGCGGGAAAACCTGCAAATTCGTCATCATTTCAGACCGGCCCACGTGATAGCCTTCCACTTCTTCGGCGTTGACACTTTTGCTCAAGCCTTTCCATTTCCATTGGTGGAACTCATATGTCCAGGCTTTCTCATCAAGATTTGCGCCGCAATTTTCGCCAACTGTTCGCCTCCAACACTTGCTATCACACCGCGTCGGTCTTCGACCCGATGTCGGCCCGCATCGCCGCTGACCTCGGGTTCGAGGTGGGGATCCTTGGTGGCTCGGTCGCGTCGTTGCAGGTCCTTGGCGCCCCGGACTTTGCGTTGATCAGCCTCAGCGAATTCGCCGAACAGGCCACCCGTATCGGCCGCGTTGCCCAATTGCCGGTGATTGCCGACGCCGACCACGGTTACGGCAACGCGCTCAATGTCATGCGCACCATCGTTGAGCTGGAACGTGCCGGCGTGGCTGCACTGACCATCGAAGACACCTTGCTGCCAGCACAATTTGGCCGAAAATCCACGGACCTGATCACGGTCGCCGAAGGAGTCGGCAAGATTCGCGCGGCACTGGAAGCCCGGTGCGACTCGGAAATGGCAATCATCGCCCGCACCCATGCAGGCATCCTGCCGGTCCAGGAAATCATCAGCCGCACCAAGCAGTACCAGGCCGCCGGCGCGGACGGCATCTGCATGGTGGGGGTAAAGGATTTCGACCACCTGGAGCAGATTGCCGAACACCTGAGCGTGCCCCTGATGCTGGTGACCTACGGCAATCCGTTGTTGCGTGACGACAAACGCCTCGCCGAGCTGGGCGTGCGAGTCGTCATCGATGGCCACGGCGCCTACTTCGCCGCCATCAAGGCGACGTACGACAGCCTGCGCGAACAGCGCCAGATATTTACCCAGGCGGCAGATCTCAGCGCTACCGAACTGACGCATACCTACACCCAGCCGGAGGAATACATCCGTTGGGCGGAGGAGTTCATGCACGTTAAAGAGTAAGGGCTGAAGGGTTGTCTCTGTCCGGCTTTTGCTTTTGCTTTTGCTCTTGCTCTTGCTCTTGATCCACCCGCCCCTATATCGGGAGGCTGAGTGGAGGTGTTCATCCGGGGAGTGGCGCGCAGCGCCGTTCGACGCAGTCGAACACGCTGCATGTAGGTGCAGCGAAGCCAACCGGAGGGCAGTGTCCCCGGATGGATACCGGAGCGAAGGAACGCCGAGCCTCAGCGAGGGGCCGGACGCCGGGGCAAGACTTTTTGGTTCCTTTTGGCTGGGCCGGCACTCCGGGCGTTTGACAAAAGGGACTCGCCGTAAGGGCGAAACCATAAGCCGCCGTTACCGCAGCAATGGATATGTACACAGTCAACAAAACACAGGTCGACTGTTAGGCCGCCTTCGC
>Ga0105251_10003235_pt1 | contig 11991 bp, 9 predicted proteins | sample KBSS64metaG_FD_80424 | JGI IMG/M metagenome (GOLD analysis project Ga0105251, IMG submission 80424) | Switchgrass rhizosphere microbial communities from Kellogg Biological Station, Michigan, USA - KBS S6-4 metaG | ecosystem: Host-associated > Plants > Roots > Rhizosphere > Soil | place...
AAACGTGTTGTTCCAGGCGGTTTCCTTGTGTGAGGGCGGGACCGTCAAGGCCGAACATATTCGCCTGCCGGACTACGGCGTGCGTCAGCCGCTTGGCGATTTCTCGCTCGAGGGCGGGTTGGACGAGATTGTCGGGCGCTTCGAGAAAGCGGTGCTGGAGCGTTTGTATTCCGAACACCCGAGCAGTCGGCAGCTGGGCAAGCGGTTGGGGGTTTCGCATACGACCATTGCCAATAAGTTGCGTGAGTACGAGGTGGGCAAGTCTGAGTCTTAGCGGGCATCTACTGTGTTTGTTGATTGTTTCCACGTAGAGCGCTCATTGTTCTACACAAGCAAATTGCTTTGTCTTCGTTATTGATACCCCGCTCATAAATTCAAGTCCGACAGGCTGCTAGTAACATTCGACGCCAGTGTTAGCCGAGCGCTGGCTCAGTTCGGCTGTCAGGCCGATGTAGATGCCTTGTTTCCGCAGTAGGGGGGGCTCGCCCAACTGGCATAGCTGGTATGAGATTTGCTACATCGTGCCCTGTCCCCGCTTATCTATGTTTGGTGGCGATTTTTTGACAGGGCAGAGCCCCGGTTTCCGCTGCGTACGTGAGGTTCAGGATGCAAAAGAAAATAGCTGTGGTGCAGTCGAACTACATTCCTTGGAAGGGCTATTTCGATCTGATCCGCAGCGTCGATGCGTTCATCCTGTATGACGATGTCCAATACACCCGGTGTGACTGGCGCAACCGTAACAAGATCAAGACTGCTCAGGGTGAGCATTGGCTGAGTATTCCGGTCAGGAAGAAGGGCCGCCTCGGACAGTTGATCAATGAAGTCCAGATCAGTAGTCCGGGTTGGGCCGCAGCGCACTGGAAGACTATTGAGCAGAGTTACCGGCGCGCACCGTGCTTCGCCCAGATGGAGGCGCCGATTCGTGCTCTCTACGAGCAGGCTGCCAACCTCACCCACCTGACCCGCATCAACCACCTGTTCATCGCCGGCTTGTGCCCCCTGCTGGGAATTCACACGCCGCTGTACCGTTCCGAGGAGCTGGGAGGTGTAGAGGGCAGGAATGAGCGCCTGATCCACCTATGCCAGGTCCTCGGCGCCAGCGAATACCTCTCCGGACCAGCGGCCAGTTGCTACCTCGACGAAGCGGCATTCGCCGCCAATGGGATTACGGTGTCGTATATGAGCTATGCCGGCTATCCCGAGTATCCGCAGGTGTACGGCGACTTCCAGCATGCGCTCAGTGTCATCGACCTGTTGTTCAATACCGGCGCGGATGCATCGGCTTTTCTGAAGAAAGGGGCTGCCTGACCGGGCCTTGCCAGTGACACCCCGTTTGATTTGATTCTGGAGATTGCACCCGATGTCGAACCTTGCGCAGCTAGACGCTTACTCGCTCGAACAGGCGATGGCGCGTCTGCGGCTGATGTACGCCAAACCCGAGCATCCTTACTACTTCCTGGCGCCTGCTTACCGTGAAACGTCGTCGGGTATCGTCTCGCTGCACTATCTCTGCCATATGCTCAATCTCAATGGGCGTGAGGCTTACATCTACGGCACCGATGTGGTCAATCCAGAACTGAAGACGCCGCTGCTCGATTCGGCGATTGCCCAGCGCCATGTGGCAGCGGGCAAGGTACCGATCGCGGTTTATCCCGAGGTGGTCACGGGCAATCCGCTCAACTGTGCGGTCGTGGTGCGTTTTCTACTGAACTTCGAGGGTTTTATCTCGGGAAAAAGCATGGACGCCGCGGCCAGCGACTTGTTTTTTTATTATGCAGCTCGGCTCGCCGAGCACCGTGGCGACCCTGACGGTGACCTGTTGTGCCTGCCGACCATCGATGTCGAGCTGTTCTCGACAGTGGTCCCTGGAACCGTGCGCGACGGGATTTATCTGTACCAGAACCGCCACCCGCTGGCGCAGATCGACTACTCGCAACTGCCAGCGGATATCCGTCTGCTGAGCATGGCCAATGCCCTGACCCTGCCTGAGCTGGCCGAGCTGCTGCGCAATGCAGAAGTGTTGTACACCTATGAGTGGTCGATGACGTGCGTGATCGCGGTGCTGTGTGGATGCCCGGTGATATTCATTCCGGGATATGGCGTCGACCAGCAACTGCTCGACAATAGTTTCTTCGGCAGCATTGGCTTTGCCATGCTCGATCAGCCGGAGCCGTTGAAGCATGCTCAAGCAAGCCTCGGTGGTGCCTTGCAACGTTATGTTGAACGCACAGCGTCTTTCTGGCAGCAGTTGGACGTGTTTATTGCCAAAACCCAGGCTGCCGCTCGAGAGGCGGTCGGCAACCGTTTGGGTGTGCTCGACTGGTTGCGCCAACGCTACCCGCTGGCGCAGCAACTGCGTCTGATCAATGAGCGGTTGGCGAGCCCGGCGGCGCCTGGCTTCACTGTCCTGGTCCGCGATGACGGCGATCAGTTGGCGCTGGCTCGCACCCTGGACAGTCTGGATCGACAGTTGTACCCGCGCGTCCATGTGTGCGTGATGGGCCGCGCTGATCCGGGGCGTGTCAACGTTCAGTGGTTGGCGTGTGATCCGAGGCAACCGGCGGCAGCGATCAATGGCTTGCTCGAATGCAGCCAGAGCGACTGGCTCATGCTGATCGAGGCAGGGGAGGAGTTCATCGCCGCGGGGCTGCTGGTGACGGCTCTGAATCTGCTTGAAGCGCCTGACAGTTGCTTGGCGGTGTACGCCGACGAGGCGCAGCGTATGGGTGATGGGGTGGTCAACATCTCGTTGCGGCCCGATCTGAATCTGGATTTGCTATTGGCGTTTCCGGCCAGCCTTTCCCGTCACTGGATGTACCGTCGTGAGGCGCTGGTGCGCCTGTGCGGGTTTGACAATTCCTGCGGTGGCGCCTTCGAATTGGCCTATCAACTGCGCCTGATCAGCGAGCAAGGGGCGGCGAGCACTGGTCATGTCAGCGAACCCCTGCTGATCGCCAACGAGGTGCGGCAGTCGGAATGCGCTGATGAGTGCGCGGTCATTGATGCGCATCTGCAGGGGCGTGGCTATGGTCAGGCGCGAGCGATTGCACTGGAAAGGGAGCCGGGCCGCTATCGTATCGACTACGGGCATGAGCGGCAGGCCTCGGTCAGTATTCTTATTTACCTGGAAGGGCAGTTGGTGCATTTCCAGCGTTGCCTGGAAAGCCTGCTGATGCAGACTAACGCTGTGGACTTCGAGGTCTGGCTGATTGAGCCGGGCAGCGAGGAACCAGCATTGCTGGAGTGGCTGGGACTGGTCGAGCAGATGGGCGAAGGCCGTTTCCAGGTGTTGCGTTTCATGCCGGGGCTGTCTCGTGCGGCCATGTGCAATGCGGCGGCGCAGGAGGCGCGCGGCGAGTATCTGGTCTGGCTCGATGCGCAAAGCGCTGTGCTTGAATCTGGGTGGTTGCAAGCTTTGCTCAATCACGCCCAGCGCCCAGAAGTCGGCGCCGTGGGGGGCAGGTTGCAGGATAGCCATGATCGCATACGCCAGGCGAGCCTTGTGTTGGGGCTGGGAGGCACTGTCGGTCGGGCTTTTGACGGCTTGTCATCCCAGAGTGCCGGTTACATGGGACGGCTTGGGCTTGAGCAGAACTGCTCCGCAATGGGCGGCGAATGCCTGATGCTGCGTCGCGCGCTTTTCCTTGAGGCAGGTGGCTTCGACACCGATCCGCTGCTGGCGCCCTGGACAAGTGTTGATCTGTGTCTGAAGTTGCAGCAGGCGGGTTACCTGAACGTCTGGACGCCCTACGCACGGCTGTTGCTGGACCCTGTGTCAGGAACCTGTGCGAGTAGCGAGCAGGAGGATGCCTTGTTCGCGCGCTGGTTGCCACAGTTGGCCCGCGACCCGGCCTACAATGCCAACTTTTCGCTGCGCGCCGGCGAGGGTTTTGCCCTGGAAAAAAATGACCTGAGCTGGCATCCGTTGCAAGGCAGCCTGCCGAGGGTGTTGGCCTTTGTCACCGACCAGCAGGCTGCGGGTTACTCACGACTGATTCATCCGTTTAAGGCATTGCTTGAAGCGGGGCACGTCGAAGGCGCGGCTGTTTCGAGTTTGCTGTCTCCGGTGGAGATCGAGCGCCTGGCGCCGACAACCGTGGTGTTGCAGCGTCCTCTGGATGATGCCGGGCTATTGGCTATGAGCCGCCTGAGGGCGTTTTCCAAGGTATTCACGGTCTACGATCTGGACGGTTACTTGCCGCAGATGGAGTTGAAGGGTGATTACTCTGCCGATGAGCTGCTGGAGCGTCTGCGGTTAGGGATGATGCAGGCCGATCGGGTACTGGTCGCCACGCCTGCGCTGGCCGAACTGTTGCAGGGCCAGCACGATGATATCCGCGTGCTGGAAAGCCTGCTGCCGGCCGGATGGGGGCGTGTACAAAGCAAGCGACGCATGGGGGCCAGGCCACGCCTGGGCTGGCTGGGTGGCAAGGATGCCCAGCTACTGGCCGATGTGCTGCCAGCGTTGGCTGACGAAGTAGAGTGGGTGGTGCTCGGCGACTGCCCCGAGTCGCTTCAGCCTTTTCTGGCCGAGCTGCACCCAGGTGTCGAGCAGCAACAGTTGGCAGTGGCCTTGGCAGCATTGAATCTTGATCTTGCGTTGGTACCTATGGCGGAAACCCTGGGAAATGCCTGTTCTGCTGATCTGCGCGTGCTGCAGCATGCCGCTTGCGGGCATCCGGTGATTTGCAGCCGGGTGCCGGGTTTTGTCGGGGGCGAGGTATTGCCGCTGTCACGGGTGAGCAACCAGGCGCAAGACTGGATCCGGGCTATTCGCTTGCATCTGGAAGACCGCGAGGCCTCTGCGACTTTGGGGGACGCCTTGCAGTCGACCGTGCGTGCGCAGTGGCTGCTCGAAGGCGAGCGCCTGGATGCCTGGCGACGGGCGTGGTTGGCCAATTGATCCCTACTAATTATGACCCTGGTCGCTCAGCGGAGTGCATGTGACATGAGCAACGATCTTGATACCTTCATCGCAGCCTACAGCGACAGCTTTGGCTATGCGTATGACAACAACATCATTCTCAATTGGTATCCCCAGCGCATCATGGCGCTATGCACCAAGGAGCAAAGCCTGCTGGAGCTCGGTGTTGGCCATGGTTTCACCACTCATCGCTTCTCGCAGTTCTTCAGTGCGCACACGGTAATCGATGGCTCGGCATCGGTGATCACCCAGTTCAAGACCCAGTACCCGGACAATGCGGCCGAGATCGTCGAGAGTTACTTTGAGACATTTGACACCGACAAGCGTTTCGATCTGATCGTGATGGGGTTTGTCCTGGAGCATGTCGAAGATCCACAGGCGGTACTGCAAAAGTTCAAGCACTATCTTGCTCCCGGTGGTCGTTGCTTCGTGTTGGTTCCTAATGGCGAGTCGCTGCATCGGCGGTTCGGTCATGCTGCCGGACTGCTCGATGACATGATGGCGCTGGGGCGTGGCGATCTGGAACTGGGCCATATGCGCAGCTACTCGCTACAGACCCTGACCTCTGAACTGGAAGCAGCCGGGCTCCAGGTGGTGCGCAAGGAGGGCGTGTTTCTCAAACCATTCACCACCGGACAGTTGAAAGACTTGAACTTGAGTGCGGACATCATTACTGCCATGTGCACCGTGGGTATCGATTATCCAGAGCTTAGTTGTGCATTGATGCTTGAAGCGACCGTCGCCCAGTTATGAAAAGCCTGGTAATCGGAAGTACCTCGCTCATTGGCAAGGCGGTCGCCCGGGAGTTGTCGCGTTACGGTCAGGTCAAGTTGGCGGGGCGCCGGGATGCCGATATTGCCTTTGACTTGAGTAGCCAGGTTCCCAGCGCTTGCGACGAGCGCTTCGACATGGTCGTGCTGGCCGCTGCCGATTTTGGCGGCGGCCAGCCGGATGATATGGTTCGCGCCGAACTGGTCAACAGTGTCGGTACACTGGCTGCCTGCCGCCTGGCCGAACAATGCGGGGCGCGTCATTTTATTCTGCTGTCGTCGCGTTGGGCCAGCCACCAGATGACGGATCCCTACTTCGGCAGCTACTCGCTGTCCAAGCGCCATGCCGAGGAAGTGGCGAACCTGTATTGCCAGGAACGGGGCATGGCGTTGAGTGTCCTTCGCATCAGTCAGGTCTACGATAGCGGGGAGCAGTGCAGGTCTCACCAACCGTTGTTCTACGCCATCGCCGACAAGGCCCAGGCGGGGCGAACCGTCGAGCTGTATGGCAGCAACGACGCCAGGCGCAACTACCTGCATCTGAGTGACCTTGCCGAGGTATGCGCGCGGATGGCAGAGCAGGGCATTGCTGGCGTGTACAACTGCGGCCACCCTGAAACCCCCCGTCTTTCCGAGATCGCCCACGCCGCATTCGAGGCGTTTGGCAAGCCGGTGGATGTCCGCTTCCTGCCGGAAAAAAGCGATATCCCCGATCTGCCTCCCTTTGACTGTGCGCATGAGTTGTACGAGCAAATAGGTTTTGCCCCGCGAATAGATGTTCGCCGGGGCTTTGAGCTGATGAGAGCGCGCCGGGAGAGTCTGTCATGAAGACCGTCATGGTGACTGGTGTAGGTGCCATCATGGGCTACGGCTTGCTCAAGTCATTGCGTGTGGCGGCCCCCTCTGTTCGCTTGATCGGCACTGATATCTACGACGATGCTGTCGGTCGCGGCTGGTGCGATGCATTTGAGCAGGCGCCGTTGACTTCTGCCCCGGAGTATGGCCAATGGCTGGGCGATACACTGGCCAGAAACAAGGTTGACCTGCTTATTCCGGGGATCGAACAGGACATTCACTGGCTGTCGGACAACCGAGCATTGTTGGCTACATTTGCCTGCCAGGTCGTGCTCAACAACCAGAACTTGATCGACCTTTCCAGGGACAAATGGGCAATGGACCAAGCGCTGGTGGCGCTGGGGGATGCCAGCCGTATTCCCAGCCTGCTGTCGGGGGATTTTCACTCGCTCAAGACTGCCTTGGGCCTGCCGTTTCTGCTCAAGCCGCGTAGAAGCTACGCCTCCAAAGGGTTGGTCTGGGTTCGCGAGGAGCGCGACTTTACACCTCACGCGGCACTGCTCGGTGACTACCTCATGGCGCAACCCATCATTGGCAGCGCCGCCCAGGAGTTCACCGTGGCGGCGTTTGGCGATGGCCGGGGCGATACCGGTCCGATGATCACCTTCCAGCGCAGTCTGGCCTCAGACGGGTCCACCGCCAAGGCTTGGGTGTATCAGGATGACTCGCTGGATCAGGTGATTATCAGGCTGTGCCGTGCTTTCAAGCCGGTGGGCCCGACCAACTTGCAGTTCCGTCGTGGCAACGACGGCTCCTGGAGCCTGCTTGAGATCAATCCGCGAATATCCTCGACCAGTTCGATACGTCGCGCATTCGGTTACAACGAGGCCGCCATGTGTCTGGATCATTACCTCGACGGTAAGATACTGGCCCAGCCAACCATTCGTAGTGGCTTCGCCGTTCGTTATATAGAGGATTTCATTGTCTATGATCGGGATCATCTCTGACGTACATGGCAATTACAGCGCCCTTCGGACAGTACTTGCCACGCTTGATGAGCTGGGTGTATCGCGGATTATCTGTCTGGGTGATACGGCCGGTTATTACAGTCAAGTCAATGAGTGTTGCGAGGCCTTGCGCGAACGGAATATCTTTTCCGTGATGGGCAATCATGACTGGTACCTGGCCAGGAATGAGCGATGTCCTCGCTCCAATAGCGCCAATGCCTGCCTGGACTATCAACGGGGCATCATTACTTCGCAGAATCTGGCATGGTTGGGATCGCTCACAGAGCGCTCAACCCAGCATGGATTGAGCATCGTCCATGGCGGCTGGAACGATCCGCTGGACGAATACGTGCGACCATCACAAGCGTATTTCGCGCCGTTGCCTGGCCAGTATTTCGCATCAGGCCATACCCATGTTCAGTTCTTGTGGAGTAGCGAGGGCAAGTTCTATTGCAACCCCGGTTCGGTCGGCCAGCCACGTGATGGTGATTCTCGGGCAGGTTTCGCAACCTGGGACGGTGAGGCGTTCAACCTGCATCGGGTTGAATACGATATTGGTGAGACTCAACAGGCAATGAAGAGGGCCGGTTTCACCCCGTACTTCTATGAAAATCTTGATACAGGCAGTCAGATAGGTGGGCGATTCAGTGCAGTTTGAGGTTTTGTGCTGTGCGCCACTAATTACTATGCCCACCCAGGGAAGTTTGCAATGAGCAAAGAAACGATACTCTTCAACCGCCCGTACATGACTGGCAAGGAGCTGGATTACATTGCCCAGGCCAAGTTCGGCAACATGCTCGCTGGTGATGGTCCGTTCACCAAGCGTTGTCACCGCTGGCTGGAGTCTTACACTGGTTGCAACAAGGCATTGCTCACCCACTCGTGTACCGCTGCGCTGGAAATGGCGGCCTTGCTGCTCGACATCAGGCCTGGCGACGAAGTCATCATGCCTTCATACACCTTCGTCTCCACGGCCAATGCATTCGTGTTGCGTGGCGCGGTGCCGGTCTTCGTCGATATTCGTCCTGATACCCTAAACCTGGACGAGCGTCTAATCGAGGCGGCGATCACGCCACGGACCAAGGTTATCGTGCCCGTCCATTACGCCGGTGTGGCTTGCGAGATGGACAGCATCTTGGCCATTGCGCGTAAGCATGGGCTAGCTGTGGTTGAAGACGCCGCGCAAGGTGTGATGTCAAGCTACAAGGGCCGAGCCCTGGGCAGTATCGGCGACCTTGGGGCATTCAGCTTTCACGAAACCAAGAACGTGATCTCGGGGGAGGGCGGGGCTTTGCTGGTCAATGCTCCTGCACTGGCAATGCAGGCCGAGATGATCCGGGAAAAAGGTACCGATCGCAGTCGATTCTTCCGGGGCGAGGTGGACAAATATACTTGGCAGGAGGTGGGCTCCTCGTTTCTGCCCGGAGAAATAACTGCAGCCTTCCTCTGGGCCCAGTTGGAAGAAGCTAGGGCCATCACCAATAGCCGCCTGGCAATCTGGGACAATTACCATGCTGCTTTGGCAGAACTTGAGCTGCAAGGGGCGCTGCGTCGTCCGATAGTTCCTGAAAGTTGCCAGCACAACGCACACATGTACTACGTACTCCTCGCCCCTGGTGTGGAGCGCCAGGTCATTCTTGATGAGCTCAAGAGGCACGCAATCTATGCCGTGTTTCATTACGTGCCGCTGCATTCATCGCCCGCTGGAGCGCGCTATGGGCGTGTGCATGGCTCAATGGATGTTACTGATGGTTATTCTGAGCGTCTGTTGCGTTTGCCACTATGGCTCGGTTTATCCAGTGATCAGCAAGAGCGGGTGGTGAGTGTTCTGGGTAGTGCTTTGGCAAACGCCTGACTGGCCAGTTGAATGCACTTTAGTCCTACCCGAAATCCTTCAAGGCTCAAGTCGTCCAAGAGTGCGAGCAGCCCGGTGTTTCCGTGGCGGCTATTGCGATGAGGCATGGTATCAACGCAAATGTCGTTCGCTGGGGGCTGCCGCTTTACAGCGATCAGCAGGCCGCCACCCTGCCAGCTTTTATTCCTTTGAAAGTCGAATCAAAACGAGTGGCTGAAGCGTCGACGGTTATTGAATTACCACTTGGCCAGCATACGCTCACAGTAAGTGGCCAACTTCCGATCCCGAAAGATGCGCTCGATTCATTCGTGGGTTCGCTCAATGATCCGCATCGACTCCATCTGGCTCGCCACCGACCCCATGGACATGCGTGCCGGCACCGAGACTGCGTTGGCCAGAGCGACCGACTCCTCGTAAAAATCGCGCTCATCTTATTGCCCAAACGGTCGACACAGAGAGGAAGGGCCACCCCGCTCATGTTCTTACCGCTTACGGGAGGGCTGAAGTCATAAAACAACAGGAGCAGGTATGAAAGTCTGTATTACCCACCGAGAAGCCTTTTATCACCTTCTCAATGCGGTTTTTGAGGCGTGCAACAAACAGCCAGTCGTTGCCGAGCTGGGTGTCCTGCGCGGTGAAAACGCGCTGAAGCTTTACAATGCACTGAACCCGGAAAAGATGGTCCTGATCGATAGCTGGAGCCCGGCGGCCAATGATGCCTACAGCCCTTTTGATCAATTGCCGCCATGGGTTAATTCGGTTGACAAATATGCTTACTACTATGGCGGCCCGATGTATGACATGGCCACCTATGACAATCTGTATCAGGAATGCCTGAGCAAATTCACCGACAAGGACAACGTGACTGTTATCCGCGCCGAGACCATTGCCGCGATTGACGAAATCAAGCCTAGAACCGGTATCGAAAAGTTCGATCTGGTCTACATCGACGCAAACCACCAGTACGAGTACATCCTGCGTGATTTGATGTACTACCAAGACTTACTGGCCGACGATGGCTTCATCCTGTTGAACGATTGCTGCCACAGCCTGCAAGGTACCAAGCAAAACCTGGGCGTGCTCGAAGCAATGAGCAGTTTTATCAAGCGCTCGGACTTTATCCCCGTGGCGGTCACCAATACCGACTGGTCTGACGTGATCTTGGTCAGAAAGAACTCAATAATGGTGCAGCTTGTCGACATTGCGCTGACCAACTCGGATATCCCATTTGTCGAAATCCCTCACCAGCTGATGCCTGCGGCGCGGGTTGTCTACGGGAAACAGCGCATCAACCTGAGCTTTGTTTGACTCGTCCGATCCAAACTGGCAAAACACATCCTGTGGCCATTGTGGGCAGTATTTCAGCGTTCTAAACAGCGACTCCAAGTAGGGATTGTCTTTGCTGACCCGCGCTCGGCCACGCTGGTGAAGACACCCCGACACAGCGCCCGCCTTTCCAGCTGCGCGAACCAAGTCTTCCACGGCGTTCAGCCACGAAGCACCGGTCAGCGTGAAGTGCAGTTTGAAACGCGGCTGCTTCTCCAGCCATTGCTTGATGGCCGGTGTCTTGTGCGTCGAGCTGTTGTCCAGAATCATATGTAGGTCAAGCTCTGCGGGCGTCGCGCGGTCGATCTGTCGCAGGAAGGCTAGAAACTCTTTGGCCTTGTGGCGTCGAGTTATTCGCCCGATAACCTGGCCGGCCAGGATGTCAAAAGCGGCATACAGACTGGCGGTGCCATGGCGTTTGTAATCTTGCGTGCGTGCGTGCGTGCGTGCATGCGTGCGTCGCTCGATCTGGTCAGGGCGTAGGGGCCGCATCGGTTGTGTGCGATCCAGTGCCTGGATCTGGGCTTTCTCATCAACCGAGAACACGATGGCGTTATCCGGCTGGTACAGATAGAGCCTGACGACATCGATGACCTTTTCGGCAAAATGCGGATCGTTGCGGATCGTTGCTGATCTTGAACGTCTTCAAGCGGTGGGGTTTAAGGTCGGAAGCGGCACAGACTTGTCGCACCAGCCAAGTAGTAACGGCGGCATATTTGGCCTCAAGCGCACTCCAGTGCGTCGTCTCACGAGGCACACGCTGGATTGTCAGGGTAAGAATCTCCTTCATTTTTTGAGTGCTTAGCTTGCGAGGCTGGCTACTTCGAGGCAGGTCGTTCAAGTCCTCAAGGCCCGCTTCCAGATAGCGCTTTCGCCAATTGAACACCGCCGACGCCGAGAGTTGGAGCTGATGACTGACGTCTTTGGGGTTAACTTATCAGCCAGTTACAGCAGAATTTTGGCCCGCTGCCCGCGACCAGCCTTGTAGTGTGGCTTGCTCGCGAAGGCGGTAGTCCGTTTAACTTCCAGGCCAATTCTTGCCTCTTACCGGCATAACACCGCCGGTTTTTCGACTTCGATACATTTCCCCATTCCCCGCAAAACCCCTCAAGTCCTTTGTTTGCCGGGCCCTGCGCCGCCAGAAAAAAGTTGGTCTGCAAATTGCTTATCGCTCAGCAGTACAGCGGTGGGCGGCAAACGTCCGGCATGCAGAGGAAAGAGTGTGGACAAGTACCTTTATGTGGCAATGACCGGCGCCAGCCAGAATGCACTGGCGCAGAAGGCTCATGCGAACAACCTGGCGAACATCTCCAC
>Ga0105251_10003237_pt1 | contig 11988 bp, 8 predicted proteins | sample KBSS64metaG_FD_80424 | JGI IMG/M metagenome (GOLD analysis project Ga0105251, IMG submission 80424) | Switchgrass rhizosphere microbial communities from Kellogg Biological Station, Michigan, USA - KBS S6-4 metaG | ecosystem: Host-associated > Plants > Roots > Rhizosphere > Soil | place...
CGCAACCCCCCTGAAAAAAACCGAGCACCGCGCCCGCCCGCGTGACTGCCCGACTTTGCGATTTGGAATGTCTGGAGTGGCTATGAAGCAAGTCTTACAACCGACCGCCATCCTGGCGCTGGCAATCCTGGCCACTACCGCCCGGGCCCAGGACGACAGCACCCTTTCCACCGTGGTGGTCACCGGTAACCGTGGCGCCGAACAACGCACGGTCACCAGCAGCCCGGTGCCGATCGATGTGGTCAGCGCCAAGCAATTGCAGAGCACCGGCAAGCCCGGTTTGATGGAGGCGTTGAGCGCGGTGATCCCATCGCTGACCCTGCCGGAAAAAACCGGTTGGGACGCCAGCGGCATCGCCCGTGCGCCGAACCTGCGCGGCATGAGTGCCGCCGAAGTGCTGGTGCTGGTCAATGGCAAGCGCCGCCACACCGCGGCCACCCTGAACATCAACGGCATCAACACCGGCGCCGCGCCGGCAGACCTGGATTTGATCCCGATCAGCGCCATCGACCACGTCGAAGTCCTGCGCGACGGGGCCGCCGCCCAGTACGGCTCCGATGCCATCGCCGGGGTCATCAACGTAATCCTCAAGGCCGACACCAGTGGCACCTCGGTGACCAATGTCGGCCAGGGTTACGACGGCAAGAAACAGACCGTGCAGCAAAGCCTCAACAAGGGCTTCGAGATCGGCAACGGCGGCATCGTGCAGTTGGCCCTGGACGCGCGCAGTCAGAACGACGACAACAAGGCCATCGCCAACGGCTACACCTACGCCCAGGCCTTTGAGCAGGCCGGCCGCTCCACCTATGGCGGCTACGGCACACCGAAGACCAACCTGCTGACCCTGGGCTACAACGCCGAATTGCCGATCGACGACAGCTTCAGCCTGTATTCCTTCACCACCTATTCGCGGCGCAAGGCCGAGCAGGGCCAGAACTTCCGCCTGCCGACCATCACCAACACCATCACCACCGGGCCTAACGGTTACCCCGGCGGCTACACGCCGACCTGGTATATCGACGAGGACGACTTCCAGGCCGCATTCGGCGGTAAAGGCACCGTCGGCGAGTGGGACTGGGACCTGTCCACCACCTACGGACGCAACGAGGCGGAGCAGGGCACCACCCATAACCAGAACCCATCCCTGGGCGAGGCCACGCCGAACAGCTTCACCTCCGGTACCTGGATTTCCACCGAGCTGACCACCAACCTCGATTTCAAGCGCGGCTTCGACATCGGCCTGCAAAAGCCGCTGGACCTGAGCTACGGTTTCGAACATCGCCGCGACACCTACGAGGTGCAGGCCGGTGACTATGAGTCCTACGCCAACGGCGGCTACTGCGTGGCACCGGGTAACTGTGCGTCGTCCGGGGCCCAGGTCACCAACGGCATCTCGCCGGATGAAGAAAGCAGCGCCTCGCGCAACAGCCTCGCCAGTTACGTCGACGTGGGCTTCAACCCGGTGCCGGACTGGTACGTGGGTACCGCGTTTCGCTACGAGCATTACAACCAGGGCGTGGGCGCTACCCGCAGCGGCAAGCTGACCACCCGCTACGACTTCATCCCGCAGTTCGCCGTGCGCGCCACCGTGAGCAATGGCTTCCGTGCACCGTCCCTGGCCAACAGCCTGTTCAGTGCGCGGTCCACCACCTATGGCGTGGTCGACGGCGTGTACCAGTCGATCAACTACGGCGTGCTGCCTGTAGGTTCGGCCGCTGCCCAGGCCTTGGGGGCGCAGGAACTGAAACCCGAGCGTTCCACCAACTTCAGCCTGGGTTTCACGCTGACCCCCAGCGATCGCCTGAGCTTCACCGCCGACGCCACGTGATCAACCTGCGCGACCGCATCACCCTCACGGGCACCTTGCTCGGCCCGGAAATCACCCAGGTGCTGCAAGGCAATGGCATCACCTCCACCTCCGGCGGCCAGTACTTCATCAACGGCGCCGACACCCGCACCAAAGGCCTGGACCTGGTCGGCAACTACAGCCAGGACCTCGGCCCCTATGGCGCGCTGAAATGGACCGCCGCGTTCAACTGGAACCAGACCAGAATCCTCAATTACAAGGAATCCACCACGATCCTGGGCACGGCCTATGACCTGATGGACCGCCAGGCCCGCAACCTGATCACCGGCGTGCAGCCCAGCACCAAGCTGATCCTCGGTGGCGACTGGAGCATCGAACGCTTCAACCTCAACCTGGCCTTGACCCGCTACGGCTCTTACAAAGAGGTCAACGTCTCCGCCGACCGCAGCCTCGACCGGGTCTACAGCGCCAAGTGGATCACCGACCTCGACCTTGGCTACAACCTCACCAAAGACCTCAACGTGGCCATCGGCGCCAAGAACCTGTTCGACGTCTACCCGAAAAAACAAGGTGTACCGAGCAGCACCATGGTCAGCAGCTACGGCACCTATTCGCCCTACGGTTTTACCGGCGGGTACTACTACACCCGCTTGACCTATGCCTTCTAGGCCGAGGAATACACCATGCCCATCGTTGCCAAATCCTATGACCTGATTGACTCGCCCGGCGCGCTGCGCCAGGCCCGTGTGTCCACACCGATCAAAGCCCTGCAGGTGGTGCCCGCGCGGCACCCCTGGCGCTGGGCCGGGTCGATCTTTGCCGCGCTGGTGCTGCTCGCCATCGCCCATTCCCTGGCCACCAACCCGCGCTGGGAGTGGGGCGTGTTCGGCCAGTGGTTCTTCTCGCCGTCGGTGCTGCGTGGCCTCGGCCAGACCCTGTTGCTGACGCTGCTGAGCACGGTGTTCAGCGCCATCCTCGGCACTGCGCTGGCGTTGGCGCGGCTGTCGGGCTCGCCGCTGCTGGCGGCCCTGGCCTGGGGCTACATCTGGTTTTTCCGCTCGATGCCGGCGCTGCTGGTGCTGATCATCCTCTACAACTTCGCCTACCTGTACGACCACATTGTCCTCGGCGTACCGTTCACCAGCGTGGTGTTCGCCGAGTGGTCGACGGTGGACGTGCTCAGCCAATTCACCGTGGCCGTACTGGGCCTGAGCCTGATGCAGGCGGCGTACGCGGCGGAGATCATTCGCGGCGGCCTGATCGGTGTGGATGCCGGCCAGCATGAAGCGGCGGCAGCCCTGGGCCTGCCGGCCTCGCGGCGCATCTTCCGGATCATCCTGCCCCAGGCGCTGCGCTCGATCCTGCCGTCGGGGTTCAATGAAATAATCGGCCTGGTCAAGGGCACCTCCATCGTCTACGTGCTGGCGCTGCCGGAGCTGTTCTACACCGTGCAGGTCATCTACAACCGCACCCAGGCGGTGATCCCGTTGCTGATCGTCGCCACCGTCTGGTACCTGATCATCACCACCGTGCTCACCAGCGCCCAGTACTACGTCGAGCGGCATTTTGCCCGGGGTACGGCCAGGGTGCTGCCGCCCACGCCGTTGCAACGCGTGCGCCGCTGGCTGAAGGAGAACACCCATGAGTGAAGCCCGCGCCGGCCGTAGCCAGATCCAGGGCGTGGGCAAGCGCTTTGGCAATCAACAGGTGTTGAAAGACATCGACCTGACCATCGATCCGGGCAAGGTCACGGTGATTCTCGGGCCGTCCGGCTCGGGCAAGTCCACCTTGCTGCGCACCATCAACCACCTGGAAAAGATCGACAGCGGGCACATCACCATCGACGGTGAATACGTGGGTTATCGACGCAAGGGCGACCTGCTTTACGAGCTCAAGGAACGCGAGATTCTCAAGCGTCGTATCGACGTCGGTTTTGTGTTCCAGAACTTCAACCTGTTCCCGCACCTCACCGCCTGGGAAAACGTCGCCGAGGCGCCGCTGGCGCACAAGCGCTGGAGCAAGGCCGACGCCCAGGCCAAGGCCACCGCACTGTTGGCCAAGGTTGGCCTGGCGGACAAGGTCGATGCCTACCCACGCCAGCTTTCCGGCGGCCAGCAACAGCGCGTCGCCATTGCCCGCGCACTGGCGCTGGACCCCAAGGTGCTGCTGTTCGATGAACCCACCTCGGCCCTCGACCCGGAACTGGTGGGCGAAGTACTCGACGTGATCAAGGGCCTGACCCGGCTGGGCGTGACCCTGGTGATCGTCACCCACGAAATCGGCTTTGCCCGCGAAGTGGCCGACCACGTGGTGTTTCTCTGCGACGGCGAGTTGATCGAAGAAGGCCCGCCCGAACAGATTTTCCGCCAACCCCGACATCCCCGCACCGTGGCCTTTCTCGGCAAGGTGCTTTAGTTCAAGGAGTGACTGCCCATGTTCATCAACACCACCCGCGTGGCCCTGCTGGCGCTGGCCGTCAGTGCTGCGCAAAGCGCGTTCGCCGTGCAACAGGTCGACCTCAGCCCCGACCGCCCACGCATCCATGTGCCGCGTAACGAAGCGGCGATTGCGCAGATCCCGCCGGGCTTCAAGTTCGCCCAGCCGGGCAAGTTCACCGTGGCCGTGTCCGGCGTGGCAGGGCCGCCCCTGGCGCTGCTGGCCAGCGACGACAAGACCACCATCGGCAGCGAAGCCGACACCGCGCAACTGGTGGCCGACAGCCTCGGCCTGCAACTCAATGTGGTGCAGACCAGCTGGGAAGACTGGCCCCTGGGCGTCAGCTCGGGCAAGTACGACGCGGTGATCAGCAACGTCACGGTGACCGAGGCGCGCAAGAAGCGCTTTGACTTCGCCACCTATCGCCAGGATGTGCTCGGCTTCTACGTCAAGACCACCAGCAAGATCAGCGAGATCAAGCAGGCAGCCGATATTGCCGGGCTGAAGATCATCGTCGGCTCCGGCACCAACCAGGAAAAAGTCCTGCTGGCCTGGAACGAGGCCAACGAAAAGGCCGGCCTCAAACCCGCGCTGTTGCAGTACTTCGACGACCAGGCCGCCGCGCAACTGGCGGTGCAGTCGGGGCGCAGCGATGCGCTGTTCGGGCCCAACTCGGTGTATGCCTATTCGGCGGCGATCACCGGCGGCATCAAGCGCGTCGGCACGGTGAACGGTGGCTGGCCATTGCAGGCGGACATTGCCGTGACCACCCGCAAGGACAACGGCCTGGTCAAGCCGATCCACACCGCCCTGGAAGGCGCGATTGCCGGCGGCCAGTACGAGCAGGTGCTGCAACGCTGGGGCCTGGATGTGGAACGCGTCGACAAGTCGCTGATCAACCCACCGGGCCTACCGGATTAAGGAGCAATCGACATGGGACTGACACGACGTGAAGCGTTGTCGAGCATCGCTGCGGTAGGCGGCGAAAAAGCCGTCAAGGATGCACTCGCGGTACTCGGCCTCGGGCCGTCATCGCACCGCCGACCGCAACCGTTGAAACTCAAGGAAGGCCTGGGGCAGGGCACCCGCGTGCTGGTGCTGGGCGCCGGGATTGCCGGGCTGGTCACCGCCCTGGAACTGACCCGCGCCGGGTTCAGCGTGCAGGTGCTGGAAGCCCGTGAGCGGGTCGGCGGTCGCACCTGGACAATCCGCCATGGCGACCGCGTGGACTACCAGGATGGCCGCACGCAAACCGCCGCGTTCGAGCCGGGGCATTACTTCAACGCCGGGCCTGCACGGATTCCCAGCCAGCACAGTACGATCCTCGACTATTGCAGTGAGCTGGGGGTGCCGCTGGAAGTGCTGGTCAACAGCAGCCATGGCGCCCAGGTGCGGCCGGATGTGAACCAGCCGGCCTTCAGCGTCGGCCAGGCGATCAACGATGCGCGCGGGCACGTGTCCGGGTTGCTGGCCAAGGCGGTGCAGCGCGATGCCCTCGACGATGTGCTGAGCGCCTAGGAACGCACGCGCTTGCTGGCGTTTTTGCACGTGTATGGCGACCTGTCCCAGGAGCTGGCCTTTGAGGGCACGATCCGTTCGGGGCACCTGGAATCCCCGGCACATCCCGGCGCCTTGCCCGCCAGCCGCAGCCCGTTGGCACTGGACCAACTGCTGCACCCCGAGTTGTGGGGCGCCTTGCTGCACACCGAATTCCCGGAGTTTTCGGCGACCATGTTCCAACCGGTGGGCGGCATGGACCGCATCACCGACGCCTTCTACCGGCGCGTCAGCGATCACGTGCAACTGGGCGCCCAGGTGCGCCAGATCCGTCAGTTGGAAAACGGCGTGGCCGTGACCTACCACGACCAACGCAGCGGTCGCGAGCAGGTGGTACGCGCCGACTATCTGGTCTCGACCTTGCCGCTGCCATTGCTGGCCAAGCTCGACACCGACTTCAGCGACCCGATCAAGGCCGCCTTGCTCAGCACCCGCAGCGACCAGGCCACCAAAGTGGCGTGGCAGTCCCCACGCTTCTGGGAAACCGACTACCGCACCTACGGCGGCCTGTCGTGGATCGAACACCCGGCGCGCCTGCTCTGGTACCCGAGCAACGACCTCAACACCCGCGAGGGCCTGCTGGTGGCCGGCTACGTGACCGGGGAGGGCGCCGATGCGTTTGGCGCGCGACCGTTCGACCAGCAGTACGCCACCTCCAAGGAAGCGGTGGAACTGCTGCATCCGGGCTACTCCAGGCACCTGCGTCACCCGCTGGCGGTGTCCTGGGAACAGATCCCCTTCAGCGAAGGCCCGTGGCTGCAACGTGAACACTTCCCGGCCGATGCCAGCGCCTTGCTCGAAGAAGGCCACGGCCGCGTGTACTTCGCCGGCGACGGCCTGGTGCAAAGCGGCGTGGGCATCTGGCAGGAATCGGCGGCCAACTCGGCGCGGCATGTGGTCGCGCAACTGGCTGAACGCGTGACCCAACAACGACAGGTCGCGGCACTCGCCGCCTCTTAAGGAGACACACCATGAGCGACAGCATTCAACGCACCAGCGTCGGCGATTTCCCGATCTCGCAGACCGTCACCGTACCGGCGTCCGCCAGCCTGATCTTTGTCAGCGGGACCTTGCCGGACCTGGTTGATCCAACGGTTCCCGGGGTGTTTGGCAACACCGAAGTGCAGACGGTTTCGGTCTTCAACAAGCTGCGCCAGATCCTGCGCCAGCAAGACCTGGACCTGGGCGATATCGTGCAGTTACGGGTATTCCTGGTCGGCGCCGAGGAAACGGGCGGCAAGCTGGATTTCGCCGGGTTGCAGCGTGGGTATACGCAGTTCTTCGGCACCCCCGAGCAGCCGAACAAGCCCGCACGCACCGCGTTGCAGGTCGTGGCGTTGCCATTGCCCGGTGCACTGGTGGAAATCGAAGCCATCGCCGCCAGGACGGCGTGACAATCCCTCGCAAGTAACTCCCCTCCAGCCCCCTCACAACCGCTTCCGGGCTTCGGCGTGACTGCGCCGAACGCCCCGGCGGGCGCCTGCCAGACAGCGTTTCCAACCTTCCTGAAGCCCCTCCCGCACAAAGATAAATCTTGTATTTAAACGCCTGCGACGTATTATCCAAGCAATGTCTTGTGTATATGCCTGAGGCTGGATTTCCCTTTCGACAAATACGGAGGTTTGAATGACTGTGGAGGCAGGGTTACTGGGTCACTCGATGTCAGTGTTCCTGGGCGTACAGGCCGTTGGCTTGAGCCTGTGGCTGAGCATTGCGGTGCTTAACAACTGGCAAGCGTTTCGCAGCTCGGTAGGCGCGGTAGGCGCGACCATGGCCATGGAGCCGTTGCGCCAGAGCCCCGCCATCGACATTCCCTTGCTGGTGCGGGCCGTGCGTTCACCCCGTCTGCACCAACTGGCGCTGCTGGTGGTGCTGGCCCTGCAACTGGTCGCTGCACTCGCGGCCTGGACCGGCAGTTATCACTTGATCCTCGGCGACGGCCTGCTGTCGGCACGGCCCTGGCTCAACCTCGCCCTGAGTGCGTTTTCGGCGTTTGTCTTCGCGATGCTGCTGGGGGGCTTGTGGTTCGGCTACTGGATTCGCCAGGAGGGGTTGCAACTGACTCACCTGGTGCTGTCGATCTGGGCGGTACTGGCCTTCTTCCTGTTCAACCACAGCTGGCTGTGAGCCGCGCGTAACGCACTCATCGTGATAAGGACGTCCATGAACAAGAAGAAGATAACCAGCCTGGTGTTGATTCCGGTGGCGGTCATCGCGGTGGTGATGATGTCGCGCGCGCCGTCCCAGGCCCAATCCGCCGATGCCCCCGCCAGCGCGTTGACCAAGGTGGCCCTGGGGGCGGTGCAATTGCGCCCGGCCAATGTGTATTTCGCCGGCGTCGGTGAGCTGGAAGCGGCCTCCCAGGTGCAGGTTTCCGCCGAGGTCGGCGGGCGGGTCACCTTGATCAACTTCGAGTCGGGCCGCCAGGTCAAGGCTGGCGAGGTGCTGGTCAAACTCAACGATGCCCCGGAACAGGCCGAGCAGTTGCGGCTGCAGGCCCAGGTGCGCAATGCCGAGATCATCCGCAAGCGCGTGACCGGGCTGGTCAGGGAAAACGCCGCGACCCAGGAACAGCTCGACAACGCCCGGGCCGCCCATGACATGGCCTTGGGCGAGTTGAAAAAAGTCCAGGCACTGATTGCCCAGAAGACTATCCGCGCACCCTTCGCCGGGGTGCTGGGGATTCGTCAGGTCAACGAAGGGCAGTACCTCAATGTCGGCGATCGCATCGTCAGCCTGGTCAACACCCAGGTGCTCTATGTCAATTTTTCCCTGGATGAGCAGCTCAGTCGCCGCCTGGTCATCGGGCAAACCGTGGGCGTGCTGATCGACGCCTACCCTGACCGGGTGTTCAAGGCGCGGATCAGTGCCGTCGACCCGATGATCGGCCGCTCACGCACGGTGCAGGTGCAGGCCACGCTGGAGAGCCCGGACGCCCGCCTCAAGCCGGGCATGTACGCCAGCGTCAAAGTGGCCGATACCGAGGTGGCCGATGTGCTCACCGTGCCGGAAACGGCGGTGGCCTACACCGCCTATGGCGATACCGTTTTCCTTGCCCGCCCGGACCAGGGCGCCACGCTGGTGGTCAAGCGGGTGGCGGTGAAAATCGGCCAGCGCCAGGACGGTTGGGTCCAGATCCAGGAAGGCTTGCACGAGGGTGACCAGGTGGTGACCTCCGGGCAACTCAAGCTCAGTGACGGCATGGCGGTGCAGGCGACCGATGACACCCTGGCCCTGCCTGCGTCCAAACCGCCTGTGACGGGCATCTGATTCTTCGCCCAGAGAACGCTCATGACTTTCACCGATATTTTCGTTCGGCGGCCGGTGCTCGCGCTTGTCGTCAGTATTCTGATCCTGCTGCTGGGGATCATGTCCTTGTTGCAGCTGCCGATCCGCCAGTACCCGATGCTGGAAAGCTCCACCATCACCGTGACCACCGAATACCCCGGCGCGTCATCCGACCTGATGCAGGGCTTCGTCACTCAACCGATTGCCCAGGCGGTGTCATCGGTGGAAGGCGTGGATTACCTGTCGAGTTCGTCGGTGCAGGGGCGCAGCGTGGTCACGGTGCGCATGGAGCTCAACCGTGACTCGACCCAGGCGCTCACGGAAGTCATGGCCAAGGTCAACCAGGTGCGTTTCCGGCTGCCGGAGCAGGCCTATGACCCGGTGATCGAGCGCTCGTCCGGCGAGTCGACGGCGGTGGCCTATATCGGGTTCTCCAGCCCGACCCTGTCGACCCCGGCCTTGACCGATTACCTGGCACGGGTGGTGGAGCCGGTGATGAGCACCATCGAGGGCGTGGCCAAGGTCCAGGTGTTCGGCGGGCAAACCCTGGCGATGCGCCTGTGGATCGACCCCGCACGGCTGGCCGCGCGCGGCCTGACCGCCGCCGATGTAGCCGACGCGGTGCGCCGCAACAACTACCAGGCGGCGCCGGGCAAGGTCAAAGGCCTGTTCGTGGTCGCCAACCTGCGGGTCAATACCGACCTGACCAACGTCAATGAATTTCGCGATTTGGTGCTGCGCAACGATGGCAACGGCCTGGTCCGCCTGAAGGATGTCGGCACCGTGGAGCTGGGCGCGGCGTCCAGCGAAACCAGTGCCACCATGGACGGCGTTTCGGCCGTGCACCTGGGGTTGTTCCCGACGCCCGGCGGCAACCCGCTGGTGATTGTCGACGGTATCAAGAAACTCCTGCCGGACGTGCGCAAGACCCTGCCGCCGGACGTCAAGGCCGAGCTGGCGTTTGAAACCGCGCGCTTTATCCAGACCTCCATCGACGAGGTGATGAAGACCCTGCTCGAGGCCTTGCTGATCGTGGTGATCGTCATCTACCTGTGCCTGGGGTCGTTGCGCACGGTACTGATTCCGGTGGTGACCATCCCCTTGTCGATGCTGGGGGCCGCGGCGCTGATGCTGGCGTTCGGTTTCAGCCTCAACCTGTTGACGCTGCTGGCGATGGTGCTGGCCGTGGGGCTGGTGGTGGACGATGCGATTGTGGTGGTGGAGAACGTGCACCGGCATATCGAGGAGGGCAAGACCCCGGTGGCGGCCGCCCTGATCGGTGCGCGGGAAGTGGCGGGGCCGGTGATCGCCATGACCATTACCCTGGCGGCGGTGTATGCGCCCATCGGCATGATGGGCGGCCTCACGGGGGCGTTGTTCCGTGAGTTCGCCCTGACCCTGGCCGGCGCGGTGATCGTGTCCGGCGTGGTGGCGCTGACGTTGTCGCCGGTCATGAGCTCGTTCCTGCTGCAGTCCAAGCAATCGGAAGGGCGCATGGCACACCTGGCCAACCGTTTCTTCGACGGTCTGGCCCTGCGTTATGCCAAGGTACTGGACCTGTCGCTGCGGCATCGCTGGCTCAGCGGGCTGTTTGCCTTGCTGGTGATGATCAGCCTGCCGTGGCTGTACCAGTTGCCGCAGCGGGAGCTGGCGCCCACCGAGGACCAGGCCGGGCTGCTCACCGCCATCAAGGCGCCGCAACATGCCAACCTGGAATACGTCGAGCGCTTTTCCACCAAGCTGAATGAGGTCTATGGGCGCCTGCCGGAAACCGTCAGCACCTGGATCATCAATGGCAGCGACGGCATCGCCTCGAGCATTGGCGGCATCAACCTGACGTTGTGGGGCGAGCGCGAGCGCACCGCCGCGCAGATCCAGGTCGACCTGCAGGCGGCCACCAACGATGTGGAAGGCACCAGCATCTTTGCCTTCCAGTTGCCTGCCTTGCCGGGCTCCACCGGTGGCCTGCCGGTGCAACTGGTGCTGCGCAGCTCCCAGGATTACCGCGTGCTGTACGAAACCATGGAGCAGATCAAGCAGAAGGCCCGCGACAGTGGGTTGTTCGCCGTGGTCGACAGTGACCTGGACTATAACAACCCGGTGGTACAGGTGCGGGTGGACCGGGCCAAGGCCAACAGCCTGGGGATCCGCATGCAGGACATCGGCGAATCGCTGGCGGTGCTGGTGGGGGAAAACTACCTCAACCGCTTTGGCCTGGAGGGCCGCTCCTATGATGTGATTGCCCAGAGCCCGGGCAGTGAGCGACTGACGCCCGAAGCCCTGACCCGCCAGTATGTGCGCACGGAAGACGGCACACTGATTCCGCTGTCGACGGTGATCCAGGTGTCCGAGCACGTCGAACCCAACAAGCTGACCCAGTTCAACCAGCAGAACGCCGCGACCTTCCAGGGCGTGCCGGCGGCCGGGGTCACCCTGGGCGACGCCGTGGCGTTCCTGGAGGGCGTCACCGCCGAGTTGCCCGTAGGGTTCAGCTACGACTGGCAATCCGATGCGCGGCAGTACACCCAGGAAGGCAATGCGCTGCTGCTGGCGTTCCTGGCGGCGGTGATCGTGATTTACCTGGTACTGGCGGCGCAGTACGAAAGCCTGATGGACCCGCTGATCATCCTGATCACCGTGCCGCTGTCCATCAGCGGCGCGCTGATTCCCCTGGCGCTGGGCTACGCCACGATCAATATCTACACCCAGATCGGCCTGGTGACCCTGATCGGGCTGATCAGCAAGCACGGCATCCTGATGGTCGAGTTCGCCAACGCCCTGCAGGCCCAGGAACACCTCGACCGTTCCGAGGCGATACGCAAGGCCGCGCAGATTCGCTTGCGGCCGATCCTGATGACGACGGCGGCCATGGTGGTCGGCCTGGTGCCGCTGCTGTTCGC
>Ga0105251_10003238_pt1 | contig 11985 bp, 7 predicted proteins | sample KBSS64metaG_FD_80424 | JGI IMG/M metagenome (GOLD analysis project Ga0105251, IMG submission 80424) | Switchgrass rhizosphere microbial communities from Kellogg Biological Station, Michigan, USA - KBS S6-4 metaG | ecosystem: Host-associated > Plants > Roots > Rhizosphere > Soil | place...
ATTCTTGAGCGTTCTTCGAGATGAAGAACGAGTTTCAAACCTAGTCGGGGCGTAGCGCAGTCCGGTAGCGCACTAGCATGGGGTGCTAGGGGTCGAGTGTTCGAATCACTCCGTCCCGACCATATTTTTCAAAGGGTTGCGAGATTTTATCTCGCGACCCTTTTTTATTTCTCTTCGTTTTTACCCCTACAAAACCACTGGCTCTGGGTGGAATCCTCACGGCTTCCGCGTGGGCGGACGCAGGCTTTGGCGCTCACGCGTGGTCTCTTTACCAATGTTGATTGGTCTTTTTCTTCAGGTCCTGACGTTTTTGAGTGTTTAAGACTATTTTCCTGCGTATTGAGAACTACATACAGGTCAACCATCAGCTTGAATATCTCAGGTCGCTCGGGTCATCCTACGTACCCGGTAGTTAGGCTTGGGCGGCACTGGGATCGTATAGCCGTCGGGGACTAGACTGCGTAGGTCATAGCCCATCATGAATAATCCAGCTTCAAAGGCGTGGCAGCGGTCTACCAGCTGAGGCTGCTTGGCGAATAGTTCGGACCCTTCTAGTACCGCGCGGATGATCCAACCTAATTGGAGCTGGCGCCGTGCCCAAAGGTGGCGACTGGTGGTGGAGAGTTGCGGTGTACCGTTGTAGCCAAGCTTTAAGTGTTTTGGGTTTCGAATCTGGTCGCCGATCCCTGGCCCCCAGGCGAAGTCCAGTGCCTGCGGCACAGTGGTGCCGGTGCCTTGGCGGTAAAGGCGGTAGAGCAGCGCGATGGCGGCACCGACCCGGCCGTCATAGATGGGAGAGCCAGTGGTATCGAGCAGGGCATGGATCTTAGTCATGCCCGAGTCGAATCTTAGGATGTTCTGCTTGGTGAGGTGGTTGAGCTGCTGCTTGCGGTCCAGCGCGAGAAGCGCCTGGCACTGCTTTAGGTAATTCACCAAGTTCTTGTTGTGCATTTGCTCTTTGAGGAATCCGACGGCGCCATCGACATTTCCCCACGCTAGGATCGCTTCGCAGGCCCCATGCGTGGCGAACTCATCGCGGGCTCGAACCGCAAGGCGCAAGCGAATGCGCAGCCGGCGCAGCTCCGCCTTTACCGTCTCCCAGTTCCCGCCCCACTGGTATTCCGCCTGAACCGCTTCGATACCTTGAACCTTGCAGTCGATCGCTCTGCGCACGAACCTGCTGCGCGAGACCTTCAGATGCACTGGCAGAGTGGGGAGGTTTTCGATTAGCCACTGGATGAGGCCGAGCACGTCCGGTTGCTCGAGAAACTGCTTGCGATTCATTCCATGGTTCCTAGTCGCGTCGTGATGAGGATCAAGCTCTAAGGTAGCGCGACGGGGTATGTTTGAGTGCCTGTTTTTCGATCCACAGTGGATCTTTCACTATTGACTACACTCGACGAGCGGGCATTCGCTTTGGCTAATCCTAAAAGTCACTTGAGCTGGCATTTGGACGACAGAGCATCTGAATGGACTTTTGATGAGGTCGGAATCAAATGCAAAGGCAAGGCGATTCGATTTTTCTTAGTGCTTCTGACTTGGTTGGACATCTTAACTGCCGGCACTTAACGAGCCTTGACTTGGCGGTGGCGAATGGCGAGCTAGAACGCCCTGCTATCTGGGACCCATTGCTGCAGATTCTATGGGAGCGTGGCACGCGACATGAACAAGGCTTTGTCGAGCACCTACGATCCCAGGGTCTATCCGTGACAATCATTGACGGTATCGGAGTTGATGACGAATCGGTTGAGCGCACAAGGAGCGCCATGCTCGCTGGGGATGAGATCATAGTACAAGGCGCGTTTCGCGCGAATGGTTGGGTGGGTCGCACGGATGTCCTCAGGCGAGTAGAGGCCGAGAGCAATCTTGGAGCATGGTCTTATGAGGTGATCGATACCAAGCTTGCTCGTGAGACGAAAGGTGGAACTGTCTTGCAGCTTTGCTTGTACGCCGATCTAGTCGGCACCATCCAAGGGGGTTGCCCGACACATAGCTATGTAGTTGCCCCATGGTCCGGGTATGAGCCTCAGATGTATCGAATGGACGATTACGCAGCGTACTTCCGACGAGTCAAAAGCAGTCTTGTAGCTGCTATCGAGCACGCGGGGGAGGTGATCTATCCTGAACCGAAGGAGCATTGCGACATCTGTCGTTGGCAGAGTCGTTGCGACCGGAAACGTCGAGAGGATGACCATCTCTCGCTTGTGGCCGGGATTACCAAAGTCCATATCGATGAGTTAAGACGGCACGGCATAGAAACTATGACGGATCTAGCAGCAATGCCGGTTCCGCTTCCATGGAGGCCCTCGCGCGGGGCAGTACATTCGTACGAGCGGGTACGAGAGCAGGCGCGCATTCAGGTCGAGGGACGCGAAGCAGGGAGCGTGCTTCACGAACTTTTACCTGTTACGGAGGGATTCGGTTTAGCGAGCTTACCCGAACCTTCAGTCGGGGATATCTTCTTCGATCTGGAGGGCGACCCATTTGCTGGGGAGGGCGGCCTTGAGTACTTGTTTGGTTATACTTTTATTGATGGTAACAATGGCATCGCTTATACGGCTGACTGGGCGCTATCTCGTGAGGAGGAAAAACTGAATTTCGAGCGTTTCATCGATTTCGTCGTCGCTCGACAGGAGCAATACCCGGATCTGCACATTTACCATTTCGCACCCTATGAGCCGGCTGCTCTAAAACGGTTGATGGGGCGTCATGCAAGTCGTGAAGAAGAGATTGATGCTCTTCTGCGCTCTAAAAGTTTTGTTGACCTTTACAGCGTGATACGAAGTGGTCTGCGAGCGAGCGTGGAAAGTTACTCGATCAAAAAGCTTGAGCCCTTATACGATTTCAGCCGAGATACAGAACTTTCAGAAGCAAACAAGGCGCTTGCTAAGGTTCAAGCATGCCTTGAGCTGGGAGATTTAGCGTTCATCAATGATGTTGATCGTTCTGTTGTGACTGGATACAACCGAGATGATTGCGTATCTACCTGGCGACTTCGGGACTGGCTAGAAATACAGCGCACCAACTTGATCAACGTTGGCAATATCATTCCTCGACCGGAAGTCCCTGGGAGCGTGCCAAGCGAGGCACTTGGTGAATGGCAAGAGAAGATCATTGGGCTTATCGAACGGTTGACGGACGGGGTTCCTACTGATGCGGCGGAGCGCACGGCCGAGGAGCATGCTCGATGGATTCTCGCGCATTCGCTCGACTGGCACCGGCGAGAACAGAAGGCGCTTTGGTGGGAGTATTTCCGTCTTTCCGACCTCATGGCAGAAGATTTGCTCGACGAGCGAGCTGGACTTTCAGGTCTAACATTTGTAGGCGTGAATGGGGGAACCGCTAAGGCACCCATTCATCGCTACAGCTTCCCTCCTCAAGAAACGGAGATGCGCGGCAGTGAGGATTTGCACACTTTGGGAGGCAGGAAGCTAGGCAGCGTCGACGCAATTTCTCTGGATGAACGTTGGGTCGATATTAAGAAAAGAGGGGACAGTGCAAATATTCATCCTGAGGCAGTTTTTTCCCACACAGTTATTAATACGACTGTCCTCGCCAATGCGCTTGTTCGCATCGGCGAACATGTCGTTGCTCATGGGATGGAGGGAGGCGGACCCTTTCAGTCCGCTCGTGATCTTCTGATGCGTCTGCCCCCTCGTATAGGCAATCAACCGATCCAGCATGAAGGTGAGCCTGCCCTAGATGCCGCACTCCGTGTTGCGGCACATATCGAAAGTGGACTGCTTCCAATTCAAGGGCCGCCAGGTGCCGGCAAGACGCACACAGGCTCACGTATGATCTGTTCTCTCGTGCAAGCCGGGAAGACTGTTGGAGTAACTGCCAATAGCCACAAGGTCATCCGCAACCTTCTCGATGGAGTTGTGAAGGCTTCTGAAGAAATGGGAATTGATGTTTGCTGCTTTCAAAAACCTTCGGAGATGGAACCAGATCAGCAGCGATTGCGATTTGTAAAAAGTAATGCTGATTTGCTAAACGCCATCGGCAGCAGAGCAAATGTGGCAGGAGGGACTGCTTGGCTGTGGGCGTCGCCTGATGCAGCGCACTCCGTGGATGTGCTGTTTATTGATGAAGCGGCGCAAATGGCGCTTGCGAATGTAATTGCTGTATCACAAGCGGCGAATAGCGTTGTGTTGCTAGGCGATCCGCAACAACTCGATCAGCCGATGCAGGGTAGTCATCCAGAAGGCACTGATGTTTCAGCTCTGCATCATATTCTTGGTGAAGAGCAGACGATTGCGTCTGACCGAGGACTTTTTCTTGCGGAGACATGGCGTCTTCATCCGGACATCTGCTCCTATACGTCCGAACTATTCTACGAGGGGCGTCTTCATCCTCGCCCAGGATTGGAGGCTCAAGCAATTCGCTCACCCGGACGCCTCAATGGTTCAGGCCTCCGCTATGTTGCAGTCGTTTCTGAAGGCAATCAGAGTTCATCGCCGGAAGAGGCTGATTGCGTTCGAATGCTCGTGGAGGAAATCCTTGCGTCAGGCACTACTTGGATCGACAGACATGGTGTTGAGCGACTGATATCGCTTCAAGATATATAATCATTGCTCCCTACAATGCGCAGGTGTTCGAGCTACAGGACCGCATTTCGGGAGCTCGGATCGGAACGGTCGACAAATTCCAAGGACAGGAAGCACCGATCGTTATTTACTCGATGACAACATCAAGCTACGTCGATGCACCGCGTGGAATGGAGTTTCTCTACAGCCTAAACCGACTGAATGTCGCTACATCACGTGCGAAATGTGTTTGTGTACTCTTTGCGTCGCCTACATTGTTTGAGGCTCAATGCCGAACACCCCGCCAGATGCAACTCGCCAATGCTTTCTGTCGGTACGATGAACTTGCGATAAGAATATGAGATGAGCGTACTAACCCTGACTTCTGAGGGGCACGCCGCGCAAGGTAATGGATACGGTGGTCAAGTTATTTTGAACGCTGGCTTGGGTTTATCCGGCCAGTGATTCAGCCTCTGCTGACGTCCTATATTGTGGGCAAAAATCTTCGGGACAGTAGATGTCATATTGGAGGGCGGTGATGCTATGCGGATAGCCACTTCATCATTAAAGGTGAGCAATTCGAGACGTATAGAATGTTTGCGGGTAACGCCTCGTTGCCGATGATGATGCGGTACTCTCATCTCTCGCCTGACTATTTACAGGGAACCATCAGTTCGGTCCGGCACTGCAATAAGCTAAATTCCAATTGTCAGGGAGCGAAAATGAGGAAAACGGTAGATATCAGCAAAGTTGCCGGGATTGAGTATCACGGTAGTTCTGGAGTTACTCAGAATTCCATCGGCGCCATCGTGAATATCATCAACTCTGGCGAGAAGATCAAGTCAGCCTGGATTTTATCTTGGTTCGATGGAAGCATTGGTGAGCATAGTTTTTTACTAAGTATATACCCTGCGCGACAGGTGCTTATAAAGACAGGCTTCACGTCGGGGTATTCAGGAGAGGGACCGAGTGGGCTTTCCACCGCTCTTAAGATCCTTCAACTGCATAGAGTAGAGATTGAAGAGTACGACATCGATCGAGCGGAGCAGCAACGGATTGAGGCAGGATGCCTACTTTCATCTGATTTGGAAAGACTGGAAAAATCTCGCCCTATTCGTCCAACTAGATTCTACGACTACATCCTACGACAACCAAATTTTCCACGAGAAACTGACGTCCGTGATGTTCAGCAATGCTTTCCTGCTGCTATCAATTTAGGGCTTCTCGACGAGAGACTTGTAGAGTTGGCGATCAGCCTCCTTGAGAGTCCGGACTTAGCGATTAATACCGCCTTTCGTCGATTAGAAGACATTGTCAGAGATAGAGTAGGCATTTACGACAAGAGTGGCACTCATCTGTTCAAGAAAGCTTTTGAGGGCGACAAGTCCCTGCTCCACTGGAACGATCTGGACGGCGGCGAACAGGCAGGAAAAGCGGGACTGTTCGTGGCGGTTTTTCTTACCTACCGTAATCCCCGGGCTCACCGTGAAATCCTCTGCAATCCCCAGGAAGCCGTGCGCGAGTTCATGCTGATCAACCAGCTCTATCTCTTGGAAGCATCGGCGGTGGAGCGGATCACCAACGTCGTCTCCTCTGAATGAGGAGCGGAGTAAGCGCTTTTGATTTTTGCAGCTGCCTGCTATGGATATGAGTCGGTAGTAGCGCTAAGCTCGTGCAATCATTAACATGCCAAGGAATAAGCTATGCAGCTGGGGCTCAATCTTCTAAAGAAAACCAAGGATGAATTTCTCACTGAGCTCGCCAATTTGGCCAAGGCGAAAGAGACCCTCATATTCATTGATACCAATATTTTGGCGTACCTATTCAAGCTCCATTCTGCTGCGAGGCAGGAGTTTTTTGACTGGGCAGTGGTGGCGATCAACGAAAATCGGCTTTGTCTACCTGCATGGTGCGCAGGCGAATATCTGGCAAGAGTCAGAGATAACCAACTTCACACTTACACTCCAAAAAGCAAGGGTGACGACCAACCGAGGAAGGCTCTTGAGGCTATGCTCGATACTGCTTCACTGTTCGTGGATGATGCCGTCCTCAGATCTACAACCTATTCTGGCTCCCGAGCAGCATATTTAGCGGGGTTTCGGGCGGCTATAGACGAACTCAAGCAATACACCCAAGCATTTAAGCACCAATTTGATCCCGACAAAATCCACGCTGAAATTGAGGAACATCTGGGGGCAGCGGTACTTGATTCTCCTATTGCCAATCTTTGTGATAGAGCAGCCAAAGAAGGGCCGTCGCGGATTGAGCATCGGTTGCCTCCCGGCTTTCGTGACGAAGGGAAGCCTGAAAATCGCTTGGGCGATTTGATAATTTGGCTGGAAATTCTTGAATATAGTCTTAAGCGAAAAGACGATTTTACTCACGTGTTGTTTTTGACTAATGACGAAAAATCGGATTGGGTGTATTCGCCAGCTAAACGATTGGATATTAAAGGTGCCAACCTCAAACCTGTACCTAACAATAACCCAAATCTGAAGATCATCGATCCTCGTTTGGTTTCGGAGTTCAAGCAGGCGATCGGCCATTCGAATGTCTCGATTTGTACCCTATCTACGCTTGTGCAGGGTTTCTCCAAAACTGACCCTACTACGGTTGCTCAGCTCGCAGCCGCAATCCAAATCGAACTGGTATCAAGCGAAGGGGGAGCGAATGGTACAAGCGCGAATGCGCAGGAACAACCAAACGCGGAAATTGAAGTGGGGGTGGCCACGGATGTAGAGGCTGTGCCAGAAGCTGATCTACGAGTAGATCCCACAGTTGATGAGCGTCCGAGCGAAGAGGCCAATAGCGCGTCTGGAGTAGCGTCGGAGGATTCTAACCAAGTCCATCAGCCCGTCCCTGTTGATCTCGATCTCGATCTCGATTCCGAAGACGAAATTGCCGAGGTCATCCAGTTGGAGGGCTATCGAGATTCAACCTATCAATCAGATGCACCAGGTGAGCTCAATGAGATTATCACCTCGCTCAGATCACATAACTGGTATGTTCAAAACCCCGCTATAGAAAAATTAAGATCGATAAGCGTTGAATACTCCACCCCCACTTCATGGTTTGTTTTAGGTCGCAATATCTATCAAGCTGCGTGCGGGAACGCACAGAAGGCTATGGATTTCCTATCTAACCTAGATTCTCGTCTTAAGTGGTTCGCCGAGAATATTTCGAAATATGTATTGGCGGGTGTAGTATACGAAATATATTTTGATAGTAACGGCGTATTGCGCGATTCGCCAAAAGCTGGTTACTTAGGTAAGCCACTATCCCTTCTCGCTAAGCCGGACTACCCTGAAGTCAGCGAATTCATCAGATCTAAGCTTGAGTCAGCTGGTGCGAATCTCTACTTTTATCCTGGGGATGATCGACAGCACACGGTAGTCGTTCAGTCGGAACCAATTGAAAGTGGTGACGTTTTTGATACAAAACGCAGTAAGTTGATTTCGATTACCATCGATGGGCGACAAATCCTAGCTGATGTGGCGCCGGAGGAAGATCGGTGGCTGACTCGCTATAGAGTTTCCTACAGCACTACCGATATTTTGGAGGACATTTCCACGAGCCTTTCGATTCCTCGTTGGGCACTTGCCTTGGTACTTAACCCCGAAGTTGATGCGAGCGTGAGATTCGTGGTCCCAGAAAATCGATGGTTTCAACCCCGTATTGCTCTTGCACCCAATGCTACAGATTGAATATTTTTTACAAGTGCATAGGCCTGAAGCCGGGGGCTTAGTAAGACTCCGGCTGTCAACTACCAACGCGATTTCGATATTTCACATCGGAACGCCCAGAGGTTGCTCATTTTGCCAAAATGATCTTGGGGTTGGATTAAAAGCTAGTTTGAGCGCGCCTTATTAAAAATCTCCTTGAGTTTTTCTGAATGCCCCCATAGGACAACTCGGGTCGGAGCAAAATCTTTAGATGGATTTTATGCGTGTAAAAGAAAAAATATCTAGCTGTGATGCCAGAATGGCGAAATGCGATAGATCTAGGTTGATGGCATACGCTTAAAGTTGCCCAGGCCGTAAAATTGAGGAGCATCTTATGAGTGAATTGCCAAAAGAGGTCGCGGTAATTTTTGAGTGTAATCCCGAGATTAAAAGGTTGATGCCCAATCCGTTGTTAGTAAATGATTCTGAGTTGCTGGCCTCGCTCACGCAACAGTTCAACAAAAACCTAGGTGGAACTCGGTCAGGTGAGCTGCATAGAATCACTTTCAAAAAAGATTCGTCTCGAGAGCTTATGACTATACAGAGTAAAGAGTTGGCAGGACTCTTAACGACTACAGTTGTTGAGCGTGGAAGACTTGACAGTGTTGCTGAGTTAAAAGTCCTGCCCGCGCTCTTTGATGGTGCAATACTGCCGAGCCTGCTTTCTTTGGCCGTTTTTCGGTTGTTAAGAAAAGAGCTTTCTTATATTTCACGTATTGGTGAAGAAAAGGGAAATCACCAGCCTCAGGTTGACCGAGCGCGTTTCGAACGCATTACGAAAGTAATCGTTGATTGTTTTGAGTGTATTCCGTTGGTGTCCATTGATAGCGCTCTTAGAGATATTCATCTTGCGCGGCTCATAAGGTCGAATGATGAGTGTTATGAACTCTTTGTTTCAGAGCGATGCAGTTTTCAGAAGTTGTTATCGGGCTGGCCTGCTGGGTACTATGTCTACTATCAAAGCAATCAATATTACAATCCTCAGCAGTTAGATGTTCGATTGTTTTTAGATCGTCAGATTATGCAGCACCCAGTGTTTCTTTTGTTTGAAAGCTTGGTGGCCGGGCGAATATGTGAAGTATTGTTGAGTGGGAATTATTCGGAGTTGAATATTCATCGTCAGCGCCGCTCGCTTGGTAAGGCTATCAATGAATTGCGAAGCTGTTTGGATGATGTCTTCAGAACCTTGGAAAATGGTAGTGAACAGCTTAAGAAAGAGATGGATAATCGGGATATTACACGCCGAGAGTATGACGAAATAAAAGTATTCCTTCAACAGCACGACGCTGGTAGGGAATTACTGGAGAGTAGGCTTTCTGCAGCTCTAGATCAGAAACTTGATGGCCTCGATCTCTTGGAGCGAATAACTTGGAAGGAGAAGATTGAATTGTATTTGGTCAACGGCGCCTTGGTGATTAATGATGATTATGTAGAAGATCAGAGTAGGGTAGAGTAGAGAGCTAAATAATTCCCTGGAATAATTCTGGCTTTTCCGTTGGTATAGATATGCAGCTTTTGGTCCTGTCGGTGGTTTAAGGGCAAAAGCTGCAGTTCATGATTTATCGCTATATCTACTTTTTAATGGCGGTTAAGTTATTATCCAGTAGCGCCATTAAATGGATTTCCCTCGATAAATCGACTGGATAACTTCCACTCCAGTCTTTGGGCAAGCTTTTCAGCTGTTCCAGGCACCAAGAAGGCAAAGATTAGGTTGTAGCTTCGATCCTGACGGTAATCCTCACTCTGACGCTCAAAGTTTTCCCTGATTGTTTCTCGCCGTTTAGCCCACGTACCTTATGCATCCTGATCTTTCACGAGGTCATCGTGGTGGAAGGCCTTGAGCGTCCAACCAAACGCCAGTAGATACGTTTTGTAGGAATCAAATGTTGTGTTTGTCACGTTGAGTAATCGTTCAAGTATTGCAAATCGCGAATAGGTCCTTGTTAAAACGGTGCTGCAATTCAGCATTGCCATCTTTGCGCGTCACGCCATCCAACGGCCACACCTTGGCCAGATCCTGGGCGGTCAGCGTTTGCACTTTCGTCGTTTTTACTTGTTCGGCCTCTACGTTAGCAGCGGTGTATGCCTGTGCCTTGGCGGTTTTCTTTTGCTAGTTGGGATTGATCTGCTCATCAATGAGCGCGCGGGCCTGGTTGCGTGCCTTGCGGATGTCCGTCAGGGATTTGCGCGGCCAGGATCCGCAGGACTACTCTTTGTTCTGGTCGCCCCAGCGATACCGATAGAAAAAGCTGACCGACACACCGTCCTTACGCATTGAGATTCGACCGGCCAGATTGCCATCCTCCCGGAGGATTCGACCGGCATCATTGGCGGTCAGCGACTCGAGTTCTTTATGGTGATTTTGGCGATGAAACGGACTCCCCCTACTTTTCCCCCCACAAAAACGCTGGCTCTTGATGGACGTTACTGGACTCACTTAGAGCAGAACACAGCTGGAGCTCAAGTAAATACTCGCTTGGAAAAATCCGGAGTAAAACTTTGGAAGCTTTCAAGAAGTATAAAAAAGGAGATGGGGTGCTAGGGGTCGAGTGTTCGAATCACTCCGTCCCGACCATTATTCCTGGGTAAAATCAGACACTTAAGCCGATCACCTAGATCGGCTTTTTTGTGCCCGCGAAAAACTGCTGTTGCAGTAAAACCGTTCAAGGTTTCTTTTCTTCAACTCCATCCTTCGACCCGCTGGAGGTTTGCGCATCCTTATCTGTCTCGTGGGACTCTGCACCGGAGTTCGACCCCGAGGCTTCTTCACCCTTTTTGTCGGCCTTGTCTTCCTTGGATTCGGTGCCTCCCTGATTGACCCCGGGAATACCCGTAGGCGGAACGGTGCTTCCCGCCATCGCCAGCGGTGCGGTGGCAGATAAAAGACTTCCAAGCATGAGGGCTGCAATGGTTCTGTTCATCGTCGGGCTTCCGCGTCAGGTGGATAGACGTTGGAAGTTCTGACGCGGGGTAAAGTGCCGGTAAACTGACGGGCGGGTACCGTATCGCGGTGTGGCGCAGTTTATCTCAACGGTACAGATAATTACGGCCATGCTTCACTGCTCACGCAACTGGCTCCACTCAATGCCGAACCGTCCGAGGTACTTCCTCAATCGGTCCGCATCATTGGGCTGCGCCTTGGCCTGTCGCGACACACCGAACAGTCGCCTGCCGGCATCCGACAAGCTGTCTGCCTGTCTGCAAACCTCAAGCACTGCTTTCAATTGCAATCGATCAAACAGATCCAGCGTCTCGGCATCGCCCGGCAAGTCATTCGTCATCCCGGCCGGTTGCGCCAGCCCCCACGCATACCGCAACCGATCAATTTCTTCCTCTACTTGCGCTTCATCGATTCGCCCACTGTCGGCCAGCGTCGCCATGCGCGTGATCGAGGCCGAAAGCTCGCGGAAATTGCCCAGCCACGCAGCTTCCCGTGAGCTGGCGAAACTCAAGTAGCGCCGTCGAGCTTCAAGGTTGAAGCGCACCAGTTGGCCGTGTTCGCGCGCGTGGCGTTCAAGCTCGAAATCGATGTTGGGTTCGATGTCTTCGCGGCGACCCGCCAGGCCCGGCAGGTCGAACGTCCAGAGGTTGATCCGTGCGTAGAGATCTTCCCTGAACAGACCTTCGGCGACGCGACTGCGCAGGTCGCGGTGGGTGCCGGCGATGATCAGGAAGTCGCTGTCGACTTCCTTGTCCGAGCCCAGCGGGAAGAAGCGCTTCTCTTCGATGGCCTTGAG
>Ga0105251_10003240_pt1 | contig 11970 bp, 13 predicted proteins | sample KBSS64metaG_FD_80424 | JGI IMG/M metagenome (GOLD analysis project Ga0105251, IMG submission 80424) | Switchgrass rhizosphere microbial communities from Kellogg Biological Station, Michigan, USA - KBS S6-4 metaG | ecosystem: Host-associated > Plants > Roots > Rhizosphere > Soil | place...
ACGGGCATCTTTTCGGGTTCGAGGATGCGGGGAGTCGAAGTCTTTCCGGTGGACACGGGTCGAGAACTGGGCTGTCGAAGCCTCAATTTGAACACACCAAAGAAAAAAGCACCCACATGGGGTGCTTTTTCCGTACTACGCTTTGCCGGCGACTTACTCTGCGGAAGCAGCAGTCTTGTCTTTGAAGACCAGCTTTTCCTTGATTCGAGCCGACTTGCCCGAACGCTCACGCAGGTAGTAAAGCTTCGCGCGGCGAACATCACCACGGCGCTTCACGACGATGCTCGCGAGCAGCGGCGAGTAGGTCTGGAACGTACGCTCGACGCCTTCGCCCGACGAAATCTTGCGAACGATGAAGTTCGAGTTCAGGCCACGGTTACGCTTGGCGATGACGACGCCTTCGTAAGCCTGGACACGCTTCCGCGTGCCTTCGACCACGTTCACGTTGACGACGACGGTATCGCCCGGCGCGAAGTCGGGGATGCTCTTCTCGCCCAGAACGCGTGCGATCTCTTCTTTCTCGAGTTGTTCAATCAGATTCATTACTGACTCCTTGTGCCATCTTGCCGAAGTTGCGTGCCTTGTATTTGCGTCAGGCCCCGGTAGAGGATGGGTTTGCTTCAGGCGCCGATTATTAGCCAGCGCCCCCATTTTCCCGCTCGTCCGCCCGAAATCTATGCAGATTTCGACGCTTCCTTTGCGAGTTCTGCGAGCCATGCCTCGTCGGCACGGCTCAACATCTTGCTTTCACGCGCGCGCCCGATCAGATCGGGACGCTTGTTGAATGTGTTGCGTAGTGCTTCGCGCCTGCGCCAGGCGTCGATTTCCTTGTGATGACCGCCGAGCAGCACATCGGGAACACGCACGCCTTCGTACTCTTCGGGACGCGTGTAGTGTGGACAGTCGAGCAATACGTCTACGAAACTGTCCTGCACCGCCGACTGCGCGTCGTTCAGCACCCCGGGCAACTGGCGCACCACGGCGTCCATCAGCGCCATCGCGGGGAGCTCTCCGCCGGACAGCACGAAGTCGCCGAGGCTCACTTCTTCGTCCACTTCACGATCGATCAAACGCTGGTCGATCGCTTCATAACGGCCGCACAGCAACACGAGACCCGGCTCCTGCGCAAACCGCATTACGCGTTCGTGGTCCAGCCTCGCACCTTGCGGCGACATCATCACGACGCGCGTCGACGCAATACCCTGCTCGCGCTGCGCAGCCTTGGCCGCATGGATCGCTTCTTCCAGCGGGCGCGCCAGCATCACCATGCCAGGGCCGCCGCCGTAAGGGCGATCGTCGACGGTGCGGTAGTTGTCCGTGGTGAAATCGCGAGGATTCCACGTCCGCAGACCGAACCGCTCCTGCTTCACCGCGCGGCTGGTGATGCCCCAGTCGGTCAGTGCGCGAAACATCTCGGGAAAGAGCGTCACGACATCGAACTGCATCGCTCTCTCCGTAACGTGACGATGTTCAATAGTCGGCGTCCCAGTCGACGACGATGCGCTTCGCCGCCCGGTCCACCGTCTTCACATACACGCCGACGAACGGAATCAGCCGCTCGCCGGTGACGGGCTGGCCATCCTTGTCGATGCCCGGATACTCGATCCGCAGGATGGAATGCGCGCCGTTGTCGATCAGATCGGTAACGCGGCCCAAAGCCACGCCCGCTTCATTTTCGACGTCCAGGCCGATCAGATCGACCCAGTAAAATTCGTCTTCGCTGTCGAGCTTCGGGAAATCACTGCGCGCGATATTCACCGTGTGACCTTTCAGCGCAAGTGCCGTATCGCGGTCATCACAGCCGGCGAAGCGCGCGACGATCGTATCGGCGTGCACTTTCGACTGCAGACAACGGGCGGACTTGTAATCGCGGCCTTTTGCGAGCCACCAGCGCCTGGCGCTCAGCAGCGCGTCGCCGCCCTGCTTGCCGTTCGCGTGCGGCACGATCTTGACCCAGCCTTTGAGACCGTATGCATCGGCGATGAAACCGAGTTCGACGGCGTCCTCAGGCAAAGCTTCGACCGGCTCGATTCCGCCTTCCGGCACCTTCGCGCTCGAAAGATCGACCGCCACGCGGCGCGCGCCCGGCTTGCGGACGAACGCGCCAAACGTGGCGGAACCTTCATCTTGCCCCGGCTTGGCTCGACCGATACCTTCCGACGCGCGGCCGGATTCAGAATCGCGCATGGGCATCGACGAATCCTTGGGCAGGTTTCGAGCGGCTGTTACAGCGTCGACCAAGCGAGCTTAAGCAGCCGGCTGGGCTTGCTGAGCTTGCTTGACGAGACGCTCGACGGTCGGCGACAGTTGTGCGCCAACGCCTTGCCAGTACGTCAGGCGATCCTGAGCGATGCGCAGCGATTCGCCCTTGGTCGCGACCGGGTTGTAGAAACCGACGCGCTCGATGAAGCGGCCATCACGGCGGCTACGCGAGTCAGTTGCAACGATGTTGTAGAACGGGCGCTTCTTCGAGCCGCCACGAGCCAAGCGGATGATGACCATGCTGAAATCCTTGAAAACCGGGGTTCGGAACAACGAGAACAGGCGATTATAGCTGTAATCCGGAGCGCCAACAAACACTTAACGCATTTTTTGGATGCACGGCGGATTGGGGACCGTTCCAGCGAGTCTTACATTGACGCGGCGACGTGCGATTGGTGGCGCGGACACGCGTCGGCGTAAAATGGCTGACCGCGTCCGCTTGAAGCGACGTCCGATTCTTTCTATCACCGCTTTCGCTGATGACTTCCTCGTCCGTCGCCACGCAAGCCGGCTCGCAGCCGGCCAGCAAGCAGGTTCCATCGTATTTTCGTTCGAAGACGCTGACCGCCGCGCTCGCGTTTCTGTTCGGTTCCATCGGCCTGCACCGCTTCTATCTGTATGGAATGCGCGACAAGTACGGCTGCGCGCATATCGCCGGCATCATTCTGGGTGCGTTCGGCTACCTGCTGCTCGCGCAGACGGAGCGCACTTCGCTTCTCGGCTGGGTGCTGGCGTTCCCGGGCGCGATATCGCTGCTCGCCGCCTTTCTCTCCGCGATCGTCTACGGCCTGCGCCCCGACGCCAAATGGGATGCGCAGTTCAACGCGCACACCGGCCGCAGTAGCCGCTCCGGCTGGACGGTCATCTTCGTCGTGATTTTTTCGCTCCTGATCGGCGCGTTCCTGCTGATGACCGGTCTCGCGCTCACGTTCCAGACGTACTTCGAAAGTCAGGTCGAGGCGGCGAAAACGCTGTCGCAATAAAACGTCAGAACAAGTCGAGCTGCGGGCTGGACGGCGCCGCTGCTTTCTTCGCGGGCCGCTGGAACTCGGACATGTCGAGAATGCCGCGCTGCCGCGCGTTCAGGCCGAGTCGCTTCGTCGCCTTTTGAAAACGCTGCTTGAGCATGTCGGCCCACAGGCCCTCGCCTTTCATTCGCGTCGAAAAGTTCGAGTCGTAGTCCTTGCCGCCGCGCATATCGCGCACGCGGCTCATCACGCGATCCGCGCGATCGGGGAAATGCGCGGCGAGCCAGTCCTTGAAAAGCGGCGCAACTTCCCACGGCAGACGCAGCACGATGTAACTCGCGCTCGTCGCCCCCGCCTCGGCGCACGCCTCCAAAACACGCTCCATGTCCGGCTCAGTCACGAACGGGATGACCGGTGCGATGCTCACGCCTACCGGAATGCCCGCCTCGGCGAGCGTCCGGATCGTGCGAAGACGCCGTGCTGGCGTCGCGGCGCGTGGTTCGAGCGTTCGCGCGATATCGGCGTCGAGGGTCGTAATGGTGATCGCCGCCATCACCTGAGCGCGCACGGCCATGGGCGCGAGCAGGTCGATGTCGCGTTCGATCAGCGAATTCTTCGTGATCGCCGCGAAAGGATGCCCGCAATCGTGCAGCACCTGGATGACCCGCCGCGTGAGCTGCAGATCGCGCTCGACGGGTTGATACGCGTCCGTGTTGACGCCCAGCGCTATTGGCTCGGCTTCGTAGGTCGGCTTCGCCAGTTCGCGCTCGAGCAATTCGGGCGCGTTGACCTTCGCGTAGATCCTGCTTTCGAAATCGAGTCCCGGCGATAAACCAAGATAGCTGTGCGTAGGGCGCGCAAAACAATAGATACAGCCGTGCTCGCAGCCGCGATAGGGATTGAGCGAAACGGAGAACGGGATGTCCGGCGAGCTGTTGCGCGTGAGAATGCTTTTCGCGCGCTCTTCAAAAATCTGGGTGCGCAGCGGTGGTGCGCCTTGGTCCTCTGGATCGGCGGTGTGCGCCCAGCCGTCGTCTACGCGTTCGCGCTCGTCCTTCTCGAAACGCCCCTGAACGTTTGTGACCGCCCCGCGCCCCTTGAGCGGAGCGGGCGGCGCGACGGGATACTCACGATCGGGCGATGACATTGCGACGAAGTCCATCCATTGATACTGTATAAATATACAGTATCGAGTCATCGTCGCAAGCAAAAAATCACGTTTCGACCAGGATCTTCAGCGTCTCCTTGATCTCCTCCATCACCACGTAACTTTTTGACTGCACCGCGCCCGGCAACTGCAACAGGATGTCGCCGAGCAGCTTGCGATAGTCGGCCATCTCGCCGATGCGCGCCTTGATCAGATAGTCGAAATCGCCTGACACGAGGTGGCACTCGAGCACTTCGGGAATCTTCTGAACTTCGCGGCGGAATTGCTCGAACATGTTGCCGCTCTTGTGATCGAGCGTGATCTCGACGAATACGAGCAGCGCCGCGCCCAACTCGGTCGGATTCACGCGCGCGTAGTAGCCCATGATCACGCCATCACGCTCCATGCGCTTCACGCGCTCGATGCAAGGCGTCACCGACAGCCCGACGCGCTCCGCCAGATCCTTCATCGCGATGCGGCCGTCCTCCTGAAGGATGTTCAAAATCTTGTGATCGAGCTTGTCGAGGGCGCGGACGGGATTTCGCTGTGTGCGCATTGGTTTTTCCTGAAAATCGACCAAATACAATAACTAAAACTGCCTCGAAGTCCATACTATAGTCGATAACACTATACGAGCTTCGGTTTGTCGCGTCGATCGCCTTAAAGCACGCGCATGCGGAAGTTCATCGAATCTGGATGGAGATCACATGCGAATCGTTATTCTCGGAAGCGGCGTCGTCGGTGTCACGAGCGCCTACTACCTTGCTCGCGCCGGCCACGAAGTCACGGTCATCGACCGCGAAGCCGGACCCGCGCTCGAAACGAGTTTCGCGAACGCAGGTCAGATCTCCCCGGGGTACGCATCGCCGTGGGCCGCGCCGGGCGTCCCGCTCAAAGCCGTCAAGTGGATGTTCGAAAAGCACGCGCCGCTCGGGATTCGCCTCGACGGCACGATGAACCAGTTGCAGTGGATGTGGCAAATGCTGCGCAACTGCACGCAAGATCGCTACACGGTCAACAAGGGCCGGATGGTGCGTCTCGCCGAATACAGTCGCGACTGCCTCCAGGCGCTGCGCGCCGACACCGGCATTCACTACGAAGGCCGCACCGGCGGCACGTTGCAACTGTTCCGCACGCAACAGCAATTCGATGGCGCGGGCAAGGACATCTCTGTGCTGAAGGACGCGAACGTGCCGTTCGAACTGCTTACGGCAGATGAGCTCAAGAAGGCGGAACCCGCTCTCGCGGCGGTTTCGCACAAGTTGACTGGCGGCCTGCGCCTGCCGAACGACGAGACGGGCGACTGCCAGATGTTCACGACGCGCCTCGCCGCGATGGCCGAAGCGCTCGGCGTCAAGTTCCGCTACAACACGTCGATCGACGCGCTTACCGTCAGCAACGGCCGTATCGCCGGCGTGCAGTGCGGCAAGGAACTGGTGACGGCAGATTCATATGTCGTCGCGCTCGGCTCGTATTCGCCGAAGCTGCTCGGCGATCTCGTGAAGATCCCGGTCTATCCGTTGAAGGGTTACTCGATCACCGCGCCCATCGTCGATGCCGAACGCGCGCCGGTCTCGACGGTGCTGGACGAAACGTACAAGATCGCGATCACGCGTTTCGACGACCGCATCCGCGTGGGCGGCATGGCGGAAATCGTCGGCTATGACAAGAAGCTGAAGCAGGCGCGTCGCGAAACGCTCGAAATGTGCGTGAACGACCTGTTCCCGGGCGGCGGCGACACCGCGAGCGCCACCTTCTGGACCGGCCTGCGCCCGATGACGCCGGACGGCACGCCGATCGTCGGCCGCACGCCGGTGCCGAACCTGTTCCTCAATACCGGTCACGGCACGCTCGGCTGGACGATGTCGTGCGGCTCGGGCCAGTTGCTGGCGGATCTGATGTCGGGCAAGCAGCCCGCCATCCGTGCCGACGATCTCTCCGTGCATCGTTATTTCGGCGATGTCGGCGTGAAAACGCGTCCGGGATACGCGAACGCGTAATTCTTCTATCGCAGGAAAGTCAAGGGCGCCTTCGTTTCGACGAAGGCGCCCTTCTCGTTTTCAGAACTGATCTTCGCTCAGCGCGAGCACGCCTTCACTGCCGTTCGCGCTGATGATCGACGCCTCGATCCCCGGCGCGAGCGACAGAATGTGCTCGGCGAAGAATTCCGCCGTCGCGATCTTCGCGCCATGGAAACGCTCGTCCTCCGCGCGCTTCGCATGAGCGACGAGCATCGCTCGCGCCATCTGCCATCCCGCCAGCACGGTGCCCGCGAGCCGCAGATACGGCACGCTGCCCGCAAAGACGGCATTCGGATCGCTCTTGAACTTAGCGATGATGAACTCGATTGCGCGCGCGAGCGACAGACTTCCCGCGCTCAAATGCCGATGCATCGACCTGAACGGCTGTCCGTCTCGCTCGGCGAGCGCCGCGATGGTCTGATCGATCTGCGCGAGCAGCGCCTGCGCCGTCGCGCCGCCGTCGCGCACAGTCTTGCGGCCGACGAGATCGTTCGCCTGAATCGCCGTCGTGCCTTCATAGATCGGCAGGATGCGCGCATCGCGATAATGCTGCGCCGCGCCCGTCTCCTCGATGAAGCCCATGCCGCCGTGCACCTGCACGCCGAGGCTCGCGACCTCGACGGACATCTCCGTACTGAAGCCCTTCACAATCGGCACGAGATATTCGTAGATCGCCTGGTGGCTCTTCTTCGCGTCGTCGTCGGTGTAACCGTGCGCGAGATCGCTATGCGCCGCCGCGACATACGCGAGCGCCCGGGCGCCTTCGGTGTAGGCGCGCATGGTCGAGAGCATGCGGCGCACATCGGGATGATGGATGATCGTCACGGACTCCTTCGCGCTGCCATCGACGGGACGGCTCTGCACCCGCTCTTTCGCGTACGCGACCGCCTGCTGATACGCGCGCTCGGCGATCGCGACGCCTTGCATGCCGACGGCGAAACGCGCCGCGTTCATCATGATGAACATGTATTCGAGACCGCGATTCTCGTCGCCGATCAGATAGCCGGTCGCGCCGCCGTGATCGCCGTATTGCAGCACGGCGGTCGGGCTGGCCTTGATGCCGAGCTTGTGTTCGATCGACACGCAATGCACGTCGTTGCGCGCGCCGAGCGAGCCGTCGTCGTTGACGAGAAATTTCGGCACGAGAAAGAGCGAAATGCCTTTCACGCCTTCGGGCGCGTCGGGCGTGCGCGCGAGCACGAGGTGCACGATGTTCTTCGCCATATCGTGCTCGCCGTAAGTAATGAAGATCTTCGTGCCGAAGACCTTGTACGTGCCGTCGCCCTGCGGCTCGGCGCGCGTGCGCACGAGCGCGAGATCGGAGCCCGCTTGCGGCTCCGTGAGGTTCATCGTGCCGGTCCATTCGCCGGAGATGAACTTCGGCAGGAAGCGCGCCTTCTGTTCGTCGCTGCCTGCCGTGAGGACCGCTTCGATCGCGCCGTCGGTGAGCAGCGGACAGAGCGCGAAGGAGAGATTGGCCGAGTTGAGCGCCTCGATGCACGGCGTCGCGATGAGCTTCGGCAAGCCCTGGCCCCCGAACTCCGCCGGATGGACGACACCTTGCCAGCCGCCTTCCGCGAACTGACGGAACGCGCCCTTGAAGCCGGGCGTCGTCGTGACTTCGCCGTTCGCCCATGCGCTCGGCGTGCGGTCACCGGCGACGTTCAGCGGCGCGAGGACTTCGCTGCAAAAACGCGCGGCTTCCTCGACGACGGCCTGTGCCGTGTCGAAGCCCGCGTCCTCGTGACCAGGCAGCGCGGCGATGCTGTCTATACCCGCCAGTTCCTTCATGACGAACAGCATGTCTTTGACCGGGGCGCTGTAGCTCATCGTCTTGTCTCCTTTTTTTACAAATACTTCGGTGCGAAAAAAAGGGCGCAACGTTTTGTCGCGCCCTTTCTTTTTCTCTGTGGCGAGTGTTCGACTCACACGGCGCGGTTTAGCCGAGCTCTTTCACCAGTTCCGGCACGACCGAAAACAGATCGCCGACGAGACCGTAGTCGGCCACGCTGAAGATCGGCGCTTCGGGGTCTTTGTTGATCGCAACGATGACCTTCGAGTCCTTCATGCCCGCGAGATGCTGAATCGCGCCCGAGATGCCGACGGCCACATACAGTTGCGGCGCGACGATCTTGCCGGTCTGGCCCACTTGATAGTCGTTCGGCACATAGCCAGCATCGACGGCCGCGCGCGATGCGCCCAGCGCCGCGTTGAGCTTGTCGGCGAGCGGCTCCAGCGTCTTCGTGTAGTTCTCGCCGCTGCCCAGACCACGTCCGCCCGACACGATGATGTGCGCGCTCGTCAGTTCCGGACGGTCGAGCTTCGTCACTTCGCGGCTCACGAACTGCGAGATGCCTGCATCCGCGGCGGCTTCGATCTTTTCAACCGCAGCATTGCCGCCTTCTGCCGCGACCGGATCGAAACCCGTCGCGCGCACCGTGATCACCTTGATCGGATCGCCCGATTGCACCGTTGCAATCGCATTGCCCGCATAGATCGGACGCTCGAACGTGTCGGCGCTATCGACCGCGGTGATATCGCTGATTTGCGCGACATCCAGATGCGCAGCGATGCGCGGCGCGATGTTCTTACCGTAAGCCGTCGCGGGCGCCAGAATGTGCGAATAGTCCTTCGCGATATTCAGCACCGTCGCTTCGACGTTTTCTGCCAGGCCTTCGGCGAGTTGAGGCGCATCGGCGAGCAGCACTTTGCTGACGCCCGCGATCTTTGCCGCTGCATCCGCCGCGCCTTGCGCATTCGAGCCTGCAACCAGCACATGCACATCGCCGCCAATCTTCGCCGCCGCCGCAACGGTGTTCAGCGTCGCTGCCTTGATCGACGCGTTATCGTGTTCCGCAATTACCAGAATCGTCATGTTTTCTCCGCGTGTGTGTCGATCAAAGCACCTTGGCTTCGGTCTTGAGCTTCTCGACCAGCGTCTTCACGTCGGGCACCGTGATGCCTGCGCTGCGCTTGGGCGGTTCGACGACCTTCAGCGTCTTCAGACGCGGCGCGACATCGACGCCCAGATCAGCGGGCTTCACCGTCGTCAGCGGCTTCTTCTTCGCCTTCATGATGTTCGGCAGCGTCACATAGCGCGGCTCGTTCAGGCGCAGATCGGTCGTGACTACAGCGGGCAGCTTCAGCGAAAGCGTCTCAGCACCGCCATCGACTTCACGCGACACCGTTGCCTTGCCATCCGCGACTACGACTTTCGATGCGAACGTCGCCTGCGGCAGACCCGCGAGCGCGGCCAGCATCTGACCGGTCTGGTTTGAATCGTCATCGATTGCCTGCTTGCCGAGAATGACGAGCTCGGGCTTCTCCTGATCGACCAGCGCCTTCAGGATCTTCGCCACCGCCAGCGGCTGCAGTTCATCAGCGGATTCGACGAGAATCGCGCGATCCGCGCCGATGGCCAGCGCCGTACGCAGCGTCTCCTGACACTGCGTCACGCCGCACGATACGGCGATCACTTCCGTCGCGACACCCGCTTCCTTCAGACGCACCGCTTCCTCAACGGCGATCTCGTCGAAGGGGTTCATCGACATCTTCACGTTGGCGATATCGACGCCCGTGTTATCCGACTTCACCCGGACCTTCACGTTGTAGTCGACCACGCGCTTGACTGGCACCAGAATTTTCATGCACACGCTCCAAAGTTACGATTACGTCAACCCAGCGTCATTATACGAGCGACGCGCTGGCTAGCCCCCGCGGAATCGGGTGGGTTGAGTCGTCATGCAATAGGTATGGGCTGAATTTTATCGAACGATCGTTCTATTTCTATCCACAAAAACCCGAAGATCGCCATGAAAACGATTACCAGGCCGTGATTACCGCCCCTGCGTACTTGCCTTCAACGAACTGCTTCACCTCCGGCGAATGATAAGCGGCGATCAGCTTGGCGACCCACGGCTTGTCCTTGTCGGCCGCGCGGATCGCGATGATGTTCACGTACGGCCCATGCGGATCTTCGATGGCGATCGCGTCCGACTTCGGCTTCAGCCCGGCTTCCATCGCGAAATTCGTGTTGATGGCGGCGGCGTCGACGTCGTCGAGCGAGCGCGGAATCTGAGCCGCGTCGAGTTCGACGATCTTCAGCTTCTTCGGGTTCTCGACGATATCGAGCGGCGTCGCCTTCAGGCCTGCGTCCGCGCGCAGCTTGATCAGGCCTTGCTTTTGCAGCAGCAACAATGCACGCCCGCCGTTGGTCGGATCGTTCGGCACCGCGATGCGCGCGCCATCGCCGAGCGCCGGCAGCGATTTCAGCTTCTTCGAGTAGATGCCCATCGGGAACGTCACGGTATCGGCGACCCTGATGAGCTTGTAGCCGCGATCCTTCACCTGCGCGTCGAGATACGGCAGATGCTGATAGCTGTTCGCATCGAGGTCGCCGGCGGCGAGCGCGGCGTTCGGCTGCACGTAGTCGGAGAATTCGACGACGGTGATCTTGAGCCCGTTCTTCGCGGCGACCTGCTTCACCACGTCCATGATCTGCGCGTGCGGGCCGCCGGTCACGCCCATCTTGATGGCGTCCTCGGCGTGCGCGACACCGTTGAACAGCGTTGCGCCCAGAAGCGCGGCGGCGAACTTCAAAACGAATCGACGTTGCATGATTTTCTTGAGTGATTATTTATGGCTGAGACGGCGAACGAGCCAGTCGCCGAACGATTGCACGAGTTGCACGAACACGATGAGGATAACGACGACGGTGATCATCACTTCGGGCAGGAAGCGCTGATAGCCATAGCGGATGCCGAGATCGCCGAGACCGCCGCCGCCGATCGCGCCCGCCATCGCCGAATAGCCGACGAGCGACACGAACGTGATGGTGAGCCCCGCGACGACACCCGGCAGCGACTCCGGCAACAGCACCTTGAAGACGATCTGGCGGGTGGTCGCACCCATCGCCTGGGCGGCTTCGATGAGACCGCGATCCACTTCGCGCAGCGCGGTCTCGACGAGCCGTGCGATGAATGGCGCAGCGGCGATGGTCAACGGCACGACAGCGGCCGCGGTGCCGATCGACGAGCCGACGACGAGGCGCGTGAACGGAATCACCGCAACGAGCAGGATGATGAAGGGCGTCGAGCGCACCGCATTGACGACGCCGCCGAGCACGCGATTCACGCCGATGTTCTGCAACACGCCATCGCGATCGGTCAGATAGAGCAGCACGCCGAGCGGCAGGCCAACGGCCGCGCCCACGAGTCCCGAGATGCCGACCATGATCAGCGTTTCCCAGAACGACTGCACGAACATGTCGAACATTTCACTCAACATGGGACAACTCCTCCACGACGACACCTTGAGAACGCAAATACTCGATCGCCTCCGCGATCTTCACCGGCTGGCCGCCCGCGAGCACCGCGAGCGAGCCGAACGCCTGCCCCTGAATTTCATCGATCTGGCCGTGCAGGATGTTGAAATCGAGCTCGTAGCGGCGGATCGTCTCCGAGAGAATCGGCTGATCGACGCCCGAGCCGGTGAACGCGAGCCGCAGCAAATGGCCGCTACCCGTCTTAAGACGTTCGATGACGCGCGCCTTCAACGCGGGCGGCAACTCGTG
>Ga0105251_10003241_pt1 | contig 11961 bp, 6 predicted proteins | sample KBSS64metaG_FD_80424 | JGI IMG/M metagenome (GOLD analysis project Ga0105251, IMG submission 80424) | Switchgrass rhizosphere microbial communities from Kellogg Biological Station, Michigan, USA - KBS S6-4 metaG | ecosystem: Host-associated > Plants > Roots > Rhizosphere > Soil | place...
AACTTAACGGTACTATCAAAAAAGAATGGAATAATTTCTCTTAAACAGTGGGATCTAAACTATATTTCTGAAAAAAATGATTGGTTCTTAATAACACCTGACATAAAAGAATATGAAAAACTACCGTTATTTAAAGAATTTATAAAGCAAGAAAGTGGAACATTGGTCGTGTGGCGAGAGATAGATACTTTCAAAAAATCCGATGTACCTCATAAGTTGGAAATTTTAAGAAGTCATTTATCATTAGTATTTCATTGCTTTTTAGAAGGAGTAGTTCCCGGAGAAAAATTATTGAAGATTTCTGTTAATAGTCAACAATTAGCACCTTTTAATCCCTTTAACCCAAAACATATAGCAACGCAACAATTGATATCGGAAAAAATAAAATATTTAGATTCGGAGATAATAGTGCAACCGTATATACTCCCCCACCATTCAAAATTATCACAACAAGAGTTTGAAAGATACGCGACGGTAGATGGCTATACGAGATCTCAGGGATTTTATTTATATCGTGCTCATCGCTTGCTCATTTATGGAACATGGTGGGGCATGCATAGAACAAACGATGCTCATAAGCTTGTACGTATTAAAATAGACATACCTAATAATCAAGATCTCGCCTGGGGTATAGATATAAAAAAATCATCAGCTAATCCTATTAGTGAAATAAAACAAGATTTAAAGCGTATTATTCAGCAAGTCACTGTAAAGGGATCAAGACCATTTACAGGTAGAGGAAAAAAGATTGAAGATAAGTTGACTAATAGATTTTGGGAGCTAATTGCAGGTAATGATCAAATTCATTTTGCAATAAACAGAAACCATCCAATAATTCAAGATTTGGAAAATTCACTTTCAGAAAATCAACAACAATTGTTAAATGTCATTTTAATGGGATTAGAAGGCTATCTGCCATTAGATGCGATTTTAGCTCAGTTAAATTTAAACCCATTAAAGGTGAATCAGGAATCATTAATAAATGAAAAAGAAATTCAAACCCTTGTTAAAAGCTGGCGTTTAAAAGGGATAAGTGAAACATTTATTAAACAATTATTAAAGACTGAAGTATACAAAGGCAAGGAGGATTATTTTAAAGATGCAAATGATTGAAGAGAAAAATAATGAAATGTACGAGCGTGTAAAGGAAAAAATCTCAAAAAACCTCGAAGAACAAAGTGTTTTGCAGGAAGACACTATTATAAAAGAAATTAAGGAGTGGAAAAGCTTAATAGAAGTTACCCCTCCAATATATCTAAAGACCATTTTAGGAATTGAAGACCCCGAGGCTATACGCCCCTTATTAGAAGATGAATGGAAGTACCTTCAGAATGAGTTAGAGCAGATTTTCATTGTCCGTATAACAACCGGTATTCTTGTAACAGGAGAAGAACAACGAACTAGGGATCTATCATGGTGGACAAGTAAAAAGCAGTTAGAATCCGATAACTATTATCTAACTAATTATATGGAATATATGAAACGTGATTTACCACCAGCTGTACTCAATACTATTGATGAGGATACTAATGCAATTATGAATAATTTAGCAGATCCTGATTTAAGTCCATTTTCAAGATATGGAATGGTTGTTGGTCACGTACAATCAGGAAAAACCTCTAACTATGCAGCATTAATTTGTAAAGCAGCAGATGCAGGTTATCGTTTTATCGTGGTAATAGCAGGCGCACAAAATAATTTACGAGATCAAACTCAAAGAAGATTAGATGAATTATTCGTAGGAGCAAATTACAAAGGTGTTGGTAAATTAGCTGGATTTAAAAAAGAAAAAATGCCAGATAGTTTAACTAATGCGGATAATGATTTTAAAATTGAAACTGCAAAAGCACGGCAAACAACAAACTTTGAAAATATGCAACTACCTATTTTAGTAGTGATTAAAAAACATACTAAAACATTATCTCACCTCTTGGAATGGTTAGATAAACATTATAATAATCAAGTGGATAAAGCAATGTTGGTTATTGATGATGAATCAGATTATGCGTCAATTAATACAAAGAAAGAAGAAAACCCTACTGTTATTAATGAGAAGATTAGACTTCTTTTACAAAAGTTTAAAAAGAGTGCATATGTTGCATATACAGCGACTCCATATGCAAATATCTTTATAGATCATGAAGCTGGTAATGATGACGCTGGAAGGGATTTGTTTCCAAGTGATTTTATATATGCTTTAGAGGCACCATCAAATTATTTTGGTGCCGAAAAGATTTTCAATCAAGATAACGAAAAATATGTAATTGAGATTCCTGAAGAAGAAGTGATTTATGAGCCCGATGAGGAAAGTTCATACTCACCAAACCAGAACCCCTTCTTGATAAAACATAAGAAAGAATATGAAAACGAATTGAATCACTTGCCTGAAAGTCTACATGACGCAGTTCGTTTATTTATCATAAACATTGCTATTCGTAATTTACGTAACCAGAAGAAGCATAATAGTATGCTAATTCATATTTCTAGATTTACAGAGGTTCATATCAAAGTAAAAAAACTAGTAACTCAATACTTTGAAAGAATAAAAAAAGAAATCAAAGCCTATGGCAATTTATCTAATGGAGGCCAGTATTCTAAAGACATAAAATCTTTAGAAGATACATTTAATACAAGATTGAAAGATATTGAATTTGATTTTCAAACAATTAAAAGGCAAATATGTATGATTATAGATTCTATATTGATTGTAGATGTTCATCAAAAAGCTAAAATTCCTTTAGTTTATAGGGAAGACATTCAAACAAACGCTATTGTTATAGGTGGGTTAAGTTTATCACGAGGATTTACATTAGAGGGATTGAGCGTTAGTTATTTCTTAAGAACAACTATCTATTATGATACATTAATGCAAATGTGTAGATGGTTTGGATATCGTATTGGATACGAAGATATTTGCAGAGTTTACCTGACTGAAGATATGAATAATAAATTTGGATTTATTATCGATGCAACAAATGATTTGATCAGCCGTTTAAATGAAATGCGAGAAGAAAATTTGACCCCTGAAGATTTTGGTTTGGCTGTTCGATTACATCCCGATAGTCTATTGCAAGTGACAGCTCGCAATAAATCTAAAAATACAGAAGATGTGTATTTAAAGATGAACTTAGATGGACAAATTAAAGAGACTAGATGGATCAGCAATAAACAGGATGACCTTGATGCAAATGAGGTTCTTCTAGAAGAAACCATTCAAGAGTTACAACTGAATGGATTTAATCATGATTTAGTAGAGAATAGTCATGTATGGAAGAATGTAGACCGAACGATTATTCAAAAGTTTGTAAACAATTTTCAATTATATAAAAATGATCCTTTAGGCTTGAAATCGAGAATGCCTATAGAATTCATTAAGGAATATATAAAAAATGGTAAGTCTGACTGGGATGTGGTCTTGTTTAATGGGAGAGGAAACACAGAACTTAAAGTTCACTCTATAAAGGTGATACGACAATTGCGTTCTGTGAAGCAAAAACAACATTATTATGAAGTGAAAAATAGGCAACTATCTCGGGGAACACCAGAAAAAATTATTATGCCAGATAAATTTAAAAAATTAAGCTCCCGTGACATGCGTAAGAAGATGACTAAGCCATTATTAATGTTGCATGCCTTAGAACTAGAAGATGAGGATAACCAAACTTATAAGTTTAACGCTGTAGGTTTTAGTATTAGCTTTCCAATTTCAAAAGATAGTTATGTTGAAAGCGTTAAAGTTCGAATTAATAATGTATACAAAAAGCAACTAGAAGAAGCTTATAAAGATGAAGAAGTCGGTGAAGATATTGTCCATAACGAATAATCCCTGGTTAGGGTTAGAACAATTAAGTCGAAGAAGAGTTAAAGACTCTATCAATTATAATGCCTTTTGGGTTGTAGATGCACTAAACCATTATGGCTTAATGATCCAATGTGACGAGGATTTTATTCAACCTATTCGAGAAATCAAGCTGAATGGTATCAAAATTCAGCTTGATAATACTTCAACACCTAACAAACTTATTTTACTATTAAAAGATATAAAAGATTGGGAGATTTTTTTAACCTTATGCAATGACCTAATCAATGTAATGAAGGAGAGAAACCAAGATATTATTATAAATGTAATGAAACGTCTAGAACGTTGGCAAAAGTTATTACAAAGAACTACAATTAGAGTAATGTCTAAAGAGGAACAGATGGGTTTGTATGGCGAATTAAAGATATTACAACAATATATAATTCCTAAATATGGGTATCAAGAAGGGATACGTAGTTGGGTTGGAGCACTTGGGGATAAACAAGACTTTCTTTTGAGAGATTCAGCCATTGAAGTAAAATCAAATAGAATAACATCAGGGAATTTAGTTTGGATCTCTTCAAAAGAACAATTAAATTCAGAAAAAAAACCATTATATCTTTTGGCTTGTGCTCTGAACGAAGGACCTAACGGTGAAACCATAGCTAACATAATTCAATCTATTACAGAGCAAATAGAAAGTGTAAGTCTTCTAAATGAGTTTATAGAGAAAGTGGAGCTATATGGTTATATTCCTGAATTGTCACAAGAATCTTTATCAAAATTATTTTTGGAACAAATTAACAGTTTTGAAGTGAAAGAGGGATTTCCTAAAATACCTTTGAACCATGTTTCTCCATCTATTAAAAATATGAAATACAGCATTGATCTATCAGGATGCTCACAGTTTAAAATACCAATAAATGCTATTTTAGAATAAATGGAGATGTATGTAATGATAAGTTTAAAAGAGTTCCATGAGGATTTTATACAATCTATACTTTCCGATTCGCAGAGTCGAGGATTACTTAAAGCTCAATCTTTTTTTGAATTAGTAAGTGAGGACCTTATTCAGGTGGGGGACCTAACAAATAATTATGCAATGGCTGAGTTTATCAAAACAGGTTGTGAAGTTTATGGGTATGATTATGATGTAGATCGCAAAATATTTACGCTTATTAATTTTCAATTTTTTCAAGATGATGAAATTCAAACGTTGACAAGACAACATATAAATACAAAGCTCAAACGCTTAAAAAAGTTTGCAGAGTTAAGTATGGAGGGCTTATATAATGATTTAGAAGAGACTTCTGATGCCTATTCCCTCGCCTTTAATATATATCGACATGTGCATAACAAGCTAATTGACAAATTTCGTTTACTTATATTAACAGATGGTAGAGTGACTAGAAGTATTTCGGAATTACCAAATGATTTTATTAAAGAAATCGAATGTGTACATCAAGTCATTGATATTAATTATTTATTTAGTATATTTACGTCTGAAAATGGCACTGGCTCATATCAGATTGAAATGAAAATTCCATACCTAGAAGTTCCTAACCCTTCAAGCGAATATCAGTCTTATCTAGGAATTATGGACGGTGAACAATTATTTGAGATCTATGATAATTATGGTCAAAAACTTCTTGAGCAGAATGTACGTACGTTTTTACAATTTAGAGGAGGAGTAAATAAAGGGATCCGAAATACAATTCAATATAAACCAGACATGTTTTTTGCCTATAATAATGGAATAACCGCAACTGCAACACACGTTGAAACGAACAATGGATACATTACTAAAATAACTAATTTTCAAATAGTGAATGGTGGCCAAACCACTTCTGCAATTTACGCAGCTAAAAAGAACTCACGATTGAACATTTCAAATGTATCTGTGCAAATGAAGCTATCTGTTGTAAATAATATTGAGAAAAAAAGCGAGTTTGTATCAAGTGTATCTCAATACGCAAATACGCAAAACAAAGTAAATAAATCTGATTTCTTTTCAAACAGTCCATTTCATAAAGAAATGAAAGATTACTCTAAACGTATTTGGGTCCCTGCTCAACTAGGATCTCAGAAACGTACCCATTGGTTCTATGAAAGAGTACGGGGAGAGTATTTAAATGAACAGGCTTACTTAACACATCCAAAGAAGAAACAATTCCAAATTGAAAATCCAAAAGATAAGTTAATTGAAAAGACTTTTTTGGCAAAAAGTGAGAATTCTTGGGATAGAAAGCCACATATTGTTTCAAAAGGGGCGCAATATAGTTTTGAAGAATTCGCGAACTCTGTAACAAACACATTAGAAAGAAATCAGTTAGCAATTACAGAAAGTTTTTTTAAAGATGCTATTGCAAGGGTTATTTTATTCCGAACAACAGAAAAAATTGTTTCAAGGGCCCCTTGGTATGAAAATGCATTTAGAGCTCAAACTGTTACGTATTCAATATCATTACTTTCGCATACTTTAAACAAAAATAAATTATTTCTCAATTTCTCCGTAATATGGGATAAGCAAGAGTTACCAATAGAGTTAGAACAAATAATGGAGCGAATTACAAAGAAAGTTTATAAGGAAATTACTAACCCTCCAACCGGATCAGCTAACGTAAGCCAATGGTGTAAAAAAGAAGAATGTTGGGATAAAGTACGCGATATTGATATTGATCTAAGTTTAATAAAAAAAATGTTTAAAGATAAAGATGAAGTAAAATATGAGCAAAAATCAGAGAAGCAGCAGAAAGAGCTAGACAATGGCATTGAAATACAAACGTTTGTTATTAAAACAAATATTGAAGTTTGGATTCAACTATATGGGTACTATAGTAACAATAACTTTAAATCTCTTACAATTACCCAAAGAGATATCTTAAAAAAATACATGGATGGCAAAATTCCTTTTCCATCTGAAAAACAGTCGAAAGTCCTTTACAATTTATATAAAAAAGCAACTAAAGAAGGATGGGAAGCCTTAAGCATTCAGATGTAAGGTAATTTAATCATTTATTTTACATCCGGATTGATGATTAAATCTTCTGCGATCCTTTCTCTTAGATGTGTTAATATAAAAAGGAATATCTTCAAGTTATGCTTAAATTTTAGAGATATTCCTTTTTCATTTATATAATTCTTATTAATAATCTTATTACTAAAGAAAATTTCTATGCTATGTTTATATCTTCATTTTTTTGTTTTTACTTGTTCAATAAAATAAACAAGGCAGTCAACAGTTTGATCTAAATTTTCTTTTATTTCATGTTCCCAAACCCTCTTAAGGTGCCAGCCATTTTGTTTGTAATATTCTTTTACCTCATTATCTCGCTCCTTGTTACGAGCTAATTTTCCATCCCAATATTCTTGATTACTCTTCGGTCTATTTCCATGAATTTTACAGGCATGCCAAAAGCAAGAATCAATAAATATTACTATTTTATACTTTTTGATTGAGATATCTGGTTTTCCAAATAATGATTTATCATTTTTTCTAAACCTAATTCCTCTTTTCCAAAGTTCTCGGGAAACTCGATTTTCTAATTTAGATTGCGAACGAATGGCCTGCATGTTTTTTCTGCGTTGTTCTTTTGATACTGTATCTGCCATAGAAATCCCTCACTTTCTCTTTTCTCTTATTTCCCTTTTAATTTATTAATACACTATCAAATATAATATTTATAAAACTAAAGTTATTGATACATGGTTAGAGTCTATCCATTTTTGAAGTTACAGAATTAATAAAGAACAGTTATTTAGTTCTAAGTACAGTAAAAAAGAGGATAGATAGGCTAACCTATCTATCCTCTTTTTTGCTCATAACATATTCAATTTAAATTTAGATAAACTCAGCCTTTAATTCAACACTATTATCAATAATACCTGTAATTACTATCTGTTCATTATATCTAATTTATATAATAACTTGAATAAGTGAAGGAACGGACATTTGTATATAAACTGTACCTATAGTTTATTTCTATTCTTTACTTTAATACTCTTTTACAAATTCAGAGGGATAAAATAGAAAAAATACACCAAGTGGATTGTTGCTTTCTTAGTATTTAAACTCACTTTTTAGATATTGAATAGGTTCTTCCTCTAAATAATATAGAATTTGTTCAGCCATTGCTCGAGCCATTAATGGTGGCACTGCATTACCAATTTGTTGGTATTGCTTATCTTTAGATCCTTTAAACATATAATCATCCTTAAAGGACTGTAATCTTGCAGCTTCTCTTATACTTAAAGAAACTGCATTTATAGGATGTTGCCACATAGATTTTCGAACATTGATAACTGTTGGAGACGGGGCGTCATAATCTAATCTCAAATAAACTGTATTTTGAGTTCTAGAAGCATCTGTATATGAAATTTCTTTAAGCTCCGCCGATAAACTATGAAAATTTTTGCCTTGATTTTTCTTTATTTCCTCAAACCTTTTTCTGCTTAATGGTTCACTACACGTATTGATATGATTATAAATTATATTTCCTTTTATTTCAGAACGATAATACTTTTGCATTGATGTTTTATTAAACTCAGCATTGTAAAGTAACTCGTTGTCCTCAACATTCTGAGTAGGATCAATTTTTTCTAAATCACTAATTGCATCTCTTACAGTAAAATCATTTTCAGTATACCTTTTTGGAAATGTAATTTCATCATATTTTGTTACGTCTGATTTCACACCTAAAATCATAAATCTTTGACGCTTTTGAGGAACAAAATAATGATTAGAGTGAACTGTTCCTAAAGTTATTTTATAACCTAGATATTTAAAGAATTTTTCTAAATAAACAACAATGTTATAAGATTTGACTTTAACTATGACTTTTAGCTTTCCATCTCCAGTTACTTTAGGATCTTCTGTTTTAGGACCTTTTACTTTATAAATTCTTTCATCTTCGAGTTCTTTCAAGTACCTTAACAGTTGATTAATTTCAGTAAAACTTTGAAGATTGTTTAGCGATTTTTGGTTATCTGTATTGTTGCCATTAGCTATCTCTTTAAATGTATTAAGAGCTTTACTCACTATATCTATAAATTTTTCTTCAGCATTCAATTCATCGAAATCATATTTTAAAAGAGAATTAATAACTTGTTTAATCTCTAATAATTCTTTCTTTTCCTTAACTGAAGTTGGATTATAAGTTTTTGTTTTCTTTAACTTACGAATGACACTTCTAATTCTTGAAAGCTCAATTTCGTTTGTGATAAGTGGTTTAACATGTTTCATTTCTACAATTCGGTCAATTAATTCTTTATACTCTACTTTATTTGTTTCAAGCAAGATTAACTCGTCGACTTGCCAAAACGGATCCTCGCCATTATTTATCTTTTGTAGATGTTTCTCAGAACTATAAGCATAAATTGAATTATCTACATGCTCTGTGACAAAAAACTTATGCGTAGCAGAATTCATAGTTTTAACATTTTCCATGAGAAAAGCTACAGGCTTAACTTCATCTATAGCACGTGCATACTCTTTTACTAGTTGATTATTGCCTGAAATTAAATAATTTTTTTGCCTATTGGCATTTGAAAATCCTTGGCATGGCGGTCCGCCAATTACTACTGTTTCTGAAGGATCTAATTCCTTTTCCATCATAATTCTCTTAAAGTCGAGATTACTAATATCACTTACTTCACCATCAGGAGGTGTAATTATTATTTGTTTTTCACTTTTATGATTATGTACATATGTTTCAATAGCTGCTTTATTAATTTCAACTGCTCCAGCTATTTCAAACCTTCCTGTTTGTTGGAATCCATTACTTAAGCCGCCCGCACCTGCAAATAAATCTATTAGATTATACTTTCGTTCACTTACGTTCAAATTTTCTCTCTCCTATATATAACTTTCTATAAGCAGCATATAACATTCAGCTGCATATTACAATAAACAAGCAAATTTATTTTCTAATTTCATTATATTATAATAGTTAATATTTTCCACATTATTCGTTAGAGCTTATGATAACTATTGTCACTTTAATTAATGTTTATTTCAATATGAAGATAAGCTAAAATTAGTCCAGTTCAAATTTAATCTTCTGATAGAATAGAAATAGTTACTCTATTTATTTCTGAATAATTTATTATACCACTATATATTAACTCAAGTATGCTCCTCTTTACCGGAATATTTATCCTCCTCTTGCTACTTCTTTTAAAGTAATAAATTTAAAAGGATTATATTATCCAAGGAAAAAGATGGAGTAATTATAATAAATCTCTCTTGATGTTGGATAGTCTTCAACCCTCGGTAAATCATTTCACACAGAAAAATACTTTATTTTAATAATTCGGAAAATTAATGTCTTTTTCTGTGTAAAATGATTTTGAACCTAACATCGTAGGAATGCGCTTTTTAAAAAGCCTGTGCCTATGTCTGGCGCTTATAAACACCTTTATTTACGTAGTTTTGTTGGAGAAATGGCTCATTTTATATGACTGTTGCAAAAATAATGAAGAAGCAGTTTCTAGCAAACACAATATTGTTGGTACCATGCGTCTCTGTGATCGTACCTTAAATGAATGGGGATAGATATTATAGGTACATATAAAGTATGCCTTTGTGAACGAAAATAAAACTTGAATAGCAAGTATTTTCCAATGGTCGTTTAGGTATAAAAACAATATCCGATTGCCTTTGATCTAGCACATAACTTTCATTAACGTTTTTATATAATAATTTATATATTATTTAGAAAATGACCATATTTTTCTATAAGGTATGTAATTAGTATATTTTCGTTATATCCATTAAAAAATAACTTTTATAAATTTAACTATTTTTGATACATTTTGTATCAAAAATAGTTTGTGATACATTTTGTATCTGATATAATTTAATTACTAAGATTAATAATAGTAGGAGCTGTAATGGTTATGTTAAGTAGGCGTCTAAAATTATTAAGAGGTAAACGTACTCAAAATGTAATTGCTAAAGCTGTTAATGTATCAAGGGCTCGTTATTCACACTATGAAAATGCTAGAAGTGAACCAGATACAGAAACGTTAGAAAAATTAGCTGATTACTTCAATGTTACTACTGACTATCTATTAGGCCGTACAGAGGAAATTAGTCCTATTGATAACTCCAATGATGCTTCACCTTTTGAACCCCAACTTGTTGCCTTCTTCAAAGAAGTAAAAAATGCTCCTGAGCAGCATCAAGAGAAATTACGTAAGATTTGGGAAGTTATCAAAAGTGAAGACAATTATAAATCTGAAAATGAAGAAGTTTAGAACAAGCATTATAAATAAACTATATACAATCTATATTTATGATTTAATTAAAAGTAAACGATGCCGATTAGAGATTTAAGGAGTGGGAATAATGTTTATACAAGATTTGCAACAAGATCCTATAGAATTTGTTATAGAAAATGAACCAAACCTTACCAGTATGTTAAAGGAATGGCATGCAAAATCATTAAAACATCTTTTAAGTAGTCACAACTTAATTTCTAGTGGAAATAAAGACACTCTAGTTAGGAATATTATAGAAGGAATCAAACTTGGAGAGATTAGATTAGTTACCTTACAAACATGGTTCAAGAATCATCTTCGAGAAGGTAAACGTCATCTTTTTATTTTTGATATTATTCCTGAACAAGGCAACGTTTTAAAGGATATAGAAACTTTTGAAGAAATTTGTGCGGAACATGAAGAATTCACACGTAAAGATTTACTATATCAAGATGTGATAGATGGTCTTGTATTATTTAACTATTCAACAGTAGATAATAACGTTGATTATATTTCTCTTGGATATAAAGAAAAGAAAGTAATAAGGGTTCCTAACTATGAGACGGGACGAATTGATACTACTAATATTGATTATTACATTTTTATTGACATTAATTTAGCTGACTATACAATGATTATTAATTTAGAGCCTACAACAGGTTTAATTGAAAATAATGAAAGCGACACTTCTGTCTCAGTTAAAACTATTGCGTTGCGATATAAAGAAAGTATACAAAACATTTTTAGATTACATTTTTATAATATGCAAGATGTAACTCCTAAAGCTTTATACAAAATTTGGCAGGAAGCTACCAAATATGATTTACCCGAAGTTAATGAAATTCTTGATTCAATAACAGATGAGGTAAATAACTTTGTGGAAAATATTTCAGAAGAGGAAA
>Ga0105251_10003242_pt1 | contig 11958 bp, 16 predicted proteins | sample KBSS64metaG_FD_80424 | JGI IMG/M metagenome (GOLD analysis project Ga0105251, IMG submission 80424) | Switchgrass rhizosphere microbial communities from Kellogg Biological Station, Michigan, USA - KBS S6-4 metaG | ecosystem: Host-associated > Plants > Roots > Rhizosphere > Soil | place...
CAGCGGGCTCACGACTGGTGTGAGCCAGCTCAAAGCGGGCTATTACCACTCCTGCGGGGTAACGTCCTCGGGTGGCGCCAAGTGCTGGGGCTACAACAATTATGGGCAGCTCGGAAACAGCGGCACGACGAGCAGCAACATCCCTGTCGATGTCACCGGTTTGACCTCGGGCGTCGCAAGCGTAAGCCCGGGCTATTACCAATCCTGCGCGCTCACCTCCTCAGGCGGAGCCAAGTGCTGGGGCAACAACGCTTTCGGGCAGCTGGGCAACGCCTCGACAGCCAACAGTAACGCGCCAGCCAACGTCAGCGGGCTCAGTTCCGGCGTGCTGGCCATCGGCGCCGGCTACGCCCACACGTGCGCCCTGGTGTCTTCTGGCGGAGTGAAGTGCTGGGGGCAAAACACCTACGGTCAGCTCGGCCGCACCTCGGCCACCAGCACCACACCGGTGGATGTCGTCGGCTTGCCAGGACCGGCATCGGCTATCACCGCGGGTCGCAATCACACCTGCGTGGCGACAGCGGCACCCCAAGGCATTGCATGCTGGGGCTACAACGCTGAAGGTCAGCTTGGCGACGGCACGACCAATTCGAGCCAGGTTCCCCTCGTTGTGACGTACCCCTGAACTAGGATGCCGATACCGTGACGGTTTATGTCGATGACATGGAAGCCAAGTATGGGCGGATGAAGATGTGCCATATGCTTGCCGACTCTGACGAAGAGCTGCACGAAATGGCAGCCCGCATCGGAGTCGCGCGCCGCTGGCACCAGAAGCCCGGCACCCCGCGTAGCCACTATGACATCTGTCTGTCGAAGAAGGCGCTCGCGCTTGCCGCCGGCGCTGTCGCAATCACATGGAAACAAGCGAGCGCCATGACCGCGCGCCGCCGGGAAACAGGAGGGTTGGGGAAGCCCGACGATGCAATCGCTTGGCTGCATGCTTTCAATGCTGAGAAACGCAAAGCGGCCGAATACGCTACGAAGTCGAATCAGGCTGTGGCCACGGCTCAGCCGGTTGAGCAGCTGGCTCTGTTTGAAACGCCATAGCCGCTCGCCCGGCGTCCGTTATCCAGAGAAACCGCCCGTTGTGGAGTCCCTGGCTACGAGTCCATTGCATCTCGGCAAGTCCCTCCCGCTTCAGTTTCTCCGCCGTCGCTTTCTGGCTGCCGTTGCCAGTCTCCAGCGCAATGACCCCAAAGCGGTCTCCGTTCCCATTTCGGACTTCAATGAGGTGTCCGGCCGCCTCCGCGTCGAGAAACTTTTGCAGCAACTTGCGACCTGCTTCGGTCATTCGGGCACTCCGGCGCGCGTGGTCATCACGCCGACATTGTGACTCAACTTCAGGCATGTAGCACGCAGGTCCTGGTGTATGAACGGCCGGTCACCGCGTGAGCTATACGCGAACTGGACAGCCACTAAGGATGAGGAAATGAAACTAGAAACAGCGCAACGCTACGCGCGCGAAATTCATGAGCGCGTAACTGGCGTTAATGGCCTGCTCGGCACGCCGGGCTGCGGTAGAGAAGCGGTGCGGATTCGACGTATCTGGGTGTTCGGTTCAACCGTCAAAGGGTCTCAGGCGCCAAATGACCTCGACATCCTGATTGACCTGGAAGCGTGCGGCCGGCTTTTCGCCGGGTCTAGAAACCAGGCACGACTCGACAAAAAAGCACTAAGCAACTATGGCATTCGCCGCGCGGTCAGCAGTCGCGATACCTGCCTGCAGTGGTTGACCGCTGGAATGAAGAAGGTCTCGCGTCACTGCGCCGATACCGAAGAAGTCGAAATCGACGTCAAGGTCGAAATCTACCCACGATTTATGCTTTGAACTTTCTGCGAAGGCCCGCTTGCTAGCGGGCTTTTTCTTTGCAGGCTACAGCTCTGTCGCACCGGGCTGCTTCCTTCGCACGCTATACGGAGATGGCAAATCAACCAGAGAGGAAAAAGCCATGAAGAACGTAGTCAGCATTGCCCTGAATGACGACACGCCGATGTCGGACCGCATGGAAGTGAAGCTGGATGGTGTAACGCTCGGCGTCGTCGACCTGGCGGTCGTCGAAGAACAGGATAGCCCGGTTCTGCCGGCACTCATCCTGCTCGGATTCGCCTCCGTTCGTCTCATCGACGAAGCAGGTCAGGAAACGCGATACACCATCACCGACTTGCTGAAGAGCAGGCCCGTGACGTACGCGGTTCCGGTGGCCACGCTGGGCGACATTTCACTCACGCGCCGCTGGAGCGAGCCGCTCGAGGGCTATCGCCTTGGTGTCGCTTTCAATGGCAAACAGGTACAAAGCGTCGATGCGGGCATGGGCCTGAAGACGCTGCGCGAAGTTCTCGTGCAGCTGGGCTTCACCGTCGGCCATTTTGAAGAGTTCGCGCAAGCCGCGTAACGCCAGGTCTGCCCTTTCGGACTCCCATTTCAGGGAGTCCTTTTTCATGCGCAAATCAAGCTGCTTGCTTGATGAGGAACGGCGTACGGTCTTCCGCGTCGCGAATCCAGAGGGGAGCCAAGCCGCGGCCCGTCCACGTCACGCCGCTCTCTGGGTCACGATATTTCGGAGCGACCGTCGCTTTCTTGCGCGATTTACCACTCGATGCGCTGGTCGGAACGACTTTCAGGTGGCGCTTCGCAGCCGGCGCAGAGGATGCAGGCGTTTCGTCCTGGGTGATGAGAAACTTCGAGCGGTCCTTGACGTCCTTAATCCATGCTGGTGGGCGGGCATGGCCGCTCCACGTTTCGCCAGTCTTGGGGTTCCGATATTTCGCTGGCAGTTTGCCTTTGGCCTTGGTGGCCACCGAAGCCTTCTTGGCCTTTACTGCCTTGGTGACTTTCGATGTGCGCGCGGTGGGATTGCCAATGTCTTCCAGCGTCAGCTCATTCTTCAACATCAGGTCGTGAATCTTCGAGATGACCGATAGCTTCGATTTCTTGCGCAAAGAATCAGCTTGGACCTGCAGCTTTTGAATACGTGCCTGGATGGCTTCCAGAGTCGCCATTTAATCTCCTTTCGTAGTGCGAGTTGAGGACATATCGAGATAATACTCAATCGTCTAACTTTTCTAAGTTTCGAACATAGCCCGAAATTTGGCGCAATTCAAGGGATAACAGCCACGATATTCAAAGTGGATTAAACCGCTTTCTGAGCTATTGTCTGAGCAATTGACGTGCCTCGGCACCAAAAGAAAAAACCCTCCAAGCCGAAGCAAGGAGGGTTGTTTGAGGAGTTTCGCTTACCTGTCAGCGCGGGCCGGAGCTCGCACTAACAGAACACTCTCTAAAAGCTGATTTCGCATGCACCGCCCGCACAACCCTGCGATGCCAGCGTATCGGCATCAACATAGTCACGCTTGGCCAGCGCTTCCGAAAAGTCGATTTCCTTCATGGTCTTCTGGATGCTCACCCACTTGTGCAGGTTGTAGCAGTCCTTCAGGCAGAAGGTCGTCTTCAGCTCGTCACCGTTGAAGAAGCTTTCGGCGAACTTGGCAAAACGACGCACCCAGTCACGCTTGAGCAGGTCGCCGGCTTCGTCCGTCAACTTCAGGCCCATGCCCGTCGCCGTATTGCACGCCATCCACAGGTCGTCGTTGAAGGCATGCAGCCCGTCGACAATCAGACCCGAAGCGAACATGCTCGCGTCGCCGTACGTGCTCAGAATGTCTTCCGCCGTGAGCACTTCCGTGAACGGTGCCTGGGCATAAGCCTTGTCACCCATGGCCGACAGCAGTGAAATGCCGGCGAACCACTCACGGTTATCGAAGATGTACTGCTCCACTTCGTCCCAATCATCCACCGAGATGGTGTTGGAGATGTTGTGGCGCAACTTCGGATGCACACACAGCTCGACGTTCGTGCCGTTTTCAACCCAGAACTGCTGGGCCTTCTTCACGTACTCCAACTGTTTCACGCCCATCAGGTCCGCCTTGCAAATAGAACCTTCCTTCGTGAAGACCGGGAAGCTCACGACGATGTCGGTGCCATTGCTGCTCCAGACGCTCTTCTCAACCATTTTCGGGTTGACTGCCTGAATCAGCTTGGCCACTTCATCTTCGACGTTCATCTGCACGTTTCGGAAGTAAAGCGCCGAGTGCGCGCCGTGGATACCCGACTCGGTCTGCAGCAGAACCGACGCGTTGCCCGAAGGCTTGGCGCAGGTCGTACGTGCCGCCGCACGGATACCAATCAGCTTGGCAACTTCACGGTTCACCCGCTTGACGATTTCAGCCCCTTGTTTCAGGATTTCTTCGTCGAACAGGATATGCGGATTGTTCATCCAGCCCGTGATGGACACGCCGATTAGTGCCTCGCGTTCCGTGATGCGGCGCGTAGCGTCGCTCAGGTACTTGAAGTTGGTGTAACCAGCCTGCAGCGTGCCGAGAATCGCGCTCGCCTCGCACATCGCGAAGAAGATTTCCTTCGTGGTGCACTTGGCGCCGTTACCTTCGGTCAGATTGCAGAACTGGAAACCCGACTCGCCGGTTTCGACGCAAATCGGACGCATGCCGATTTCCACGCACGGGTTGTACGCGAAATCGAAGTCGTCCACGAAGATGAAGCCGGGTTCGCCGAAATCACGCACACTGCGCATGATGGCGGCCCATTCCTCGCGGGTGAGCTCGTCCTTCTTGAGCACGACAGAGTTGTTGCTGCGGCCGCGTTGCGGGTTGTGGACGAACCAGTCACCCGTCTTGGCCTTGAGCATCTCCTCGTCGAACTTGTCGAACAGACAGATGGTGGCCGAACGGCGGACACCACCCGACAGCACGGCATCCGACATGTGCATCACGAAGTCGTAGACCACGATGGCACGCATGTCGTCGCGACCTTCCGCAAGCGTACGCTCGAGCAGCGCTTCACACTTCAGCAGCGCGTTACGCAGACCTTCTGCGCCCGGCGCCTTGAAGCCACCCGAAATCAGTGCGCCCTTCGGACGAATCTTCGAGAAATCGAAGAGCACCGGCGAGCCCTTGAATGCGGGGAACGTACCTCCATCCACGAAATATGAGGACAGCAGCACGCCGAACGCGTCAGCCCAGCCTTCGATACTGTCGGGCACCTGGAACACCTTCGCGCTGTCGGCCGAACGCGCCTGAATGCGCGGCAGCTTCGAGACGTGGCGTTCCTGAACGGAGAAGCCGACACCGCAGCCACACAGCAGGAGGTACATGGCTTCCTGGAAGAAAGCCGCGCGGTCCGCATGCGAAACCGAGCAGTTGTACATCTTTGCTTCGTGGCGCAGCAGCTGCTCACCGCCGAACTGCAGCGCGCGTTGCGCGCCCAGCACGAGTTGCGAGCTGTAAGCCGCCTGAGCCTTGTCCATAAAGGCCTTGAGCTCGGGCGACATGCGGTCGGCATACTTGCCGCGGTGCATCGCCATCACACGTTCCACGGATTCATCCCAGGTTTCGTAGGCACCTTTGCCTTCGACCCAGCGGGAGTAGCCCATGAAGAACTTGGATTGGGACAGCATTTGCTTGCCCAGCGACGTATTTTGGGTAGTGTTGGTCATGATGTATGTTTCCTCTATAAATTAACAGCGAAATTGCTGCAAATCAGTATAGAGGCGGAGGTTGACAGACGGCGCGTTAAACAGTATGCGTAACTCAAAACACCTACCGAATGCGGCACGATATTGAGGACGAAGTTGCGTTTCTGCGTGTTTGTTAGTATAGTACAGAACATCCACCGAACGCTACAAGGACTTCGCATGACCCGCGTCTACCGCCGTGACGGCAACGACTTCTTCCCCACCAGCACCGAAGCACTCGCCATCGAGGAAACCCTGCCGCCGGGGACGTACGCGGTCCGGCATGGCGCACTGGTTGGCTACTACCTGGAGCGCATCGACAATTTCGAGCTGCCGGCGAAGCTCTACGGCGACGTCAACAGCCGTGCGCGACGCATCCTGAACACGTTCCAAAGTCGACCGAACGGCACTGGCGTGCTGCTCTCGGGCCACAAGGGCGCGGGCAAGACGATGCTGACGAAGCAGATTGCGACGCTGGCGCTGTTCGAGGGCATCCCGACGCTGGTAATCAATGAGGCGTTCTGTGGCGACGAGTTCAACGCATTCATCGGCGGCATGCCGCAGGCAGCGGTCATCCTATTCGACGAATTCGAAAAGGTGTACGACCAAGACAAGCAGCCGCAGCTGCTGACGCTGCTCGACGGCCTGTATCCGACGAAGAAGCTGTACCTGCTGACGGTCAATGACCGCCATCGCATCGACAAGCATATGATTAACCGGCCGGGCCGCCTGTTCTACTCGTTGGACTTCGCGGGACTCACCCGCGCGTTCGTCGAGGAATACTGTGTCGACAAGCTGGAAAACCAGGCAAACCTGCGCGGCGTGTTGAACGTCGCGGCGTTTTTTACCGAATTCACGTTCGACATGCTGCAGGCGCTCGTCGAGGAAATGAACCGGTACAACGAGAACGCAAGCGATGCGATGCAGATGCTGAACATGCGGCCGCAGAACGACGAAGGCAGCACCTACACCGTCAAGGGCCTGCGCAACGGGACGCCTATCCTGTGCGAATACCAGAATCACGACTCGGTGCATCGCAGCCCGCTGACGCTGAACGGGCTGGAAGTCACGTTCGTCGCGTTCGACGAGGATGACCGTCCGGAAGGCGGTCTGGAGGAAACGGTCACGTACACGCTGGACATCAACCTGCTGCGGGAAGTGAACATCGACGAAGGCCGATTTGTCTTCGGCACGAATGACCCGGAGGTTGTGGTGGTGTTCACTCGCCCGCGCCTGCGTAGCTCCACCGTCAATTACGACCTGCCTGCAGCAGCATAAACGCGACGATGAAACGAAGCGCCGAATTCTCCCCTTGCCGCCTATACCGCTACACGCTGTGGCGCTGGTGGGGTCCGGCGCCTGGTGACGTCGACCGCGGCTACGTCGTGTTTGTGGGGCTAAACCCGAGCACGGCAGACGAAGTCAACGACGACCCGACCATTCGGCGTTGCATCGCCTTCGCGCGGGCCTGGGGCTTCAGCGGCCTCTGCATGGTCAATCTCTTCGCGTTTCGCTCGAAAGAACCAGCGGACATGCTCGCTGCCGAGGACCCGGTTGGCCCGGAAAACGATGTGTGGCTCAAGCGGCTCGTGAGCAAAGCAGGTCTCGTCGTGGCTGCCTGGGGTGTACACGGCACGCACATGGCGCGCGATACCCAGGTGAAGCAGCTCATCCCGGAGATGCACTACCTGCGTCTCACGAAGGACGGGCATCCAGGGCATCCGCTGTACCTGCCGAAGACGCTGTTGCCGCAGCCGTTTCGCGCGATTGAAGAACTCACAACATGAACAGACTGAAGCACTTTTTCTCGCCCGCGCGTGATGCGCGGAATGTATATCTTGAAGGGCTACAACGAGGCGCGAAGCGTCCGCCATCCTCCGACCTCGTCGTGATGACCAGCACGCTTGTCTGCGCCTGGCTATGTATCGCGGGCATCGTGTACTGGATGTGCGCGACGCTGGTGGAAGACAAGGCGTTCATCGCATTCGTCGCGATTGTGCTCATTTTTTGCATCCGGAAGGCAATCTACGTCACGGTGCTGATGGCGCATGTGGTGCGCACACCACCGTCTGCCTGAGACACACGGGATACCCATGAAGAAACTATTCAAGACACTGGCGCTCACTGGCGCGCTCGCCGCGGCGCTCGCGGGCTGTGGGCAGCCGCAGGAACAGATGGCGCGCAGCGTCAGCGCGGCAATGGAAACAGCATTCCCGAAGGACTTCAGCAAGCTCGCATTCGACGAGCAGCCGCCCTTCGACAGCGCGCCAGCTCCGACCCTCGTGTTCAAGGGCGCGGACTCGACCATTATCTCCGTGAGCAAACCCGCCCATCGGGAGCACTGGCGCGAGTGGATGAGCATGTCGGGCCTGGCGGTCACCAAAAACGGCCGCTGGTTCGAGTTCGTCTACGAATCCGATTTGACGCATGACGAAGGCTTACTGTCGTCAAAGGCCTGTGTCGAGGACGGCTGCAGGCGCTTTTCGAGCGTCCATTCTGTCGGACTGGAGACGGCCAAGCGTTGGTACTTCGACAGCGACCAGTTCACGCCTGAGCGCTACCACGCGCTCTTCAATGAAGTCGCGCCGGCCAAGCGCGAGCCTGCATAAGGATTCTTGTGCTGAACATTGACCTGGCAGGCGCGCCGCCAACTCGAACCGACCTGGCCGCGGCGCAAGCAGACCTTGCAGTTCGCAGACGCCTCTACGCGTTACTCCTGATTCCCTGTTTCATCGCTCTCGTGCCGGCGGCATGGCTCACGCGGGATTCGGCTTTCGGGGGCGGCCTCGTAGGGCTTGTCTTCTCGGTCGTGACAGGAGTGCTCTGCATCCTGCTCATGAACTCGGCGCTCGCGCGAGGTCTGCTGGCTCCGGTGACGCCAGCGCTGTGTCACGACCTGGAGACCGCAATGCGCGACCCCGTTGTCGCTCGTTATGTTGAGGCGATTCAACGCCAAGGCCGCGCGGTCACGCATCGGGAAGCGAGCGAAATTAGGGCGCACGCGAGCGCGACCATCAAGCAAGCCGAAGCCCAGCGCGCCGCCGCAGCCTGGCAGCGTGTGCACGGCAAGCCATTCGAGAATGCTGGCCAATAACAAGGAGCTTCAACCCATGACAACACATGCACCTGCGGTCGCGGTGGCCAAGCCGGGGTATCACCTGGTCACCATTCCGCGCGGCGAACTCGGCGAAATCTCCAAGATTCAGGAGGAGTTGGACGAACTGCGCGATGCCATGGCGCAGGGTTCCCGCGTGATGGCTGCGGTCGAGCTCTCCGACATGGTGGGCGCTATCCGCTCCTTCATGGAGCGTCACCTGCCGGGCCTGACGATTCAGGACCTCCTCACGTTTTCTGACATCACCAAGCGAGCATTCGTCAATGGCCAGCGTACTTCGCGGTGAGCCGCGCGCGGCCGCGGTGACCGGCCCGTTTCCCCAAAACAGCCTGTTGCTTCTGCACCTCGCGCTTCAGTGGTGGCAGACGCAAGGGTTCCAGTACGTCGACCTGCCGTGGATGGTGCCCTCGCGCTATGCCGATGCGCACCGGCCATCGTTCTGCCGCGACGTGCCTACGCTGCATGGTTCGTTTGTTGGCTCCGGCGAACAGAGCTTCCTGATGCTACGCGAACAGGAGCTGCTCGCTGGCGGCGCGCCGGGTTATATCGGCTGGACGCCCTGCCTGCGTGATGAGGCTGTGCTCGATGAGACGCACCAGCACGGCTTCATGAAGGCTGAATGGTACGTGCCTCTCTCGCGCGCGGATGTCTCCAGCTGGCGCGAACGCCTCGACGAGATGCTCGCTGCGCAGGAAATGATGTTCCGGGCTGTTGCGCTCTATGCGGAAGGTCCTATTGGGCTTCGCATCGACCGCGAAGAGACAGGTGCGGCACAGCACGACCTGGTGGTCGGCGGCCTGGAAATCGGCTCCTACGGCCTGCGTCACTTCGAAGGTCAATCGTATCTCTACGGTACCGCATTGGCGCTGCCGAGATTCACGCAGGCGCTCGAGCGCGTGCCAAATGCGAAACGGGGTTGAACATGAGCGAGATACTGTACAAGTACGACGTCATCGTCTACATCGGCCGCTTTGAGCCCTACCACACCGGGCATGACGCCCTCGTCCGGCTCGGCCTGTTGCTGGGGAAGGTTGTCATCATCGTGCTGGGGTCGGCTGACGAACCGCGCAGCCGAAAGAATCCCCTCTCCGCGCTTGAGCGTGAAATGATGATTGCGGGCTGCTTCACCGGCGCCGATTTGAAGCGCCTGCGCTTTGCAGCAGTCGCCGATACCGGCGACAACGAAAGCTGGGTGGCCGCCGTTCAGGCCGCGGTCGAGCAGAAAGCGCCCGGCGCCGCGCGCGTCGCGCTCCTTGGCCACTTCAAGGACGCGTCGAGCTACTACCTCAACCACTTCCCGACCTGGCACCTCGAGAGCGTCTCTCGCGCAAACGAGCTCGATGCCACGGCCGTGCGCAAGGTGATGTTCGACGAAAACCGCACGCTCGATGCGCGAATCAAGCAAATGCAGGGCATGGTGCCGGCAGGCGCCCTTGCCTTCCTCGAGCAGTGGATGTCGACGGATGACTTCCGCGCGCTTGCAGAGACTGAAGTCGCGGTTGTGGCGTGCGCACAAGTATGAGCTGGCTCAAACGTCTTTTCTGCGAACATGTCTGGCAGCGCTACGGCAGCGGCTACGACAGCCTGGTGAGGTGTGCCCGATGTGAAGCGGTCAGGGATGAAGAGCCGGGGGATGTTTCATCGCTCGATTGAGACTTCGGTCTCTACGAGCGAAAAACGCCGATTAGCCTGTACTCAAAGCCTCCCGCCTCGAGCCGGAGGCTTTTCCTTTTGTGGAATTGGCCTGTGCCCTCGCTCTATACGCAAAGGCAGCGTCTGCTGTTTACCCAGGACATACCATGACCACACGATTGACCCACGAGCAGGTAATCGCACTGCTCAAAGATGCCCCCGTGCATCGCTTCGGCGCCCCGGAACTGAACGACATTCATCGCAAACGCGATGAACGCCACCGCTACACGCACTATCAGGCCTACGTGGTGTTTCACCCGGGAGTCCGCGGCGGTCCGAGTCACCACACCCTGAACGTTACGTTCGTAGGCCAGCTCGTGCCGGACATGTACGACATCGAGAAGGACTGGTTGCTGGCCGCCCAGCCTCATCTGAACGCGGCTGCGCGCTAACCACGTTACTCAAAAGGAAAACACCCTCTCAATGCAGCCCCTATCCGGGCTGCTTTTTCATGAGCATTAGAGGGCCGAGCTATACGAAAGAGCAGCAATTCGCTGTTCTATTCGAGGTAACACACGATGTCGTATCAGACCAACCTCTTCACGCTCATCGACACGGCCGACGACCATGGCAGGGTTCACTTCACCGCGCGCGAGCCAATGCGCACCAAGGAGCAGGCGCGGGACTTTCTTGGAAGCATGTTCATGGATTTCCCGCTACTTACCGTTCGGCTTGATTCTGTGAAGAAAGCCATCACCGAAGTCGACTTGGAATTGAGCCCCATCGAGGGCGCCACGGTGCTCAGCGTGAATCTCGCTAAGGTTCTGTTGCTGCCGTCGGTATCGCCGGCCGCTGAGCTGGCGGAGTTCCGCGAAATGCTTCTCGCGATTAAGGCGTTTTTCGAAGCGCATGAGACGGAACGAGTCGACGTCCAGATTATGAACAACCGCGACCGCAACAAGCGTGTGTTCGGAGACATCGCCTGCCGCGTGCCGACCGGCGACCACAAGATGACGAGCGATGAAGCGGCGACCGCGGCCCTCAAGGCGCGCATCGAAGCAAGCCCGGCACTCCGTCACTGGCTGCGGCAAGTCGCGCTTTCGCTAGGAAGAATCGGCCCATGGTCGTGGACTGTCATTCGTGGCGAAGAGCTGTTTGGCTACGGGGAGAGCCCGTTTTTCAAGTGGCGCGAAAGGCAGCCCCGCGTGCCGCGCGCACCGCAAAAGGTCCGCGTGCTCGACATCTGGGCGAGTCGCACAAGCCTCAACCCTCACCTCCACGTACAGCGACGTCGTGGAGGTTTTTTACAGCCCTGCTAGACGACGTCCGGTCTGGCCGGCGCTTCGTTTGACCGCGCCGCTGCACACTCAATGAACTTGCTGCTATACGGCTGAAGGAACCGTTCAATCACTGGAGGAAAATATGTCGACCAACTGGGAAGAGATTCGCAAACGCCACAAGAAATATTCGATGCCTGCGCCGGATGAAACTGGACCGGCCCGGATTCTCGAGATGCTCGCAGGCCTGGGTCTCAAAGGCATCGAAAAGGAAGGGTTGGTGCGCCTCGTCCAGCCGGACACAAAACACACCGGGTTTATTTTCCTGGTCACTGCGACCGAGCTGTTCGGCGAAGACCCGATGCAACGGGAGGAGCTTGAGTTCGCTGAGCGTCGTGGCACGTCC
>Ga0105251_10003247_pt1 | contig 11950 bp, 9 predicted proteins | sample KBSS64metaG_FD_80424 | JGI IMG/M metagenome (GOLD analysis project Ga0105251, IMG submission 80424) | Switchgrass rhizosphere microbial communities from Kellogg Biological Station, Michigan, USA - KBS S6-4 metaG | ecosystem: Host-associated > Plants > Roots > Rhizosphere > Soil | place...
GCGAAGCGGTATCGGCATCCCTCGTAAGCTATCGGCTGAAGTACGGCTTGCCGTCCGATGAGTATTCGATCGTATTCCCCGCCCGGACCTCGGCGGGTGCGATCGTGGTTTTTATCCACGGCGGCTACTGGCAGGAACTCTCCGCGGAGGATTCCTGCTTCCCCGCCCGGGAGTTCGTCGAACGCGGTGTGTCGTATGCGGCCGTGAACTACACACTCGCGCCCCTTGCGAACATCGGCATGATGATTCGGCAATGTGAAAGGGCGATACGCGCCATTGCTGCCGCTCATCCTGACCTGAAGCTCGTGATCGCGGGAAGCTCAGCAGGGGCACACCTTGCCGCAATGATGGCGACGCTCGATTGGGAGCCCGAGCTCGAGACGCGAATCAAGGGTTATGTGCTTGCGTCGGGCGTCTACGATCTGCGCCCGATCGTAGGCACCTACATCAACGAGCCGCTCGATCTGAGCAGCGAGACGGCTTTAGCGGTAAGCCCGATGTTCATCAAGACCCGCCATCGCTTGCCTACACTCATAAGCTGGGGTGAGCACGAAACTGCTGAATTCAAGCGTCAAAGCCTTGAATACGCACAGCGCCTGACCGATGACGCCGTGCCTGTACGGCTCCTCGAAGTCTCCGGACGCAACCACTTTGACATCCTGTTCGATCTGGCGACGCCGTCCAGCGAACTGGGCGCCGCGATTGAACATTTGATTGGAGCACAGTAAATGTCTGCAAGCCGCAAACGCGTGATTCCGGAAATCCGCAATCCGGAACTGGAGCTATCGCTCGTCAGTGAAATTGCTATTTCGACAAACGAGACGCGCAACGAAGCGGTGAAGACCACGGCCGGCGAGCCGATGGTCAGCTTCGAGGGAAAGAGCAATCCCTACATCGACTATCACCGCAACGACCTGTTGCTCAGCATCCAGCACATGCGCAGCGAAGGGCACGATGAAATGGTGTTCATCCTGATGACGCAGTGCAAGGAGTTGACGTTCAAAGCTATCCATTACGAGCTGTACAACATGCAGTTGCGTATCACACGAGACGACGTGAGCGGGGCGCTCGAACTCGTCCCGCGCGTGAAGCGCCTGTTCGAGTACCTGATCAAGACCTGGGACGTGTTGTCGACGATTACGACGCACGGCTTCAACGAGTTCCGCAATCATCTGGGCGTGTCTTCTGGACAGCAATCGTATATCTACCGGCACGTCGAATTCATTCTCGGCAACAAGTCGAAGCGACTGGCGGCGGCGCATTCGAATAACCCCGATGTCTATCCGCAATTGCAAGAGGCACTCAACAATCCGAGCCTGTACGACGATGTACTGGCGCTGCTGCATCGCCGGGGTATTCCGGTGCCGGAGCAAGCGCTGGATCGTGCCTGGTCGGAAACTTACGCGTCCAATCCCGAGGTCGAGAAAGCATGGCTCGCGGTTTATGCGGACCCGTCGCCGGACAACGACCTCTACCTTCTCGGCGAAGCGCTGATCGAAATTGCGGACCTGTTCGCCCAATATCGCTGGCGGCACTTTACCTCGGTGGAGCGCATTCTCGGTTTCAAGCCCGGTACGGGCGGTTCCGCAGGCGTCGGCTGGCTCAAACATGTCGTCGAGCTTCGCTTCTTCCCGGAACTCTGGTCTATCCGCACTGTGTTGGGGGCGTGAGAGATGAATGATATGACCGTTCCCGCATCTCCCGCTCGCGATACGTTCGCGCTGACTCGGGAAAAATTTTCCCTGCCGGAGGGTGTTCGATACTTTGATGGAAACTCGCTGGGCCCACTGCCCAAGGCCGTTCAGATGCAGGCCTATATCACGACGACCCACGAGTGGGGCGACGGGTTGATCCGCTCGTGGCGGAGCGCGAAATGGAATACGCTGCCGCAGCGTGTCGGCGATGCGATCGGCCGTTTGATCGGCGCGGCCGCGGGACAGGTGGTTGCCTGCGATTCCACGTCGGTCAACCTGTTCAAGGTCTTGACCGCGGCGCTACGCCTGCGTGCCGACCGGAAGGTGATCTTGACCGACGCATCGTCGTTTCCGACCGACCTTTACATCGCCGAGCAGGTGGCTCGGCTGTGCGGTGCGGAGATACTCAACTTGCCGGTGAGCGAATTTCCGAAATTCCTGAACGATCGCGTGGCGGCAGTATTGCTGTGCCATGTCGACTATCGCAGCGCCGAGGTTTATGACCTCGCTCGCCTGACACGCGCGGCACATCGGGCCGGCGCGCTCATGGTATGCGACCTTTCGCATTCCGCCGGTGCGATTCCCTGCAACCTCGACGAGTCCGAGGTCGATTTCGCGGTCGGCTGCGGATACAAATACTTGAACGGCGGTCCCGGTGCACCCGCTTTCCTGTACGCCGCGAAGCGTCACCACACGGATTGCGAACAGCCGCTGACCGGATGGTTCGGGCACGCCGCGCCGTTCGAGTTCACGCCGTCCTATGCGCCCGCGCCGGGCATCGAGCGCTTTCTCTGCGGGACGAATCAGGTGATCGCGCTTTCGCTCCTGAACCGTTCGCTCGAAGTGTTCGACGGAATTTCGATCGAAGAAATCAGAACCCGAAGCCTCGAGTTGACCGAGCAGTTCATATCGAGCGCGGAGAACCGGCTTGCTCCGCACGGGTTCGTGGTCGCCTCGCCGAAGGATTCGAATGTGCGCGGAAGCCACGTCTCGCTTCGTCACCCGCAAGGCTACGCCATCATGCAGGAGTTGAGCCGGCGAGGCGTAATCGGGGACTTCCGCATGCCGGATTTCATGCGATTCGGCTTCGCGCCGCTCTTCAACACGGCGGATGAAGTGGAGTACCTCGTGGATCAAATCGATCAGATCATGACGACTCGTGCCTGGGACAACCCCGACTACGAACAGCGTCGCGCCTTCACGTAAGCACGTAGCCGCAACAAAGAGAATGGAAACTTTCCATTTAATCAGTATAACGAATCGACGGAGACATGAATGAGTGCGGTCAAAGGATTCAAGGTCATCGCGGACAGAGAAGGCGGACTGAAGCGATCTCTTACACGAGCTCAACTGATGATGATCGCCATCGGAAGCGCGATCGGCACAGGCCTTTTCCTGGGCAGCGGCGCCGCGATCCATCTTGCCGGGCCGAGCGTCATTATCAGCTTTGCAATCGGCGCTTTTATTGCCCTTCTTCTCATGGGTTGTCTGGCCGAAATGGTGGTCACACATCCGAGTACCGGCTCGTTCGGGTCGTACGCGGAACATTATCTGGGAGGCCTGGCGGGGTTCGTCGTCAGATACGCATACTGGATCTCCGTCGTGCTCGTGATCGGCGCCGAAGTGACGGCGATATCCGTCTATATGCACTTCTGGTTTCCAACCTCTCCGGGCTGGTTGTGGATCGTCGTCTTCTCCGCCGCGCTGATCGCGATCAATGCCCGAAGCGCCAGCGCCTTCGGAGCGGCGGAGTACTGGTTCTCGATCGTCAAGGTAGCCGCCATCGTCGGATTCATCATCCTCGGCAGCTACGCGGTGTTTTCCGCTCCTGAAAATAGCTCAGTGGGCCTCGCGAACTTCTATGTCGACGGCGGATTCTTTCCGAACGGATTCTCAGGAACATGGAACGCGGTGGTGGTTGCGGTATTCAGCTTTATCGGCATCGAGTTTATCGCCGTGGCGGCAGGCGAGGCCAATGAACCCGAGCGCGCCGCAAGGAGCGCATTCAAGTCGGCGCTTCTTCGACTCGTCATCTTCTATATTTTGACGATCGGTTTGATGGTTGCCATCGTTCCCTGGCAGTCCGCCGGCACCGGCAAAAGTCCATTCGTGATGGTGATGGAAAAGATCGGAGTGTCTGGCGGTCCGAGCGTCATGAACTTCGTTATCTTGACGGCCGCCTTGTCGGCGATGAATGCCCAGTTGTACGTCGCGACACGGATGATCTTCAGCCTGTCACGGAGTGGCTATGCGCCGGCGTTCCTGAGCAGTGTCAGCAGTAACGGCGTACCCGTTCGCGCTTTGCTGCTTTCGTCCCTCGGTGTGGCCTTTGCAGCGATCACGAGCGTCATGATGCCCGGAGGATCGTTCATTCTGGTCATGTCGATTGCGATGTTCGGGGCGCTCTTCGGCTGGCTGATGATCTTCGCGACTCATCTTCGGTTCCGTATGGCGTGCAAGCGCGATGGTGTTACCCCGGCCTTTCGACTGCCCTTGTTCCCGATTCCCACTTTGCTCGGCCTCGTCATGATGGTAGCGGTCATCGTCTCGACGTTCTTCGTGCCCGCGTTCCGCATGTCGGTGGTTACGGGTGTTCCGATGCTCGTCGCTCTCATGGTGACCTATGCGCTGCTTAAAAAGCCGGATCCGCAAAAACTTCTGGCGGTCGAGTGACCTGGAAATGAGCCGATCGACTGGAGCAACGCGATGACCAAGTACGACACTTTTCGCGAAGAGATGGCGGGCCGGGCAAACGTCGAAGATTCGCCTGAACTCATCGCTTATTACCGCGACCTCGAGCGACTCAAGACCGGTGCACTGTGGACCGTGGCCAACAAGATCGAACCGTGGCAGCCGAAATCGGAATCGGTGCCCGTGATCTGGCGCTATCGCGATCTTCGCGAACATGTGCTGCGTTCCGTGCGGCTCGTCACGCCGGAGAAGGCTGGCCGGCGGGTGATCTTCTTCGAGAACCCTGGAAGGCGGGATGTATCGGCGGCAGTGGGATGGCTCTACTCGGGACTGCAGGTCATGCATCCGGGCGAGCGGGCCACCGCGCATCGGCACTCGTCTTCTGCGCTGCGTTTCATCATGGAAGGAAGCGGCGCATACACGATCGTCGATGGTCACAAGATGACGCTCGGCGCGAACGACTTCGTGCTCACGCCGAATGGCACATGGCATGAACACGGCGTCGAGGAGAACGGGACGCCATGCATCTGGCAGGACGGTCTGGATATCCCGCTGGTCAACGCACTCGAGGCCGGGTTCTATGCGGTGCACCCGGATTTGCATCAGGCCGTCGGATTTCCCGTGGATGACGGCGTGAGCATGTGGGGCGCGGCCGGACTTCGTGCGCATCAGGCTGGCTGGGACAAGCCTTATTCCCCGTTGTTCAAGTACCAGTGGGAACCGACGTACGATGCATTGCAAAACTACGCCGCGAACCACGATGACAACCCGTTCGACAGCGCGCTGATGCACTACACGAATCCTGTTACCGGTGGCCACGTCATGGCGACCGCCGGCGCCAGCATGCAGCTTCTTCGTCCCGGCTTCGAGGGAAAGGCTCACCGTCACACCGGGAGTTTTCTTTATCAGGTGGCAAAGGGCGCGGGCTATTCGATCATCGACGGACACCGTTTCGACTGGCGCGAACGGGACATATTCTGCGTCCCCTCGTGGGCATGGCATGAGCACGTGAACCTCAGTTCGACCGAGGACGCCTGCCTGTTCTCGTTCAATGATCTTCCAGTGATGGAAAAACTGGGGCTCTTCTACGAAGAGGCCTTGGCGGATAACGCGGGCCACCAGCCGGTTTCTTCGCAGCCAGCGCTTTGAGCGAAATTTCGCGTCGGAACTTTTGATTCAAGAGACACACATCATGCAACTCGCTACCTATCGAACGAATGTTACCGCTGCCGCCCGGCTCGGCGCGGTTGTCGGTGATTTCATCATCGACATCGAGCAACTCGGTGCTCACGCCGGTGTCACGCTTCCCTCCGATATGCTCGAATTCATCGACATCGGGCCGCACGCGGTCGAGCGCGTTGCGAAGCTGCTGGAGCAGCACGGGGGGAACGGGCCGCTGGACTGTGCTGTTCCGCTCGTGAACGTGAAGCTGCTCGCACCCATTCCGCGGCCGCGGAAGAACATATTCGGCGTCGGATTGAATTACGTCGAACACGTGGATGAGTCGAGCCGAACACTGGACACGTCGAAGGATCTGGCGAAGCAACCGGTCATATTTTCGAAGCCTCCCACGAGCGTGATCGGAACAGGAGACGCCATCGAGCATAACGCGGCGATCACGCAGCAGCTCGACTGGGAAGGTGAGCTGGCCGTCGTCATCGGTCGTCGGGCAAAGAACGTGAGCGTGCAAGACGCGCTCGGCCACGTCTTCGGCTACACGGTCATTAATGACATCAGCGCCCGTGACAATCGCCGCGCCGGTCAATGGATCTTCTCGAAGGGCCAAGACACGTACGCACCGCTCGGACCTGTGCTCGTGACGGCCGACGAGATTGGCGATCCCCACGACCTGGACCTCGGCTTGAAGGTCAATGGCGTGGAGAAGCAACGCTCCAACACCCGCCACTTGTTGTTCGACATTCCAGCTCTGATCGCGGACATCAGTTCGGCCATTACGTTGGAACCGGGCGACATCATCGCGACGGGGACACCCGCGGGCGTCGGGGCGGGACGATCGCCTCAGGAATGGTTGTGGCCGGGCGATGTCGTCGAGGCGTGGGTCGAAAAGATCGGTACGCTGCGCAACCCGGTGGTCGCCGTGGGCAACGAGCCGCGAAAGACTCAGTCGCAACGTGCCGGGGATAACTGATGCTGCAACTTCGCAAATTCAAAGCCGCGGCGGTCCAGACGGCCCCTGTGTTTCTCGACACGGATGCGACCGTCGAGAAGGCAGTGAGCCTCATCGCAGAAGCAGCGGCCAATGGCGCGCAGCTCGTGGCCTTCCCGGAAGTGTTCGTTTCCGCGTATCCCTATTGGAGCTGGCTCGGCGACCCATTGCAAGGCAGCCGCTGGTTCGAGCGCCTGGCGCGCGCGGCAATCGAGATTCCCGGCCCCGAGATTTCGAAGATCGCGGAAGCAGCAGCACTGCACCGGATCAACGTGGTAATCGGTGTCAACGAGCGCAGCCGGAGTTCCATCGGGACTTTGTTCAACACCGTCGTCACGATATCCGACGAGGGGCGGATTCTCGGCCGTCATCGCAAGCTGGTGCCCACATGGGCGGAAAAGCTCACGTGGGCGCCGGGGGATGCCGCATGCCTGCGTGTTCACGCTACGAGCGTGGGACCGCTCGGCGTGCTCGCTTGTGGAGAAAACACCAACACGCTCGCGCGCTTCGCACTGATCGCGCAAGGTGAGCTGGTGCACGTCGCGAACTACATCGCGTTGCCGGCGGCGCCGCTGGACTACGACATGGCCGAAGCCATCAAAGTACGCGCGGCTGCGCATAGCTTCGAGGGCAAGCTATTCACTGTCGTCTCGTGCTCGACCGTTTCAGAAGAGATCATTGGCGCGCTCGAAACCGATTATCCGAACGCGCGCGAGCGCCTGACGCGGCGCCACAGTGCGTTTTCAGGTTTTCTCGGACCGGACGGTCGGGTGATCGGTGAACCGCTCATCGACGAAGAAGGAATCGCCTACGCGGATATCGATCTCGGAAATTGTATCCAGCCGCGCCAGATGCATGACATCGCCGGGCAATACAACCGATTCGATATTTTCCAACTTCGTGTGAAACGCAAGCCGCTGCAAGCAGCGACGTTCGAGGATGCGGCTTCCGAACAAGCCGAGAACGATAACGAGTTGCTGGAGCCCGGAAATGAGTGAAAAGAAGGCCTTTCGTATCGGACAGATCGTTCCTTCCTCGAATACCACGATGGAGACGGAGGTCCCCGCCATCTTTCGGGCGCGCGAGGCCGTCGCAAGCGAACGCTTCACGTTTCATTCGAGCCGGATGCGCATGAAGCACGTGACGAAGGAAGAGCTGGAGCGCATGGACGGCGAGAGCGAGCGATGTGCGCTCGAACTGTCCGATGCGCACGTCGATGTCATCGGCTATGCGTGTCTGGTCGCCATCATGAGCATGGGACCCGGCTATCACCACACGTCGGAGGCCCGGCTGATGCGGCGAACGGTGGAAAACGGCGCGCTGGCGCCGGTCGTGACCAGTGCGGGTGCTCTGGTCGATGGTCTCAAGACGTTGGGCGCCAGGAAGGTGTCGATTCTCACGCCCTACATGAAGCCGTTGACCGGGCTGGTCATCGACTACCTCGCGAACGAGGGAATCGAAGTCGTCGACAGCATCTCGCTCGAAATCCCCGATAACATCGAAGTGGGACTTCGAGACCCGCGCGCGCCCATCGAGATAACGCGAAGACTCAATATCAGCGGAGTCGATGCCGTTGTCGCATCCGCCTGCGTTCAGATGCCGTCGCTCGCGTCCGTCCAGCCAATCGAGGATCGGATCGGCCTGCCGGTGGTGTCTTCTTCGGTGGCGACCGCATTCGCCATGCTCAAGCGGCTTGGCCTGGATCCGTCGGTGCCTGGCTTCGGCTCCCTGTTGTCCGGACGATATTGAGAAGTTCGAGCGTTAGGTACGAGTGACGTTTGCGACCGAGCAAATAGTAAATCGGTTTAAGTTTAGATATGCTAAGGAGACGAAAAATTAAAAGACCAATCATAGCGGCCATTGCGACTTTGACGTGCGGAGCCGCTTCAGCGCAATCATCCGTGACTTTGTACGGAATAATCGATGCGGGAGTCACTTACACCAATCGGGTGGATACGCCCACGCAGAAGGGCGCCGTCGTGCAATTCACGTCGGGATCTTCACAGGGCAGTCGATGGGGACTGAGAGGATCCGAAGATCTGGGCGGTGGACTCAAAGCGATCTTTGCGCTGGAGAACGGGTTCGACGTCGGAACCGGCGCACTCGGTCAGGGCGGGCTCGAGTTCGGACGACAAGCCTTCGTCGGACTGTCGAGCAATTGGGGCACGCTCACGCTGGGCCGGCAGTACGATTTCATCGGCGACATCTTCCCGGCGTTCGCGGTAGGCTCGAATACACCAGCGGGCCTTCTCGCATGGAGTCTCCCCGCATACGCAGCCGGCGGCTACTCGCTCGACAATCGCGTATGGGGCGATCAGGTGAACAACGCGGTGAAGTACCAGTCGCCGTCCATCGCGGGTTTCACGCTTGGCGGTATGTACGGTTTCGGTAACGTTGCCGGTTCGATGGGCACGAACAGTTCGAGCAACTTCGTCGTGAGCTACGACAACGGACCGCTGAGCGCTGCACTTGCGTATATGTCGCGCCACAACGCCACGCCTTCTGCAAACTCCAGAGAATTCGCGGGCGGCGCGGCCTACATGATTGGAAAAGCGCGCCTGTTCGGAATGGTCTCCGACGTGCAACTCAGCAGCGGAACGAAACCGCGCGCAACGACCTATGAAGCCGGCCTGGCCTATCAGGTCATTCCGACGTTGTCTCTTGCGGGCGGCGCGCAATATCAGCACCGCAACAATGGAGTCGGCAGCGCGAACCAGTTGACACTCAGCGGCGACTATTTCCTCTCGAAGCGTACGGACGTCTATTTCGTAGCCGCGCTTGCGCATGACCACGGCTTTAGCGCACAGGCGCAGGCCGCGCTAGGTGACGCGTCCGGGACGGACGTGCAGACCGCGGTTCGAATCGGGATTCGCCACAAGTTCTAAGCGTGCTATGTCCACGGAGCGTTGCGGCCGCCGCGTCCTGATTCAGAGTACCTAAGTGGTCCCCGCAACGGGGGCCTTTGACCGGCGTTCGCGCCGGTCTTTTTTTGCGTTTGAAAGCAGCATGCGTGCATTCGAGTAGCAAAGGCGTTTTGCGGAGGAATACGAGCAGGCCCTCACGACCCGCTCCGCCGCTCCGCCAGCTTCAACTCCCCATGCGCCGTGCGCCCGGCATTATCGGAAGCTGCAGCACTATCCAGTGCGATATCCGGCCGCATGAAAAACGTCATCACGATTCCGACCGCGAGCAACCCGAGCGATCCTGCGAAAGGCAACGTCCAACTCCCAGTCCGGTCGACGACGAACCCGAACACGATCGGCGAAAAGATCCCGGCGATAGCCGATCCCGCATTGACGAGCCCGCTCGCGATCCCGACGTGCTTCGGCGTAATGTCCATCGGCACGGCCCAGATCGGCCCGATCGTCATCTCCAGAAAGAAGAACGACAGGCTCAACGACGCAGCCATGACCGGCAGCGATTTCACGACCATCACTGGCGCGAGAAACACGAGCGCACCGAGGAACGCGACGATGATCATGTTGCGCCGCGCTGAAACGACACTGCCCGTGCGCTTCAGAATGCGATCCGAGATCACGCCGCCCGCCGTATTGCCGACGACACCCGAAAGAAATACGCCCGCCGAAAAGAGCGCCGAGCTCTTCAGATCGAGACCGCGTCCATGCATGAAGAAAGTCGGCAGCCACGTGAAGAAGAGCCAGCCGGTCCAGCCATAGCAGAAGTAGACGATCATCGTCGGCGAGATGCGCTTGAGCAGGCGGCCCCAGGGCGTAGGCTCGCGCGTCTTGTCGACGGCGACCTTGTTTTCAGGCGGCAACTGCGCTTCTTCCTCGGCCGTCATGTGGCGATGCTTGCGCGGGTTATCCGCGAAGTACCACGCATATACGACGACCCACACGGCCGTCAGCGCGCCGACGAGCACGAACGAAGCGCGCCACGAAGCGAACGCGACCAGTAACGCGATCAAGGGCGGCGTGAGCGCGTTGCCGAGGCGCGAGAACGAATGCGTGAGACCTTGCACGAAGCCGCGCTTGCCCGCCGGATACCAGTTGACGAGTGCGCGCGCCTGCGCGGGCAGCGCCGCGCCTTCGCCGACGCCGAGCAGCATGCGCGCGCAGAACAGCGACACGACGCCACCCGCGAATCCCGTCGCGATCGTCGCGACGATCCAGATCGACGCGCACAGCACGAGCGTCGTCTTGGCGCCGAAGCGGTCGCTGAACCATCCGCCGATGACCTGACAGATCGCATACGTATAAGCGAAAGCACCGAACACGAGCCCGATGTCGGTGTTGGTGAGATGAAGATCGTCGCGGATCAGACCTGCGGCAGCAGACAGGTTGACGCGATCGAGGTACATGATGAAGGACATCGCGCACATCAGCGCGAGAACGGAGCGGGTGACTCTTGGGCGATGCAGCATCTTCTTGTCTCCTCCGAGGCTTGTTGCGCGCGGATTGATCCGTTGCGCGCGCTCTTTTCGAGGGCGGACCGCATGATGGTCCGACGTCCCGCAGTCTCGCGAAAACAGCGATAGCCGTCTATTGAATTCGCCTCATGAGGTGATTACCGGCGGTTATGGCTCGGAAAGGAAAACGGCTCGCGTCCCGAAGGATCGCGAGCCGCGCATCATGGAACCGCGAAACGGCTTCAGGCCGTCGCGCGCATGCCTTCGTCGTGAAGCCGGAACGTCTCCACTGCCGTGCGCAACGCGCCAGCCTGATCTTCGAGCGACTGGGCCGCCGCCGCCGCTTCTTCGACGAGCGCCGCGTTCTGTTGCGTCACTTCATCCATCTGCGTGACGGCGCGCGCCACCTGCTCGATGCCGCTGCTCTGCTCTTCCGAAGCCGCCGCGATTTCGCCCATGATGTCGGTCACGCGCTGCACGGCCGTGCTGATCTCGTTCATCGTGCGGCCGGCTTCGTCGACGAGCGCGGTGCCCGATTGCACGCGCTCGACCGAGCTGTCGATCAGTTCCTTGATCTCCTTCGCCGCCGCCGACGAACGCTGCGCGAGCGAGCGCACTTCGCCTGCGACGACTGCGAAGCCGCGTCCTTCCTCGCCGGCGCGCGCGGCTTCGACCGCCGCGTTCAGCGCGAGAATGTTGGTCTGGAACGCGATGCCTTCGATGATCGTGATGATGTCCGCGATCTTCGACGAGCTCTGGTTGATCTCGCCCATCGTCGTCACGACTTGCGACACGACATGGCTGCCCTTGCCCGCGATCTCCGACGCGTTCGCGGCGAGCACGCTAGCCTGACGCGCGTTGTCGGCGTTCTGCTTCACCGTGCCCGTCAGTTCGTCCATGCTCGAGGCGGTTTCCTGAAGCGCCGACGCCTGCTGTTCCGTGCGTGAGGAAAGATCCACGTTGCCCGCCGCGATCTGCTTGGTCGCGGATGCAATCGATTCGCTGCCGCCGCGTACCGTGCGAACCGTA
>Ga0105251_10003250_pt1 | contig 11947 bp, 13 predicted proteins | sample KBSS64metaG_FD_80424 | JGI IMG/M metagenome (GOLD analysis project Ga0105251, IMG submission 80424) | Switchgrass rhizosphere microbial communities from Kellogg Biological Station, Michigan, USA - KBS S6-4 metaG | ecosystem: Host-associated > Plants > Roots > Rhizosphere > Soil | place...
CAACTGGCCGCAGCTGTCGGCGTGTTCGATTCAAGCGGCATAGGCGTGTCGCTTTACAACCTGCCGCTGTGCACCATCGACCGCTCCTTATGGCCCTATGCCGCCCAGAGCATCTCCACCTGGAAGAACGACTATCTGCCCGCCTGCGCCAGCTGCTCGGTGAAGTCCAAGTGTGGCGGCTTCTTCTCTTGGGTAACGCCGGCTTGGACCAGCCGCGCGATCGCCCCCGTCAAGGAAAATGAGACATGTCCAGCGCATTGATGATTGTGGGCGCGGCCCTGGGATCGCTAGGGGCGGAGCCAAACCAGAAGCCCCAAGACCTCTCGGCGCTGTCGGAGATGGACAGCAAATACGCCACAGTACTGAGTTCCTCGCTGAACTCGGGCCGGCACAATCTATACGCGGGTCACCGAAGCCATAGCTCGCATCGCTCGCACAGCTCCCACCGTTCCCATTCGTCTGGCTCGGGGAGTTCCTACCGATCCTACACACCGCCGGCGACCTACACCCCGCCCGCTCCCGCCCGGACCACGCCAACGCCAGCGCCAAGGCCAGCACCCATCCGCGCACCGATCATCCCAACGCCGCGGCAATCTCTCAGCGCACCAACCACCTCTGCGCCCGCCACAAAGACTTATCGAGCCTCAGAGCGCGATCTAAGCGACTTGGGGGGTCAGCGCCTTTCGGCCGAGCCTGTCATCGATTCTCAGACTTCCCTTGGGGCGGACGAGGCTTCCTCACCTGACGCCTCGCCCTTCAACAACAACTTTTGGCCAACCCCGACGGCGCAGCCCCCACGCCCGGATGCGGATGAGCTCCGGATACTGATCATGCGCGTCCAAGCCGCCCTATACTCCAAAGGCCTTGACCCAGGCGCCATCGATGGCGTCATGTCCCAGAAGACGCAGACCGCGCTGCGCACGTTCCAAAGGCGCTACGGCCTGCAGGTCACCGGCACCATGACCACCCCAACGCTCGACGCGCTTGGTGTTCGACTATAGGACGATAGCCTTTGTTCGAGTTCCGCTGAGCGCTCGGCCTGCTTGGACAACTATTTTCCATCGCGCATTCATTTGTGTGAGGCACCTCACGTCTGAGCGGTTGCCGAAGCGACAATTCCTGCTTGGATAGTGGTTCACCCCACTACGCCAAGGAGCGTTCATGCCGTCCCCTCAACTGAGAATCGCCTCAAAACTTTTAGGGCACCTGCTATGGCAAGGTCCCAGCCGGGAGCTTCCTGATCGGATGGAAGATGTCCAACACGCGTGGGATGTTGCCGGAGCACTTCTTCAGCTTTCCTACGAATCGGAGCCGGTGGTGGAGGACGGCTCGAGCGCTCCCCAAGCGCCCGCGCTACGTCCCTCGATTGAGGTCAGGCGTGCGGTCGTCGACCGCAATGCTCTGCCAGTCATGCCACAGTCTGTGGACCAATGGCGTGCAAGCAGATCTAAGAAGAGGCCTGGTGCTCCAGAGCCAGAGCGCCCTCGCCGGCCTTCCATCCACTGAAACCAATTGCCCTTGGCCCAGCCAACAAAAAGCCCCGCTCGCGGGGCTTCTGGCGTTTCAGGGGCCCGGACGCCGCCGGTTGGGGGTTGGGACACTTGGCGAGGGTGCGCTTGGCGGCGATACTCCAAGACCGCCCTGCTCTGCCTCCATAGCATTCTGGTCCAAAGCCATCGACGACCGGTGCTCTAGGGCCTCGGCGCGACGGACCGCTTCCGCCTCGCATGACTGCCGGGCCTCGTCGGTGGTCCCCGCCTTGGCTCGCTTGAGCTCATTGGACCTCTTGTCCAACGCGGCCAGCCGGCGTCCACGCCTTGCCAGCCAGTCTCGGGACATCCATTCGGTTGCGGGCTTCGGACAGTCCGCGTTGAACTGCTCCCAAGCTTGCTCCGCCATGTGGAACAACCGTTCCGCACGGGTCACCACCGCGAGCCGCTTGGCAAACACCATCAGACCCGCTTTCAGCTGCTTCAAGCCGTCCACCACGGATTGCATCTGGCGTCTAAGCGTTGGGCTGTCCACGAGACTCGATAGCGCCGCTTCCCAATGCGAAACCAGGCGTCGGGTCTTTTCCAACGGCAAGGCCGGGCTCAAGGCGAGCACATCACTAAGCTCCAGAGCGGCTTCATCCACCATTTCTTCAATCGATGCCGCGGCTACGGGCGATTTGTCGCGTAGGCGATCGGCGCCCAACCCAAGCTCGGATGCGCGAACCCCAGACAGGCCCTCTATCGTCAAGCCACTACCGAGGACGTAGGGCGCGCGTTGACGCTGGCGATCCGCACGGGCCTGAGCTGCACTGTGGCCTGGCGGAACCGCGACTGCCCGCCCCTCCCGACTGGCTTGCTTGATGAGCGACTCGAACGCCTGCTCGTTCTCCGCAATGACTTGATCGTTCTGCGCCCCCCGTTCGGTTTCCATGCCCTTGCGCTCCATGGCGGTCACGTTCTTCCCGAGGTGCTTGGTGGGCTGGCGGGTCAGCGCGAAGGCCTCGGCCAGATCGCCCCTGAGCATCGCGTCCTCTGCCTGGACCTCCAGGCGTCTATGGTCCACACGGGCATCTATCCCTGCCAATGCCAGGTGCGCATTGGTGAGCTCAGCCACAGTCGCTCGCACCCACTCTACCTCCGACCGTCCCGACGAGCCGCCATCCAACTCCCGAGTTTTGTCTCCGAAGCCGTCGGGGGTCATACGGCGGGTCGTGGCGAGGATATGGACATGGAAGTTCCGCCCGTCCCGTGTCCCGGGGCTGTGAATGCTCGCCTGGATTGCAAACTGGTAACGATCAATAAGGGCCTCCGAGATGGCTATGGTGAGGTCTGACCGTTGCGTGTCGTCGAGTTCGTGAGGCAAGGCCACTTCGAACTCGCGGGCCACAGTGCTGTTCTTGCGATTCTCAGCGAGCTCCGCAGCCGGCCAGAGCTCACTGGGAATGAACGCCCAGTTTGGGGCCCCCTCGGGAGCCAGGCAGATGGACTCCACTACTCCACCCCGATGGCGGTAGTCGTGGCGGCGGCCGGTGAGGTGGTCGACGAGCAGAAGGCCCGCACGGTATGCGGCGGCGGCTACAGAGGAGTCGCCCTTGGCGCGACTAAACGTCTTGATGCGGGAGTGGTAGATGGCCATGCTGGTTCCGATGTGGACTCCCGCTCTTTATGCCTTCGGTTTGAACTTTGGCAAGCGCGAAGCGCTTGGGGTCCCAAGGGCGGAGCCCTTGGCGCAAGCAATGTCGAAGACATTGCCTAATTGCGCTCTTGCATATTTCTTTTAAGCCATCTCTTTCAGATCTTCTCGATCTCGATAGCAGCTCAAATTCAAGGTGACCGACAACTTGACGCGAGCGATTTTTTTGATTGACTCGTAAACAGACAGAAGAGAAACCAGATGAGCGCGACAAACCACTACCACGATCGAATTCAACGAGCGACCGAACGATTGGCTCAGCTCCAAGCAAGGGACCTGTTGGCAAACCAAAGGCGGGACAGCAAAGCAAGAGACCTTGCAAAGCGCGAGAAGGCCAAGCGAAGCCAGCGAGTGGCTGCGCTGGTTATCTTGGCGGGCGCGGATCGCCTTAGTGACACCGAGCTAGTTGGAGCCCTCTTAAATCACTTGGAAGCTCGAGCCAATCCCTCTAACCGACAACTTGCCGTTGATCGCGGTGCAACCCTACTCAGCGGATCGCAGCCTTGCGGCCTGCACTAGCCTTGCGGCCTCGCTCCAAGACGCCCTTCATCCTGTCGAACGATGACGTGACACCATCCCCTCGCTGCGCACCCAACATCCATGCCGCCTCTTCATCGTGATTGCCGGGAGGCTCTAGAAGGTAGCGCTCTCTTGCCCATTAAGTTATGTCCATAAAACACCAAACGACCAGCAGCCAAGGGTCAGCAAGGACCGCTGCTTGACAGGGACAGAAACCGCCCTATAACAAACAGAAATCCCTCGAATAGAACGTTAATGACGCCAGACGACTTTTGGATTCATGCCTTCTTGTCCGCTCTAACTCGCCAAACTCCGAGGATGGCGGCACAGGAGGCTTCGGAGGCATTGGAACTTTTTCGATGCCATCAACAAAAATCTGAGGCGAATAAATGCCCCGATCGCACGCAAAAGGCGACTTTGCCCGTCACCTCTAAAACGCTTCGCACTGGGACCGGGACTGAGACTGAGACGCCAAAGCGAAAACCAAGGCGGCGAACGCAGATCAGTTTACCTGCGAACGCATCCGGCGAGTTGATCTCTTAACTTCTAGTTCATCACGGCGGGGCCCTGGGCTTGGTCACCGCGGTCGGTCTGGCCGCCAGATGGACGCGCAGTTCGTTGACGAGAGCTCTCAACTCGCTAGTGCTCCCACTGAAGCAGAAAAATGATCCATTTGCAGTGGCGACAATGGCGTTGACCTCCTCATCTCTTCCGTCACATAGATACTGAATGTAAGCATCTAGCTCTTCGAGAGTGACACCAACGGGCCTGGCAGCCTTTGGTCCAATGAGTGAGGCAGAGTAGCCAAAAAACTGAGCAGGGGTCCACTCGTCAACGGGATCAAACATGACCATGGCCGGGTCAGGCTGGACTTTTGATCGCAATGCGGCTCGTATAACTTTGAGCGCGCTAAGACCACGTCGAAGCCCGTCCTTCTCTGCCCTGCACCTCTCAGGTTCCTGAAGGGCGTTCTCGGCAAAACCACCGCGCCGAAGCGTGCCCAACAAATAGGGCTCGATTCGCAGAGCTGGGCGCGTTCCGGTTAGATCCGCATATAAAAAATGGTGTGCCCTAAGCGACAGACCGGCAAGTTTTCTCGCTTCTTCGCGTTGGCTGTTATCGGCAAGCCGTTCAATTAGGCGACGTAACATGCAATGGGCATGCTTACGACCTTTTTCGATCGGTCGATGCCACTCCTCATAAACCGAATCAGAAGTGGACTTGGCCTCGAAGAGGTAGAACCTGTCTTTCAAACCGAGCTTAAAATCACCGAACTTCTTATCAGCATTGCCCGACAAGCTAATGAACATGCCAATATCGCTCTTGCTGATACGTCCGGTTGCCCATTGCCAATCCCGCAAGGCAATCACCACGGAACTTTCGGCCAACCTTGCCATAACTTAACCCCTTTTCGTCTACTTGAAGGGACGCAGCAGCCATCACAAGCTATCAAGCGGTAGCGTGGAATCGTGTCGATGCGACTGCCTCCGCAAAGCCCACCCCCGCTGCTAATCTCTTGCCCCCATGTTCGCAGCGTAGTGCTCAGGGAAGCCCGCTGCGTCAAAGACAGCCTTGAACTTCTCGAAGTAGTAGCTCAAGTCGAAGTGATTGAAATCGATCACGGTGATGTTGATTCCGTCCTTGTGAGATCCCCTGTCCAAGAAGCGCGCTAAGGGCGTAAAGGAAGCGTCGGTGGCCGCCACCTTCTTCAAGGCTCCTTTGAATTTTCCTTCTTGGTGAGTGAACCAGAAAAAGTGCTCGAGGATGCATCGCATTGCATTGGGAACCATGATCGCCGGCGCATTGGAATCGCGTGCATCTCGAAGCACCTGCCACAAGGCCTGGTAGTCGTTCATCATTTCCGATGCCTTCATCGGGACCACCTTGGTATGGTCTGACTTCACCACCCGGAGCAGCTGGCATCGCTTGTTCTGAGTCGCCAACTCTGGCCCCACGGTCTGCCGGAGCATCTCATGTAGGAAGAACAGGTTGTGGGTCAGCACGATCACCTGTCGCAATCGTGGCACACCCTCGGGTGGCTTGATGAGTTCTTCTTGGATGATGGAAGCAATGTCGAACACGAAGTTGTGCGACAGGCTAGAAATCGGGTCGTCGATCACGGCAATCGTCCTACCCAGGTCGACCGGACCAGCATCTTCCTCATCAGAGCCCGTCAGGCGCTCGAGGAAGTAGAGGAACGAAATCAGTGTCTTCTCGCCCTCACTGAGCGAAGTCATGTCGCCTTCTGCCTGTCCAGGACGGCTCAAGCAATATAGGTGACCCTCTCCTTTACTTGAGATGGAGTAGGAGGTGACACCTATGCCCGCTAGACGTGCATTGATCTTTTCGACAGCCGCCCCAACGCCTGTCTGGAGCTGCCCCAACTCCTTAAGACGAACGGAGATGTCCAACAGGCTCTTGTCAACGGCGACCTTCTCGGCACGATCTGCCGTCAGCGCCTGCACTAGAGGTGCCCTGGCCGCACGGTAGGCATCGTAGACGGGTGCCCTTTCACGGCGCATCACCTGCCAGAGCATCGTTCGAATACGTCCTTGTTCGGCCGCCCGATCTGCGATTCTTGCGTTGAACTCTGTAACTCGCTGGTTGATGGTGCCGATGGCATTCCTCATTGGCTCAACGTCGCTAACAGTGACTTCATACGGCTCTCCAGGCTTGTCGACCTTGGATTTCATGAAGGCACTATTCGCCTTGAGCCGTGCCAGCAACAGTTCCCAAGCCTGAGACAGGGCCGTATCTTTCTGGGCAAAAGTGTGCTTAAAGACCTGGGCTACCGTCGCCTCTACCTGTGCGACAGTCGCTTCATAGCGTTCAGCAAGCAACTTCACTTGGTCGACACGCACTTGCCTGTCTCCGTCAAGAAGCTTGGCCAAGTCCTCGGCGAAGTTCTCTGGCAGCTTCTCCTGACAGAAGGGGCAGTTGTCGCCGTGCGGGATGTCCCGGCCCCGCCCAACCCAGTCGCTGTTTCCCCATTTCTCAATTAATGGAGCCAGTCGGCTGGCAGACGACACGACAATCTTCTCAGCCCAGATTGAATTTGCCTCAATAGAGCTCAGACCTGAGAGATCAACCGAGACCTTTGCCTGAGCCGTTTCGGTGCTGGTTGCGTCGGCCAGACGCTCATATAGACGATCCAAGCTATCGAGCTCGACGTCGTCTGCCACAGCATACTTTTCTAGCTCTTCAAAGAACTTCTTGCGGTCACTGTGCCAACCGCTCAACAGGTCGCGAAACGGCGGCTTGTTGTAGTCACTATGGGCCTTCCACGCCCCGGTTATAGCGGCTTCCTGGACTTTCTTGCCAGCCTCGATCGACTGCTCGATCTTCTTCTTGACCGCTTCAAGCTGAGCCTCAAGCGCTTCGGCCTCCGCCTTCTTTATTTCGATCTCTGCCTGGGCCTCAGCATCCAAGGCGCCTATGGTGAAGATACCAGGAACCCCTCCTGCCGTCCGGATCACCTTGTCTACGAACCGCTGGTTGTAGACAAGCACGCGATAGGCAGCGTTGTTGGAGGTGTGCATCTGGCAGTGAGAGAACCTCCCATCGCCGCTGCTTACGCCTTGAATCACCTCCCCGATTGCACTCTTTCCAGCCCCGTTTGTTCCGTAGAGGAACACTGGCTTTGGAGGTGTCCCAGGTTCAAAGCTGATGGGCGGAGCCACGGTAGGATGGAAGCTCTTGTATCGATGAATCGACAGACCGGTAATCAAGTTGCCCCCCTTGGCAGCCCGCTCACAGACAAAGCCCACATTGACGTAGTGATGTGACCAAAGGTCACGCGCTCTCAACCGATTCCCCTAGATGTGCCCAGGGTCTACGGGCAACGAGGTGCTGTTCTCAACCACGAAGCTGCTGACAAGGCCACCCATGCAAGCGGCTCAGGGTATCGGCGATCTGGTCCTCGTCCTCGCACTCAACCTCACATTGGGTGGGCAGGACAGGGGATGCCCCGTCTGTCTCCCATTCGATATCTCTTAACCGGAAATGCATCATCGTCAAGCCTCTTCCATGAAAGGGGCGCAGGGCACCACAGCACCGTGGATTACCCGAGCAGGAAGGTCTACTCGACGATTTTCCATACATCTAAACTAACACGCCGACGCTTCATTCACCATGCGCTCAGACTTCAGAAGCCCCTGTTGGGCGGAGCTTGTTAGGCAATTAACTGCAACCAGTACAGTTACTTTGGGTTACTCAAGTGAGTGCGCTCGAGCCGCCATCCTACAAATTTTGGGAGTCGCTTTTTGCTTGTAGGTTGAACCACCCTGCATATGGCGTGTTCTTCACCAGGTGCCGGTTCCAATCTGGCTCGCCGTCGGTCCACCAAACTGGGCCACGCTCGCCCAACCCCTTCTTTGCGCTATCCACGAGCTGACGAGCAGCTGCCAGAGCATTGGCGCCGCCCGAGGCCTTGGCTGCCTTGACAGCCCGGCGGGCGTCCATCAGCTCGTTGACCAGGCGCTGCCTCTCCTGGTCATCTAGACCTGGGTTGGTAGTCCGCCAGAGGCGGCCTCGAACAATGAGATAGCGGCCGTCAGGGGTGGTTGGAGTGCTCATGGAACAAAGGTATAAAAGTCGCGGTGATGGAAGCGCAGAGCCATCAGGGGCTTCTGAAATACAGTGCCGCCATACCGCGACTATTGAACGCGGCTTTGCTATGGGAGACTTGGGCAACCTGAGGAGGAGCCCCGACATGCATGCCAAGCAATCAAAACGTTGGGTGAGCTCTCGGATGGGAGTGGAAGCACTTGCAGCCTTGGTGGCCATGTCGCTGCTAGGGTGCGCAGCGCCTCGACCGGTCGCAGCCCCTCCCATTGAAGGCCCCGTCCGCCTGGGAGAAATTGCGGCGGTTGATGGCCCCAGCGTGCGGCCCGACCAGGTCATCGAAGACAGCCGTTGCCCGGCCGACGTTCAGTGCATTCATGCCGGCCGGCTAGTCCTCAGGGCAACAGTGATCGGGGGCGGCTGGTCCAAGCAGTTGGACCTGACGCTCGGCGCCCCCACCGCGGTTGCGGATGGCATGTTGACGCTGGTCGATGCTACCCCCGTGCCCGTCACTGGAGAGACCTCCGGGTCCGCCGCCCGCTTCACCTTCAAGTTTCAGGGCGGCCGTTAGGTCTTCCGTTGAATGTGCCAAGGTGTCAGCCCAGCAGGACAGAGCGCCCGATTGTCCTGCTGGGTCTTCGTAAGCAACTCGCTCCCAAGAGCAATGGCGCCAACGCACTACTTCTGAAAAACGTGCGGAGAGCGGTGAGCGCTAGCGCAACCGACCGTCTTGAGTCGTCGGGCAAGGAATCAAGGTAGAACTCCCCAGTCCGGGTCACGCTGCTATCGCGAGCTTGGGCAGCGCTTGACGTCAGACCGTGCTCGCCGACGCATCAACACAATGTGCCGACGCGTCAGAGGTTATCGCTCGCATGCAGCGCTGACGGATCCGTTGACCTCTCCAATACGACGAACGTGGCCACCAGCCATCCGTAGTTGTCGCTCAACGCGCCGGCGATATCATCCTCTCCGTCACACTCGACTGTGCACTCCAGCGGCAGCTCAGGAATGTGCCCGTCCGTCTCCCACTCGATGCCTCCTACACGATAGATCCCCACTCGCTCCCACCCCTCTAGGTCCAGGTTTCTTACGTCGACGACAGGCCACAGCGGCAGAGGCCGACGCCAAGGCTGTGCCCTCCAGTTGTAGCAGCTCTACATTCTCGCCTTCTTGCTCCGAGAACTGCCCCGCCTCAATCACTTGCCGGTCTTATGCTTGTGAGGCTTCAAACCAGGCGTATTTCCGGGGGTGTCCTTGTTGTCCCGTCGGCGCTTATCCGGCTCCCCAGTAGACGGAGCGATTGGTTTCGGACCGGGCTTAATCGACATAGCTTGACTCCTTCAGTGAGAGGGAACAGCAGAGCTAACCTGCTACGTCACACCTCTACTGTCAATACAGACTAACAATCACGCGCACCATTTATGCTGCGTTCATCTTTATGTTAGCTAGTATCGCGATTATCGTGGCCCTGAATTTTTAAACAGTATGGTTATGACTATGGAATGGCATAAACTTTAAGCGGTGAAACCCCTGCTACAGCTAGGTTTCTCTGGAACAAATAGATCGGATCTCAATACCAATGAGTGACACGGCGCGACAGGCCCTTGGGTTTGCCTAAGGGAATAAAAAGCCGCTCAATTTCCATTGACGTTTGTCCAGACCGTCGTATGTGTACTTCCATTGTAAACAATGGAAGCAAAGCAGTGACTCAGCCCCCCACCGACATCCTCAGCAACTTCATCAATTCACCTAGCGGAAGCCTGGTTCTTGACGGCCTCCAGATAGGCAGGGTCAAGTTTGGAAAGATAACCATCTCCGACAGGGAAGGAGCATTCAATGCTCAGGATCTTATCAACACAGTCTTGAACAAGACCGCCCGCGTTCGGAGCGGGAAGCACGGCACACGCTACTCCGAGCCGCTGCCACCCGGTAGCCCTGCTCGTCTTTTGGCGGTCGAGATTGGAGATTTCTCGAAGCATCAGCAGCGGCGCAAATTGAAGTCCACCACCATCAAGGACTACGCCCGCACCCTGAACTTGCTGCTGCTGACGTGCGGCGATATACCCGTTTCGCGCATTGACCATACACACGTCGAACGCTTATGGGATCTCCTGCGATGGGCTCCCTCTGCTTTGCTCCAGGATGAAAAGCTTCGCGCGATGACCGTAGACGAGGTGATCGCCCTGGGGCAAGCCAACGGAGTGCAAGGGATATCAGACGCCACGCTCAGTAAACACAACCTTTGCCTGAACAACTTCTTCCTGCGCCTGGTGGCCACCCGGGCCATTCCCGGCAACCCCATGGCGGCCATGGGGAAGATCAAAAAGAACTTGGTGATCGACCCTAAACGTGGCAAGAAAGCCGAGCGCTTCTTGGAGGAGTCCGAGCTTCAGAAGATCTTCGAGCCAGAGACGTTCCGCAGCTGGGGAAAGAAATGGCCCCACCGCTGGTGGATCCCCATCTTGGCTCTCTACAGCGGCGCGCGTGTCAACGAGCTCGCACAACTCAAGGTCCACGACATCGTCAACGAAGACGGCGTGTGGTGTATCGCTATCCAACTCACGGTAGACGACGATTTGGCGGATAACGAGCACTTCAAAACACGCCAGACCGTCAAAGGTGCTTCGGCCCTACGACGCATCCCAATACACCAAGCGGTCCTGGAAGCTGGATTTATCGACTTCGTCGAAGATATCAAAGCCTGCGGTCACCCTAGGCTGTTCCCAAACTTGTCTGCCGGGACGTGTGAAGCCTCGGGTGAGACGAGCGCTAGATACAGCCAAGGCTTGGTGATCCAGTTCAGTGCCTACCTAAAGAAGCTTGGCTTCGGAAAGGGGCTCGGGTTCCACGCCTTTCGTCACACTCTTGCGTCCAAGCTCAAGCATGCTCTCGTCCCCCAAGAAGACATCGCCGCAATCACTGGTCACTCGGAGAACAAGCGCTTCCCTGTCTTGAATCTCTACCAAACAACTGAGAACCCCGAGGTAAGGACGCGCCAAGTGGCCGCGCTGCAGCGATACAGCCCGCCGGTAGTGCTGCCAAAATACGAGCGGGGCCAGTTCAAGAAGCAGCTTGGCAAGGATGCGAAGTTCTATCCGTAGTAGAGTCGCAGTCATGCAGCCGGGCCGTTGACGTAGTCGTCTTACTGGCAGGTTAGGCTTGCGGCCTTACATGGAGGGGACAAACAAGATGGACAACCTGTTTTCCCAGGCGACGCCGCTGCTAATGTTCCTCCTTCCCGGCTTCCTATCAGCCTGGATCTTCTATGGCCTTACTTCACACCCGAAGCCCAGCCAGTTTGAGCGCACGGTCGAGGCCCTGGTCTTCACTTTTGTCGTCCAGGGCGCTACGAGGGTCCTCAAGATCGGGCTTCTTGCGGCCGGCAAAATACAGAGCCTCGGGGTCTGGACCAGTGACGCCCAGACGATATGGTCGATATTATTTGCTGTCCTGCTGGGCGTTGGGGTCGCCGCCGCAGTCAACAAGGATACCTTTCACTCTTGGCTGCGCGGTCGAGGTTTCACCTCTCGGACATCGCATCCAAGCGAATGGTTCTGCGTCCTTGATTCGAACCCAGCCTTCGTCATCCTTGAACTCCAAGATGGCCGGCGGCTCATGGGATGGCCAAAGGAGTGGCCCGTGAGCCCATCCATTGGACAGTTTTACATTCAGGAGCCTG
>Ga0105251_10003255_pt1 | contig 11932 bp, 12 predicted proteins | sample KBSS64metaG_FD_80424 | JGI IMG/M metagenome (GOLD analysis project Ga0105251, IMG submission 80424) | Switchgrass rhizosphere microbial communities from Kellogg Biological Station, Michigan, USA - KBS S6-4 metaG | ecosystem: Host-associated > Plants > Roots > Rhizosphere > Soil | place...
CGTTTCCGGGGAACCGCGGGCAATGATAGGAAACACCCTCTGCGTCAGTCTTCAGGCGCGCTCGCAATAGCGTTTGGCGCTGGCAGCGCCTCGATCAGCAGCAGCGCTATTTCACCGAAAGCAATCACGGCGCCCTGGACTACATGCTGATCGTCAAGGCGGATCGCTGGCGCACCCTGCCCTTCGCCGTACGCAGCACCCTGGAGGAAATCATCGACCAGGTGACCTTCGAGGTGAAGAAGCAATCCGAGGCGGAAAATCAGCGCGATCGCGCGCGCATCGCCGCCGCGGGCGGCAGCGAGATCATCACCCTCACCCCCGAGCAGCGGACCCGCTGGCGCGAGGCCATGCGCCCGGTGTGGCAACGCTACGAAGGCGAGCTCGGCGCCTCCCTGCTCAAGGCTGCCGAGACCTCGAACTAGAAGCGCTGTTGCGGCGGTACGGCCCAGCGGCGCAAGGGCAGATTGCCCGGCTCGCGACACTGCAGATCGCGAAAGGGCCCCGCGACCCTGACCCAGCCCGCGCCCGGCGGCGTCTGGGTACAGAACTCCTGGCCATCCGTGTTGCTGCGCCAGCGCCAGTAGGCCGCCGGCTCGGCGAAGGCGTGGGTACCCACCAGTCCCAGCAGGAAGATCACCAGGGTCCTGCCGGCGGTTCGCTGGAACCTCTCGCGCGATAAGCATGTCGGTTTAAGGGTAGTCCCCTCGAATTCGCACAGGATCTTCGCCATGCCGCTGTCCGTCTTGCGTAGCAAACCCACCCTCCTCGCCCTGGCCCTGGTTGGCGCCGGCCTCGCCCTGACCGGCTGCGCCCGCGATCCGGAAAAACGTTCGCTGGGTGCCGAAGCGGTCAGCAATGCCAAGAGCATGGCGCGTACCGATGCCGACATGCAGAAGGTGCTCGACAAGTACGCCAGCTTCGATCCCAAGGCCGTGGAAAAACTCACCGCCCAGCAGGCCCGCAAGCAGCCTACCATCGCCGATGCGGTCAAGGGCGTCCTGCAGGACGAAGGTCGTCCCACCCAGCCCGAAGCCCTGGTGCCCGGCGTGACCAGTGTCGACCGCGCCGTCGACGGCGCCGCCGGTGTGCTGCCGGCCCGTATCTACACCCCCGAAGGCCAGGGTCCCTTCCCGGTCATCCTGTATTTCCATGGCGGCGGCTGGGTGTTCGCCGATCGCAACGTCTACGACGGCGGCGCCCGCGGTCTGGCCAAGCAGGCCAATGCCATCGTGGTATCGGTGGACTATCGCCAGGCGCCCGAATACAAGTTTCCCGCCGCCCATGACGACGCCCTGGCGGCCTATCGCTGGGTGACTACCCATGCCGCCTCGCTGAATGGCGATCCGCAGCGCCTGGCCCTGGCCGGCGAAAGCGCCGGGGGCAACCTGGCGGTGGCGACCGCCGTGGCGGCGCGCAAGGCTGGTCTCACCGCGCCCAAGCACGTGCTGTCGGTCTATCCGGTGGCCCAGACCAACACCCATACCCAGTCCTACGAGCAGTACGACGACGCCAAGCCGCTCAACCGGCCGATGATGCTGTGGTTTGTCGAGCAGGTGACCCGTACCCCCGCCGACCTCAAGGATCCACGCCTGGATCTGACCCGGGCCGATCTCGCCGGCCTGCCGCCGGTAACCATCGTCAATGCCGAGATCGATCCCCTGCGGGATGACGGTGGCTTCCTGGAAACCGCCCTGCGCCAAGCCGGCGTGCAGGTGCAGCGCAAGGTCTATCCGGGCGTTACCCACGAGTTCTTTGGCACCGCTGCCGTGGTGCAGAAGGCCAAGGACGCCCAGGCCTACGCCGGCAGCCGGCTCAAGGCCGACCTGGGCAAGTAACGGCGGCTCGCTCGTCCTGGCCATCGCCGGCCCCGTGCCGGCGGTGTGCATTCAGTCAGGAAATAATAGCGGTCCTGCTTCGCGCATGAAGATTTCACAGGTCTTGGGCCCGACCCCCTTCAGCCGCTGTAGACGCGCCTCGAAATCCGCACGGTCCGTACTGGCGTCGCGCAATCTCACGAAGCTGCCGCCATACTCCTCCTGTAGATGGAGACAGACGTCCAGCAGGCGCGTGGCCGTGCTCTCGTCATAACGCCGGTAATGTCCTTCGCCGAGATAGCCGACCAATTGCCGCCAGCTCAGATTGAGCAGCTTGCGCGGCGTGTCGCGACCATAGGTGCGATAGAGCACCGTCCAGGCCTGGGCGGCGATACCCTGGGAGATGCGTTTGCCGAACAGGTAGCTCGCCAGGAACCAGCCAAACAGCGCCGATTCGTCGTCCACCTCCAGCGTCAGGCCGAGATCGGCCGCCGAAGTCGTCTTGCTCAAGCCGTATCCCTCGCGTAGGCGTCTTGCCTAGGAAGGCTCTCCACCGCCTGGGGTTCGACATCGGCGACGGCCGGCAGACTACTGGCGTATCACCTGGCCGCGCTGTGGGGCCAGGCGTGCCAGCAGGGCATTCTGCGCCCGCTCCGGAACGTCCTCACGCTGCATGGCCAGTTGCAGGTCTTCCACCAGGGCATTGAAGTCGGCGGGTTGCAGATTCAGACCGCGATGACTTTCGGCCATGCTCGCCCCTTCATAGCGGCAGGGACCGCCCGCATCGACGCAGAATTTCTGGATGAGCAGACTGCGCAGTCGCGCGATATCGACGTTGGCGAAGTAGTGCCGGATCCGCCCGTCACGCGCCACATTGAGCAGCATCCCCTCGACGATCCGGGTGATGCCGGGCTGGCCACCCAGCTCCTGATAGAGCCGATCACCCGTCGGCGGCTGAGGCGTGCACCCCAGCATCAGCAGCAGCGCCGCCAGTACCAGCGTTTTCCCCTGCATCAGTAGCTCCCCTGCAGCGACAGATAGAGACCCTGCTGATCGTCCAGGGTGGCGATCTCGCCCAGCCAGGCATAGGCCAGCACCAGCGACAGGTGCTTGTTGGGGAAGTAACCGACGAAGGTATCCACCCAGTCGCTCTCCCGGGTCAAGGACAGATTCTGCGGCTTCTCGCGATACTCCATGCCTACCGCCCAGCGCGGATTGAAGAACACCGCGGCCGAGCCTTCCTTGAGCCACTGACGGCTGTCGTTGCGGTCACCACCGAAGCCCAGCAGCCCCATCTCGTTGGCGCGGCTGTACCTGAGACCGACGTTGAGCAAGAGGTTGTAGCCGAAGGCACCGCCCAGCAACAGCCGACTGGCGCCCAGGTAGCCCTCGACATCGCTGTCGCGCCGCGCGCCCACGGCAGCGGGAATGCCGAAATCCCGTTGATGCTTGTATTGCACCCCCACGGCTAGCTGCGGCAGCCGGTCGTAAATCAGATCGCCCGCCAGGCGCACCTTGGCGCCGACGATGTCCTGGCTGAGGCTGTCTTCCTCAAGCTTCATCAAGCGGCGCAGGGTCGGCATGTCCAGGCGCTGGCGGGCATAGGACACTTCCACCCGATTGTCGTAGGCCACCGCCACGCCGGCCGCATCGAGCCGGTAGTCACCGGTCCACACCCGGGTGGCAAAGGCCGTGGCGCCGGGCTGGCCGCTTTCGCCATAGCCACCGATCACCGCCCAGGGCGTGATACCGCCGCCCGCCGCGCCTTCCAGACTGCTGGCGCCGCCGGTGGCCAGCAGCTTGCCGCCGTCGGCCTGGGCAGCGGTCGCCAGCAGCAGGCCAGCCAGCAGCCAGCCGTGCTTCATGACAACGCCTCCAGCACCGGCTGGCTCTGCCGCTCCATCCAGGCCTCGAATTCCGCGGCCGGCACCGGGCGGCTGATGTAGTAACCCTGGATCACATCGCAGCCCCAACTGCGCAACAGCGCCAGGGCCCGGGCTTCCTCGACCCCCTCGGCGACCACTTCCAGGCCCAGGTTGTGGCCCATCTCGATGGTCGAGCGGACGATGACGGCGTCATCGTTGCCCGGCGCCAGTTCCTTCACGAAGGACTGGTCGATCTTCAATTCGTCCACCGGCAGCCGCTTCAGGTGCGCCAGGGAGGCATGCCCGGTACCGTAGTCGTCCACCGACAGCCGGATGCCCAGCACGGACAGCTGCGTCAGCAGCGCGATGGCCGCCTCGGGATCGTCCATGATGGCGCTCTCGGTAATCTCGAAGGTCAGCTGCCGCGCCGAGACGCCGGCGTCATCGAGCCAGCCCATGACGCGCTCGGGCAAGCGGGCATCGGCCAGGTCGACCGCCGAAACGTTCACCGATACCTTTACCTCGCGATCCTGGGTCTGCCAGAGCGCCAGCTGCCGGATAGTCGCCTGGATTACCCAGCGGGTGAGTCCGGCCATGCTGCCACTGTGCTCGGCCAGGGGAATGAATTCACCCGGCGAGACCATGCCCAGCTCGGCATGGCGCCAGCGCAGCAGCACCTCGGCCTGGTGCGGCCCATTGCCCTGCAGGGCCACCTTGGGTTGGAACACCAGCATCAATTCACCCCGTTCGCCCGCCAGCGGCAGGTCGTGGACCAGTTGCAGACGCCGCTGTTGGGCCGCATCCCGACCTTCATCATAGACCCGGAGGCGATCCGGCACCTGGCCGGCATCGAGCATGGCACTGCGCGCGCGCTCGATCAGCAGGGTCGGATTATCGCCATGGCGGGGATACTCGACGACGCCGATCCGGCAACTCAGCCGAAACAGCTGGCCTTCCCATTCGATGGGTTCGGCCAGTGACAGGCGCAGTTGCTCGGCCAGACCCACCGCGCCTTCCAGGCCGACGCGACAGAACTGCACGAGAAATTCGTCGCCTACCGGGCGCGACACGCAGCCGCGCCCGGCCAGCAGCACCTGGGCCCGCTCGGCCACCATCCGGAGGATGCGATCACCCCCGGCGACCCCGGCGCTTTCGTTGATCGCCTGGAAGCCATCCAGCCCCAGGTACAGCAGCGACACCTGGGACTGGGTGGCGATAAAGACCCGCAGTCGCTCCTCGGCCAGGATGCGATTGGGCAGACCGGTCAGGGCGTCATGCAGGGCATTGTGGTTGAGCCGCTGCTCGCGCTCGGCGATCCCCTGGCGCATCTCTTCGAGCACCTGTGCCAGCCGGCCGAATTCGTCACGGCGCTGGACCTCCACCTTGACCCCATAATCTCCCTGACCGATGCGCCAGGACATCACCGACAGCTGCCGCAGCGGCTGGGCCAGGTTGCGCGCAAGCCAGAGCGCACCTAGCAAGGCCGCCAGCAGGGCACCGCCGGCGATCAGCGCCAGTTGCCTGAGCAGGGGTTCGAACTCGGCCATGGCCACGTCGAGCGAACGCAGCAGATAGACCTGTACCGGATGATCGGCGGTCCCGAGAGTCAGCCGCTTGACCTGATAGAGCCGGCCGCCCAGGGTCAGCTGCCAGATGTCGCTGCCCTGGGGTGAAGTCGCCAGCTCATGCAGCAGCAGCCGTCCCTGCTCCTCCGGCAGGGTACTGGCCATCAGCGCGGCTTCGCCGAGAAACACCACGTCCAGATTGATCAGCGAGCGAAACTCCTCGGCCATGGTCTGATCCATGGCGAAACTCATCACCACCTGGGCGATGGGCACAGGGGCACGGACCGGCACCGTGACCCGCAACTGCGGCAGGCCGGTACCGGCCAGCACGCAACTGCCGTCATTGCCCGACGCCATGGCAACGGGCAGACGCTCGCCTTCGCTATGCGCCGCCACGGTGCTGGCGATCAGCCGGCCGTCCAGATCCAGCAGGTAGGTATCGCCCGCGCCCACCCGGGCGCCGTGGTTGGCCAGCACCGACCTCAGCGTCGGCACATCGCCACTGGCCACGGCGTCGCGAAAGCCGAAATCGGCGGCGAGCACCCGCACGGCATCGTTCAGCCGGCGGCAGCGGCCGTCCAGCACCTGGCGGAATACCCGCGCCCCGGTGTCGAGCTGGTCATAGGACTGGCGCACGGCACTGGCCTCGGTGGCAGCCTTGACCGTCAGATAGACCAGGGTGATGACCACCAGCATCAGCAGGAAGAGGCTGCCGGCGATGCGGGTCTGGAAACTATGGATGAGCTTCATCGTGCGTGGCCTTGTGGAAGGCATCCTCGAAAGCCGAGCTCGCCGGTTCCGCAGGCTGCGGCTTCGGCTGGACCGCCAGCTGGAGTTTCAGGGTCACCGGCTTGCCCGCCACGTCCAGCGCAGGCTGGGCAACCTCCTGCTTGTCGCTGAGGTCGGGATGCCAGAGCGCCAGCTGATAATGACCGTCCGGCGCCTCCAGTCGGGCGCGACCCTGACTGTCGGTCACCGCGGAGCGCCCGGCGGTGGTCACGTAGACGTAACCCACCATCCAGTCATGGATGTTGCAGCCCACCACCACCACGCCGGGCTGGTCGAACACCACCGGTGTGCTGGGAAGCCCGTGGTAGAGCGGCAGCTCGAAGCGCTTGGGACTGGAAAAGGAATACACCTGATGGCGAATGTCATCGGTATTGGGAAAGCTCACCGCCGTCCCGGTGGCCACCGCCAGGACATGGGGGACGAATCGCCGATTCTGCTGATCAATGGCCGCGGGCTGCCGCTCGGGCACCAGGCCCTGGCCCGACAGCATCACCACGGCATCGGCCAGGGGCGCCCCCTGACCATCGACCACCTGCACCGCGACCTCGGCCGCTTGCGCAGCTCCCAGGCCCAAAGCCAACCATCCCGCTACCAACCAATGCTTATTCACCCGCTGCTCTCCACCACGCGCCCTGGGAAACTCTCGCCGGCTTCGCGGCGTGACTTCAGCTTTAGCGGCAGTGCCGGAGGAATCTTTATCGTCGCGGTGGCCAGGCTCGGTCCCGGTCGTCGCACTTCGAGCGGTACCCGGCGGTCAAGAAGGACAGGTCTTTGCCTGCGTTGAAAAAGCGCCACCCTCGCCCCATGTTGGCCTCACATCCAAGCCCAAGGTACGCCAATGAGCGATCAGGACAATCAAGCGGATATTCTCAGCGAAGAAGCCGGCCAGACCGGCCTGGTCCTGCCTGGCCAGAATCTTCCCGACAAGCTCTACGTCATTCCCATCCACAACCGGCCCTTCTTCCCGGCCCAGGTCCTGCCCGTCATCGTCAATGAAGAGCCCTGGGCGGAAACCCTGGAACTGGTGGCCAAGACCGACCACCACTGCCTGGCGCTGTTCTACATGGAGCAGCAGCCCGGCGATGCCGAGGGTTTCGATCCCGACCAGCTGCCGCAGCATGGCACCCTGGTGCGCATTCACCATGCCACCCGTCAGGACGGCAAGCTGCAGTTCGTCGCCCAGGGCCTGTCGCGGGTGCGCATCCGCGGCTGGCTGCGCCGGCAGCGCCCGCCCTACCTGGTGGAGGTCGAGCACCTGCGCCCCAACCCCGATCCCAGCGACGAGGTGAAGGCCTACGGCATGGCGCTGATCAACGCCATCAAGGAGCTGCTGCCGCTCAATCCGCTCTACAGCGAAGAGCTGAAGAACTATCTCAATCGCTTCAGCCCCAATGACCCCTCGCCGCTGACCGACTTCGCCGCCGCCCTCACCACCGCGCCGGGCGACGAACTGCAGCAGGTGCTCGATACCGTGCCCATGCTGCAGCGCATGGAAAAGGTCCTGCCGCTGCTGCGCAAGGAGGTCGAGGTCGCCCGCCTGCAGAAGGAGCTGTCCGCCGAGGTCAATCGCAAGATCAACGAGCGCCAGCGCGAATTCTTCCTCAAGGAGCAGCTCAAGCTGATCCAGCAGGAGCTGGGCATCACCAAGGACGATCGCAGCAGCGACATCGAAAGCTTCCGCCAGCGTCTGGAAGGCAAGAGCCTGCCCGAAGCCGCGCAGAAGCGTATCGAGGACGAGCTGAACAAGCTGTCCATCCTCGAGACCGGCTCGCCGGAATACGGTGTCACCCGCAACTACCTGGATTGGGCCACCGATCTGCCCTGGGGCGTCCACGGCCAGGACAAGCTCGACCTCAAGCACGCGCGCAAGGTGCTCGACCGCCACCACGCCGGGCTCGATGACATCAAGAATCGCATCCTCGAATTCCTCGCCGTGGGCGCCTTCAAGGGTGAGGTGACCGGCTCCATCGTGCTGCTGGTGGGTCCGCCCGGGGTGGGCAAGACCAGCATCGGCAAATCCATCGCCGAATCCCTCGGCCGCCCCTTCTATCGCTTCAGCGTGGGTGGCATGAGGGACGAAGCCGAGATCAAGGGGCACCGGCGCACCTATATCGGTGCCATGCCCGGCAAGCTCGTCCAGGCGCTGCGCGACGTCAAGGTGATGAATCCGGTCATCATGCTCGACGAGATCGACAAGATGGGCCAGAGCTACCAGGGCGATCCGGCCTCGGCGCTGCTGGAGACCCTGGATCCGGAGCAGAACGTCGACTTCCTCGACCACTACCTGGATCTGCGCCTGGACCTGTCCAAGGTGCTGTTCGTCTGTACCGCCAACACCCTGGATTCCATCCCCGGCCCCCTGCTGGACCGCATGGAGGTCATCCGCCTTTCCGGCTACATCGCCGAGGAGAAGCAGGCCATCGCCAAGCGCCACCTCTGGCCCAAGCAGCTGGACAAGGCCGGGGTGCCCAAGGATCGCCTGACGCTTACCGACAGTGCCCTCAAGGCCCTGGTGGAGGGCTATGCCCGCGAAGCCGGCGTGCGCCAGCTGGAGAAGCAGCTGGGCAAGCTGGTGCGCAAGGCGGTGGTCAGGCTCATCGAGGATCCCAAGCTCAAGGTCAAGATCGGTGCCTCGGATCTCGAGGACTACCTCGGCATACCGCCTTTCCGCAAGGAGCAAGTGCTGTCCGGAGTCGGCATCATCACCGGCCTGGCCTGGACCAGCATGGGCGGCGCCACCCTGCCGATCGAGGCGACGCGCATCCATACCCTGAATCGCGGCTTCAAGCTCACCGGCAAGCTGGGTGACGTCATGAAGGAATCCGCCGAGATCGCCTACAGCTACGTCACCGCGCACCTCAAGGACTTCAAGGGCGATCCGAATTTCTTCGACCAGGCCTTCGTCCACCTGCACGTCCCCGAAGGCGCCACGCCCAAGGACGGCCCCAGCGCCGGCGTCACCATGGCCTCCGCCCTGCTGTCGCTGGCCCGCAACCAGGCGCCGAAGAAGAACGTGGCCATGACCGGCGAGCTGACCCTCACCGGTCAGGTACTGCCCATCGGCGGGGTACGGGAAAAGGTCATCGCCGCGCGACGGCAGAAGATCAGCGAACTGATCCTGCCGGAGCCCAATCGTGGTGACTTCGAAGAGCTGCCCGCCTATCTCAGGGAAGGGCTGACCGTCCACTTCGCCAAGCGCTTCGCCGACGTGGCCAAGGTGCTCTTCTAGTCTGACCGGCCAATCTCTTGGGGTATGCTCTGCGTTTTGCCGTCATACCCCGGAGGTTTTCATGTCCAACCGTCTTCTGTTCTGCGGCTGTCTGCTCCTGGCCGGCTGCAGTACCCAGCCGAGTGGCAACCTCATCCTGGGCGACGACAGCGACTGCACCCCGCTGGCCATGCACACGGGCCAGGAACTGACCCTGACCCTGCCCAGCGATCCCACCAGCGGCTATCGCTGGAGCATCCTCCAGCGTAGCGACAACCTCAGGCAACTCGGCCCGGAAGTCTTTCGCGAACAGCGCCAGGATCAGGGCGGCATCGGCAGCGCCGGTCAGTCCCTCTGGCGCTTCCGCGCCCAGAGCGCCGGCAGCGCCCATCTCGAACTCCAGGCCCGCCAGCCCTGGGATGCCGAAGCCGAGCCCCAGGCACGCTTCGACTGCCGTATCGAAATCCGCTGAAGCCACGTCCTGCAGTGCCTGCCGGGGGTACAATGCCCCCTTTCGATTTTCCAGGTACCGCCCATGAGCGAAGCCGACCGCCTGTTCGCGTCGCCGCAGCCTCCTGCCGACTTCACCTTCAACGAAGACGTGGTGCGCGTCTTTCCCGACATGATCAAGAGATCCGTGCCGGGCTATCCCACCATCGTCGAGAATCTTGGCGTCATCGCGGCGCGTTTCGCCCAGCCCAACAGCCGCCTCTATGATCTCGGCTGCTCCCTGGGCGCCGTGACCCAGGCCCTGCGCCGTCATGTCCGCGCCGAGGGTACCCGGGTGGTGGCCATCGACAATTCCACCGCTATGGTCACCCGCTGCCGCGAATACCTCAGCGCCCAGGATTCGATGCACGAGGAGTTGCTGCCGGTCGAAGTGGTGGAAGGTGACATCCTCGAGGTTCCGCTCGCATCGGCCTCGGTGATCGCGCTCAACTTCACCCTGCAGTTCATCGCGCCGGAGCAGCGCCTGGGCCTGCTCAGCCGTCTGCGCAACAGCCTGCTGCCAGGAGGAGCCCTGCTGCTGTCGGAAAAGATCCGGTTCCCGGACGCTCAAACCCAGGCATTGCTCAACGGCCTGCACCTGGACTTCAAGAGAGCCAATGGCTACAGCGAACTGGAAATCGCCCAGAAACGCACCGCGCTGGAAAACGTCATGCTCACCGACACCCTGGCCGAACACCGGGCACGCCTGCAGGCCGCCGGTTTCACCACCGTCGAACCCTGGTTCCAGTGCCTCAACTTCACCTCCCTGATCGCCCTGCCATGACCCAGCCCCCTTACCTCGCAGACCTGCAACAGGCGCTAGCGGATACCCCGCTGGCCATCTGGTCCCAGTCCCTCGAAGCCGTCCTGGCCGCCAAGTACGCCCGTGGCCATGGCGATCTGCAGCGCTGGCAAGCGGGTATCGATGCGCTCCCCGAAATCGCTGTAGCAGCTGTCGACCTGCATGAGGCCGTGCGCCTCGCCGGCGCTCCTACCGCTGAGCAGCACCAGGTCCTGCGCGAGGCACTGCTGCAACTGCGGCCCTGGCGCAAGGGGCCCTTCCAGTTGTTCGATCTCCATCTGGACACCGAGTGGCGCTCCGACTGGAAGTGGGACCGGGTCACCCCCCACCTGGATCTGCAGGGCAAGCGCGTCCTGGATGTCGGCAGCGGCAACGGCTACTACCAGTGGCGCATGCTCGGTGCTGGAGCCAGCCTGGTCCTGGGCGTCGATCCCAACTGGCTGTTCCACTGCCAGTTCCAGGCCCTGCGGCGCTATCTGCCTGACCTGCCCACCTGGCACCTGCCACTGACCCTGGAAGAACTGCCCGCACTGGACGGCGGCTTCGATACCGTCTTCTCCATGGGCGTGCTCTACCATCGGCGCTCGCCCATCGACCACCTGCTGGACCTGAAGAACTGCCTCGACAGCGGCGGTGAGCTGGTCCTGGAAACCCTGGCCGTTGAGGGCGATGCCACCACCGTCCTGGTTCCCGAAGACCGCTATGCCCAGATGCGTAATGTCTGGTTCCTGCCCTCCGCGGCCGCGCTGCAACTCTGGCTGCAACGCGCAGGCTATCGGGACATCCGCCTGGTGGACCTTACCCCCACGACCGTAGACGAACAGCGCTCCACCGAATGGATGGGCTTCCAGTCGCTACCGGACTTCCTGAACCCGGAAGATCCCAGCCTGACCGTCGAAGGCCTCCCCGCCCCCCTGCGCGCGACCCTGATCGCCCGCAAACCCTGAACGCAAAAAGCCCGGCCAATGCCGGGCTTTTTCTTGCTCGCGTAAAGATGCGGTAGGTTGGGCTGAGCCTAGCGAAGCCCAACATCCATGCTCCAGCCTTGACCCCCTCACCGCCTTGCCGCCGCTCGCTTGATCCCTGCAGCGGATTTGATTGTTGGGCTTCGCTACGCTCAGCGCCAACCTACGATGATTCTGTGCTGCGCTTCCAACCCAACAGCCCGGCGCAGCCGGGCTGTTTTGGCTCTTGGGCTCTTGCGGACGTAAAGCTGCACCTGCCTAGCAGGCACTGCTCCAACGTCGCCGCCGGGCCCTTTGGTCCCCTCTCCCCCCGGGAGAGGGCTAGGGTGAAGGCACCCTCAGCGACGCCACTTCAGGCTTCCGTTAGCCGATTAGCCGATTGCCCGCTCCCAGCACTCAAGCGCCCTGACGCCCGGCCAAACTTTCCTCGCCCCA
>Ga0105251_10003256_pt1 | contig 11928 bp, 10 predicted proteins | sample KBSS64metaG_FD_80424 | JGI IMG/M metagenome (GOLD analysis project Ga0105251, IMG submission 80424) | Switchgrass rhizosphere microbial communities from Kellogg Biological Station, Michigan, USA - KBS S6-4 metaG | ecosystem: Host-associated > Plants > Roots > Rhizosphere > Soil | place...
CGCACCCTGGAAGGCCGTCTGGGTCAGAACCAGGTGCTGGTCCAGGCGTTCGGCCCGCAAGCAGCCGAGCTGTTCGCCAAGGTGCGCAACGTACAGATCGTTGCCTGCGGCACCAGCAGCCACGCCGGTATGGTTGCCCGTTACTGGTTGGAGTCTTTGGCTGGCATCCCTTGCCAGGTCGAAGTCGCCAGTGAGTTCCGCTACCGCAAGGTCGTGGTTCAGCCGGGCACGCTGTTCGTGTCGATCTCCCAGTCCGGCGAGACCGCCGATACCCTGGCCGCCCTGCGTAACGCCAAGGAACTGGGTTTCCTCGCTACATTGGCAATCTGCAACGTCAGCATCAGCTCACTGGTGCGTGAATCCGACCTGACCCTGCTGACCCAGGCCGGCCCGGAAATCGGCGTCGCTTCGACCAAAGCCTTTACCACGCAACTGGTGGCATTGCTGCTGCTGACCCTGTCCCTGGGTCAGGTCCAGGGCACGCTGGGCGAAGGCGTCGAAGCCGAACTGGTCGAAGAATTGCGTCGTCTGCCGACTCGTCTGGGCGAAAGCCTGGCTATGGACGGCACCGTGGAGAAAGTCGCCGAGCTGTTCGCCGAGAAGCACCACACCCTGTTCCTGGGGCGTGGCGCGCTGTTCCCGGTAGCGATGGAGGGGGCCCTGAAGCTCAAGGAAATCTCCTACATTCACGCAGAAGCCTATCCGGCCGGTGAGCTCAAACACGGCCCGCTGGCGCTGGTCGACAGCGACATGCCAGTAGTCACCGTGGCGCCGAACAACGAACTGCTGGAAAAGCTCAAGTCCAACCTCCAGGAAGTCCGTGCCCGCGGCGGTGAGCTGGTGGTGTTTGCCGATGAAGAAGCTGGCATGACCAATGGCGAAGGCATCCATGTCATCTCCATGCCGCACATCATCGACACCCTGGCCCCGATCCTCTACACCGTGCCGCTGCAACTGCTGTCGTACTACGTGGCCGTGCTCAAGGGCACCGATGTCGACCAGCCGCGCAACCTGGCCAAGTCGGTGACTGTGGAATAAGTTATCCACAGCGCTCGTCATCACAGCCGCTTGCTCCTACAGGGCAAGCGGCCTGTGTATATCTCTCTATTCCCCTCGTTCCCGCACGATCCGCCCCATCGCCACTTCATGCAAAACCCTTTGCAGCTTTTCCTCGTCATTCAACAACACCGTGGACATCCGCAGCACCGATTGGGCTTCTGATTCATGCCCGGCCAGGCTGAGGGTTTCGGCGATCTGCAACAGGTCGACTCCGGTCCATTTCAGGTCGGCTGCAATGCCCAGCAGGTCGCGGCGCAGCTCTTGGTTCGGTTTGTTCAGGCTCATGAAGGCTCCGGTGGTAGTCGCTGCTGCGTGCGCAGGAATGGCCGAATATATCAAAGGGCGTTGATTTATCCACAGGTGGATGGCTTAGCGCTTGGGTGTTACCGAACAACCAACCCCACTATCACAAGCCATATCCCGCTCCTGATCAATGGGCAGGTAGCTTTTGCGGATGCGTTCGACTTCACCACTGGCGACCATACCCTTGATTGCCGCGTTTATCCTGGGCAGCAGGTCGGCGTGTTCGGGCTGTACTTTTATCCCCAGGGGCGCATCACTGAGCAGCGCGCCACGGCCGAAGGCGGCGGGGTCGACGCGTTGCTTGACGATGAGGTAGTCAAATAGATCATCGACCATGGCCACGGCGTCGACTCGGCCGCTCTGCAGCAGGCTGAGCAGGGCGGTGTCCTGGGAAACTTCCAGTTTGCTCAGGCGGTTGTCGGCGAACGCAGGGTCGAGGGTGCGATAGGTGTAGCCGCGGACCATGCCCATGGTCATGCCTTGCAGGTGTTCAAGGGGTTTGTCGCGCAATGGGTTGCCGGCGAGGAAGTAGAGATGCTCGCGGACATTCATGTAGGGAATGGAGAACTGGAAGCGGCGCAGGTCTTCAGCGCTGTTCCATTGCGGGGAGTCGGCATAGTTGAGGTCGATCTGGTCGCGGCTCAACATGGCTTGCAGGCGGTTGACTGGATAGGAGACGAAGCGCACGTCCACATCCGAGAGCTGCAATATCCGGCGGGCAATGTCGATGGATACTCCATGTAGTTCGCCTGTTTCATCGGCATAACTGAAGGGGCGCCACTCACTGCCGCCCGCCACAAAAGGCGCGGCCTGCAATGGCGCTAACGCCGATAGCCAGGCCAGCGCACATCCGCACAGGTATTGACGAAGGTTCATGATCCACTCCCTTGGGTAGTGGCAAAACACTAGCAGTTGCAAATGGCAGCAGTGTGATAAATATCCCTGGCGCCGAAAAGTCAGGTGTCAGCCGTCGGATCCCAGGCTGATGATTTTCACAAAGCCGTTCAGGCTCAAGGGGACGGTACATTTGCCAGCGTTGCAGCTCCAGTCCGGGCCGGTTTGCTGGCCCTTGTTTGGCGCTGCGGTATCGACGTAACGCACGGCACCACTCTGCGGTGTCGGGCTGATCAATGATTCGGTGCGGGTATAGCCCGTGGTCCAGGCTGCGAGGACTCGCTCGGGTCCTTTGTCGAAATACAGCATATAGACCTCTGCGCCCTGGCGACTGGCCTGGGCGTCATAGCGAAAGTCCCGCACCACAGGCGCTACCGCCTGCATCACGCCATAGGCGGGCTTGGGCTTGAGTGTGCCGTACTCAAGCAGGCCGAAATGATGTTCCTGATTGGACTTATCCACACCGTCATCGATCAGGTCGTACCACCACATACCCTTGATCGCCGGCAGAGTGCGCGCGAGAAAGTAGGCTCGGCCCAGATAGGCGGCCTGAGTAACCGGTGTATTGCCGCAGTTGCCCTGATGGCTCGGCCAGCTCATCTCGGTCAGATAGAGAGGGACTTCCCGGCCGACCTTGTTGGTCAATTTCTGCGAGTAGCTGCGCATCCACTTGATCCAGCCTTCGGGTGTGGCGTTCTCGCCGTTTGCGCAATGCACATAGGGGTGCAGCGACAGGCCGTCGACCCAATTCAGTACACCGTCATCGATCAGGCGCTCGGCAAAGCCGCCACGCATACCATGGGACGTAATGGCGCCGGCCAGAATCGTCGACTGCGGGCTGTTGCGCCTTACGATGGGGGCAGTGTCGCGCACCAGGGCGGCGTAGTCGGCGCTCAGGGCCGGATCCTTGGGATCGTTGCCCAGGTCCCACTCGTTCCAGATCTCATAGAAGCCGACGCCCGCGCCCAGTTGCCTTGTCGCGTAGTCGACATATTGCAGATAGCCGGGCTTGACCTGGGGTTCGCTGGGTTTGATGTTGTTATGGAACCAGGTGCTGAAACACAGGATAGCCATGGGCGTCATGTTCAGATCCACGCCGCCGCTGAGCCATGTACGCCAGCCGGGAACGACGCGCCACTGGCCGAGGGCCGTCTCGGCGCTGGACCAGTACGGCGCGTCACGGGCCGAGTTGATACCGGCTGCCGCAGCCAGGCGCAGACGTGGCAACGGTGGTGCTTCGTCATTCATGAAGTGGGTGACGACGCCGACGATGAACGGCTCCTGGGCCTGTGCCGGTTGCGCCACAAACCAACTGGCACAGGCCCAGGCAAGGACGTGCAGCGCTTTGTGCTTCATTTGTTTCATGCTCCCTGCAAGCCCGGCAGGGCGGTCAGCTCAGGCAGATCCTGAGGGCGTTGCGCGGAGGGGCTGGCGACATCGCGCGAAGCTATCGCCAGGCTGATACCGACCCCGATAAACAGGCTGGCGATGCTGGACTCGAAGACATCGGTGGTCCAACTGATCAGGCAAACGCAGAAGATGATGCTCAACAGTGCGCGGCCGGTTCCAGTCTGATCGTCGCTCAAGGCAAACATCAGCTGGATTTGCGCGAGATAAAGCAGCAGGCCCGCTGTACCAAAAGTGCACCACAGATAGATCGCCGCGTTGTCGGACACTTGCAGATCTTGTGCGTCCGGCACCGGGAACGGTGCAAGGGAACTGCCGACCAGACCGAAACCAGCCCCCGAGATAACCCAGCCCTGGCTTTCCATGGCCCGCACGACATTGGGCCAGGTGTTGATCATGCGGTCGTACAGCGAAGAAAGCGGGCCGTCGCTGTAGATCAGATTGCTGTCGAAGTCATTCATTAAGCCAATCAGCGGCAGGGCTATCCCCATCAGCACTGCAAGCGTCAACAGGACCCGGCGGGTCCAGTAAAAGTGCAGCACGGGCAACAGCGCCAGCGTAGCGACGAAGGCGACGGCTGGCGCCTTGCTGGTGGTCAGCAGGATGCCGTAGAAGCTGGCGCCACACAGCAGTAACCATAGCAGGCGCGAGCGAATGATCAGCGCCAGGTACAGGGTGTAGATAGCGATGAGCAGCGACAGCGAACCCGAGACCCGGGCGAAGCCGGCGATGCGGTCCTGGGAGTCGGCGCTCCAGGCGGTATTGGCGCTGAGTTCCACTTCGCCGAGGCTGTAGGCGTACCCCTTCCACGGCACGACGGTGAATTTGTCCAGACCGATGCCGATCCACGACGCCAGCAGGCACAGGCCAATGACCCAGCCGAGCAGCCTTTGATGCAGCAGCAGGTATTGGCCGCAGACCAGGCCGAACAGTAGAGGGCCGACGATAAACAGACTGAAGCCGAGATTGTTCAGGCTGGCGCCATGCAGCATCGCCAGAGATGCCGAGAGCAGCAACAGGGGCAGGCACAGCCACAGGATACGGTTGGCTCTCAGGGCGCTGAGTTCAAGGAGAAACAGCGCCACGCAAGCGACTTTGGGCAGGTAGAGCACAGCGGAAATACCGGCCAGATCGAAGAAAAAACGCAGTGCTCCGGAGAAGGTCTCGACCAGAATCAGGCTGATGGCGATCCAGGCGATCAGGGTCGATTTGCGCACAGACAGGCTCGACGGTGCCTGCCCGGCGCCGTTTGCGGCGTTCAGCAACATAGAAGGGTGCCCTCGATAGAGCGTTCAGGAAGAGATCGGCAACGCTACCGCCCATCGCCGGCGCAGGGCGGTCAATTGGCAGTTGGGGAGTGGGATGAGACAGGGGCAATAACAGCCTGATAAGACGAGGCTGTCAAATAATCCGCCAAAATATCAGCGATATTTTGGCCTTGTAAAAAGAATGGATATTTAGTCGATTGATTTTTATATAGATTAAAAAATGACGCTAAACACGCTATCAACCGTAGGAGCGGTTGAAGCCGCTCCTACGGGTCAGTCACCACCAGTGCGGCATCAGTTATAGGTATACCTACGCTTGTCCGGCGCTGGCGGGAAGTACTGGTACAGCCAGGTTTCGCTCAGGGTGCGGTCCTGGGTGCGGATGAACATGCGCATTTCCACCGGATCCACCGAATCGCTGGTCGGATACCAGTCGAAGGTTACGCGGAAGCCCTTGATATTCGGCAGTGCCAAGACGTTGAAGTCTTTGACTTCTCCGCCCGAGACGGTCACTACCGGATCGATGGACGTACCTTCAGGCAAGCGATCCAGACCGCCACCGCTGAAGTCCACGGCAAAGCGCCGGGCCCACACATCAGGATAATGCTCACCTGGCGCCCAGCCTTCGATAAAGCCGCCCATGCCCGAACGTGTTGCGTTGACCTGGGCCAGCGGTGTACTCACGGGCGGCAGCGGGCTCCAGTACAGCTTGTAGCCATAGTTGAGGCTGTCGCCGGCCTTTATCGCCTTCTTGGGGTTCCAGAACACCACGATGTTATCCAGCGTTTCGCCGGTGGTGGGCAGTTCCATCAGATCCACCGAGCCTTCGCCCCACGGGGTCGTCGGCTCGACCCATAGGCTCGGGCGACGGTGATACCAGTCGACGGTGTCCTGATAGGTCTCAAACTTATGATCGGTCTGCACCAGGCCAAAACCTTTCGGGTCTTTGTCGGTGAAGGTATTGAACTGCAGACGCAGCGGGTTGTTCAGCGGGCGGCAGATCCACTCGCCATTGCCGCGCCACATGGCCAGGCGGTCCGAGTCATGGATTTCCGGGTGGATGGTGTCGCACATACGCCGTTCATGGGTGCCGCAGCTGAACATGCTGGTCATGGTGGCGATGCCCATCTGCTCGATATCGGCGCGGGCATTGATATGGGCGTCGATATCCATCACCACCTGGTTGGCCTGGCAATCGATGTCAAAACGATAGGCGCCGGTCGCGCTCGGCGAATCGAGCAGGGCGTAGACCACGAAGCGGGTCGCGTCTTTGGTCGGCGTTTCGAACCAGAACTTGGTGAAGTCGGGAAACTCCTCCTTGCCCTTGGAGGAATAGGTGTCGATGGCCAGGCCGCGGGCTGACAGGCCGTATTGCTTGTTGCTGTCGATGGCGCGGAAATAGCTGGCGCCAAGGAATGACAGAATGTCGTTGATGGCGATTTCCGGCGCCTGGAACAGCTTGAACCCGGCAAAGCCCAGATCGCCCGCGCCCTTGAGCTGGGTTTTGTCGATGCCGCTGTTGTCATAGTTGAACAGGTCGGTACGGAAGTGCACCTCACGGGCCTGGCGGCTCGCCGGATCGACGCTGTACATACGCACCGGCGTCTTGAAACCGGCGCCGACGTGGAAGAAATGCACATCCAACTGGCCCTGCACGTCATGCCACAGCGAATGCCCGGCGTCGTACTTGATGGCGTTGAACTGCTGCGGTGTCATATTGGCCAGCACAGGAGGCAAGGCCTGTTTGGTGCTGACGTAAGCGTTACTGGCCAGTTGCTTGGCCTGGGCTTGCAGGCCCTCGAAGTCAAAGTGCTCGATTTCACCGTCGGCGGCGGCTGCCAGGGCACGGGCGGCAAATAGCCCGCTGGCAGGCAAACTGCTGTAGGCCGCCAATGCCATGGATGCTTTGAGGAGATTCCTGCGATTCATAAACGTGAAGCCTCTGAATAATGCTTGTGCTTCCTGCACACAGAACGCGCCAACGACTCCTTGCCGAACGCAAGTTACCCACAACAGATAACAAACTCTGCATCCGGTTCGAAAAAAAGGCAAAAAAGTCGCAAACGGAGGTTTTTTGTGAGGTCTCAGAGACTTGCAAGGCATATGCCGCAGACGCCGGTTTACCGGCTTATGCCTGCTGAATAAATGCCAGACGTACAGCGAAACCGATCAACAAGCCGCCAAACAGCCATTGCTGGATCCGCCGTGCCGAAGGGCTGCGTTCAAGCCAGCGGCCCAGGCTATCGCCGAGCAGGGCATAGGCGCAGTCAAACAGCAGCGCGAGCAGCACCAGAATCACGCCCAAGGTGGCGAATTGCACGCTAACGGCAGCGCCGTTCGGATCGATGAATTGCGGTAGCAGCACCGAACAGAACAGCAGCGCCTTGGGGTTGAGCAGATTGGTCAGCACGCCACGACCGATCGCCCCGAGCCATGAAGGTGGCACGCTGCTTTGTGGCGCACCACTGAGGGAGCCAAGGGCGCCGGGCTTGAGCATTTTCACGCCGAGCCAGAGCAGATAGGCCGCCCCGGCGAAACGCACCAGGTCAAAGGTCCAGGGTGCCGCCTTGAACAGGGTGGCCAGGCCCAGTGCTGCAAGGGTGACATGAGCCGCTCGGGCCAGTGCCAGGCCCAGTGCAGTGGCCAGTGCCAGCGCTCGACCTTGGCGGGCACCGGTCTGCAACAGAAGGATCATGTCCGGCCCCGGCATCAAGATGATCATAATCAGGGCTGTCAGGTAGAGCGCCATATTTTCCATCGTCGAAGGTCTCGGTAAGGAAGCGATGAAGGAAAATTCTACGGCCCAAGGGCGGGGCAGGTGCTTGCGTCTTTAACCCTATATAGATCTAGAATTGGCACAATCTGCCAATCCAATAAGTCATAAGGCGCTGATATGCCAACACCGAAACTGGATGCCTACGACCGCAAAATCCTTGCTGCCCTGCAACGGGATGGACGCCTGACCAATGTGCAACTGGCCGATGAGATCGGACTGTCGGCATCACCCTGCCTGCGCCGGGTGCGTAATCTGGAAGACGCCGGGGTGATTCGCGGCTATCAGGCCACGCTGGACAGTGAAGCGGTGGGATTGGGTTTGACGGTCTTCGTCGGGGTCAAGGTCGAGCGCCATCACGAAGGCGAAGCCGAACGCTTTCGCCTGGCCGTACTGGCGTTACCGGAGGTGATTTCCGCTTATCTGGTGTCGGGGGAGGTCGATTTCCTGCTCCACGTCGTGGTGCCGGATTTGCGCGGTTATGAACGCTTTCTCAATGGCAGCCTGTTGAAGGTGCCGGGGGTACGGGATATCCGCAGCAACTTTGCGATTCAGGTGATCAAGTCACCTGGACCGCTGCCGTTGGGGCATTTGCCGGGGTGATACCAATTGGAGCGCTGTGGATAACTTTTTGTGGGAGCGGATTCATCCGCGAATGGGCCCGTACACTCGCTGAATCTTCATCGACTGAAATACCGTCTTCGCGGATAAATCCGCTCCCACCACATCGAGTTTGGGCACCTTACGCCTGAGTGGTATGCCCATTCGCGCCCATGGCCGCCTGACGCAGGGCCTCGGAGCGGGTCGGGTGAGGATGGCAGATCAGCGCGATATCCTCGGAGGACGCGGCAAACTCCATGGCCACACACGCTTCACCGATCAATTCGCCCGCACTCGGCCCGACCAGGTGCACGCCCAGCACCTCATCGGTACGCTCATCGGCCAGAACCTTGGCGAAGCCTTCGGTCTCGTGGTTGATCTTGGCCCGGCTGTTGGCGCTGAACGGGAACTTGCCGACCTTGTACGCTCGCCCTTCGGCCTTGAGCTGCTCTTCGGTCTTGCCGACGCTGGCCAGTTCCGGACGGGTATAGATCACGCCGGGGATCAGGTTGTAATTTAGCTCGCCCGCCTTGCCGACAATACGTTCCAGGCAGACATGGGCTTCGTCCTCGGCCTTGTGCGCCAACATTGGGCCGGAAGTGACATCACCGATCACCCAGACATTCGGCGCCTCGGTGCGATGGCCCTTGTTCTCCAGCATGCCGCGCTTGTCGACCTGCAGGCCCACGGTCTCAAGGCCCAGGCCCTTGGTATAGGGACGACGGCCAATGGACACCAGTACGTAATCGGCTTCGATCAGTTCCGCTTCGCCGCCGGCAGCCGGTTCTACGCGCAGGGTCACGCTGTTTTCCGAGCGGACCGCTGAGGTCACCTTCGAGCTGAGCTTGAAGCTCATGCCCTGACGGGTCAGGGAGCGCTGCAGGGTCTTGCCCGCCTCCAGATCGCTGCCGTGGGCCACATGGTCGAGAAATTCGACCACCGTGACCTTGGCGCCGAGACGCCGCCACACCGAGCCCAGCTCCAGGCCGATGACGCCAGCACCTATCACCACCAGGTGCTTGGGCACTTCCGGCAGGGACAGGGCGCCGGTGGAGTCGATGATACGCTCATGGTCGAGCTCTACCCCTGGCAGCGGGGTCGGCTCGGAACCGGTGGCGATGATGATGTCCTTGGCCAGCAGTTCGGTTTCGACACCTGCAGCATCGGTGACGATGACCTTGCCCGGCCCGGCGATACGGCCCCAGCCCTTGATCCAGTCGGCCTTGTACTTGCGGAACAGAAACTCGATGCCCTTGGTCAGGGACGCCACACTTTCGCCTTTCTGCTTCATCATCTGCGCCAGGTTCAGGGTCGGCTTGACCTCGATACCCAGATTGGCGAATTCCTCGCCCACAGCGGCTTCGTACAGCTCGGAGGCGTGCAGCAGGGCTTTGGACGGCATGCAGCCGACATTCAGGCAAGTGCCGCCCAAGGTCTCGCGACCTTCGACACAGGCCACCGACAGGCCCAACTGGCCAGCGCGAATGGCAGCGTTATAGCCGCCGGGGCCGCCGCCGATGATGACAACGTCATAACTGCTCATGGTCTTACTCCTGGGGAAGTTCGTCGCAAGAAATTAAATTATGATCGTAATATAGGCCGCAGAGCGACCAGCTTCAAGTGATGAGCTGCGAGCTGCAAGCAAAAGCGGGTGCGGTTTGCTCTTGCTTGCAGCTAGAGGCTTGCAGCTTGCGGCTGCTTCACGTCCACCAATAGCGCACAAGGTGAAAGAAGATCGGTGCCGCGAAGCACACCGAATCCAGGCGATCGAGCATGCCGCCGTGGCCTTCGATCATATGCCCCCAATCCTTGACCCCACGGTCGCGCTTGATCGCCGACATAACGATGCCGCCGGCAAAACCGAGCAGGTTTATCAACAGGGCGATCAGGGTCGATTGCCAAATATTGAACGGGGTGATCCACCACAGCGCGCCGCCGATCAGTGAAGCCAGGGCGATGCCGCCGACAAAGCCTTCAACGGTCTTGGAGGGCGACAGGTTCGGCGCGATCTTGCGTTTGCCGAACAGCTTGCCGCACACGTATTGCAACACGTCGGAGAGCTGCACGACGATGACCAGATAGGCGATCAACAGCAGGTTGCGCCCTTCGTAGCCGGGGATTTCCAGGGTCAGCAGGGCCGGCACATAGGACACGCAGAACACTGCGATCATCAGCCCCCACTGTACCTTCGAGGCTCGCTCCAGAAAGTGCGTGCTGTCACCGCCCAGTGACGCCAGGATCGGCAGCAGCAGGAACACGTAGACCGGAATGAAGATCGAGAACAGCCCATACCAGTTGGTGGCGATGAGGATGTATTGCAGCGGCAGCGCCAGGTAGAACGCTGCTACAAGGGCCGGATAATCGCTGCGCCGGGTTGGCGTCAGGGTCAGGAACTCGCGCAGGGCGTAGAACGATACGGCGTAGAACAGCAGGATCACCGCACTGTAGCCAAGCCAGAAGGCGATGCCGATCACCACCACCATGACCCACCAGGCGTTGATCCGGGCATTGAGGTTGTCGATCACCGAGTTGGGCTCACTGCCCGCGCGGCGCTTGAGAATGAAGCCAATCAACGAGGCCAGCAGCAGAATGGCGCCGATCCCCATGAACAACATCTGTGTCTGCCTATCCATCAATGCTGCTCCGGGGCCAGGGCCAGCAGCGCGTCACGGCTGCGGGTCAGAAATTGCTCTTTGCTTTCGTCTTCTTCCAGGCGCAGCGGCGCGCCGAAGCTGGTTGTGCATAACAATGGCAGCGGCAGGACCCGGCCTTTAGGCATGACACGGTTGAGGTTGGCTATCCATACCGGCACCAGTTCCGCTTGTGGATAACTCTTCGCCAGGTGATACAGGCCGCTCTTGAACGGAAGCAGGCCGTCTTCCAGATTGCGCGTGCCTTCAGGGAAGATAATCAGCGAATCCCCCCATTGCAGGGCGTCGAGCATCGGCTGCAGCGGATTGCTCTCCGGCGTCTTGCGCTCACGGTCGATCAGCACGCCGTTGAATACACCACTAATGATGTAGCGCCTTAGCGGCGTTTTCTGCCAGTAATCGCCTGCGGCGACGGGGCGGGTCAGCTTGCGCAGTTGTGGCGGTAGTGAAGCCCAGAGCAGGACGAAATCGCCGTGGCTGCTGTGGTTGGCGAAATAAATGCGCTGATTGGGCTCGGGCGTGCAGCCCAGCCACAGGCTGCGTGCGCCGGTCACACTGCGCGCTCCGGCGGTGATGATCGTGGCGACCAAGGGTTCGAACATGACGTTTCCTTAATGGACGAAAGGCAACCAGGGGAAAATCAGAATCGCCCCGAGCACCAATACCAGCTCAAGGGCGAGGAACAAGACTTGCTGGCGCAACAGTTTCAGGGCGCCCTGGCTGCGAACAGCCCAGGACCGGGTCTGTTTATCCACAGGCAGCAAACCCAGCGTGGTCAATGCATGATCCAGATCGACGGTGCGGTCATTCAACTGATTGGCATCGTTGGCGATGTTCTGAAAAAGGTCGGCATCGAAAGCGACGCGAAAGGCGTAGTACTTTTCGATCAAGCCAATCAGAACGATCGCCGCCACTAGTATCAGCAACAAAGGGCTGACAGTATTTATCCACAGCTGACTGAGGCCCAATGCCA
>Ga0105251_10003261_pt1 | contig 11912 bp, 7 predicted proteins | sample KBSS64metaG_FD_80424 | JGI IMG/M metagenome (GOLD analysis project Ga0105251, IMG submission 80424) | Switchgrass rhizosphere microbial communities from Kellogg Biological Station, Michigan, USA - KBS S6-4 metaG | ecosystem: Host-associated > Plants > Roots > Rhizosphere > Soil | place...
CCAGCGCTGAAGTCGGTTCATCCAATAACAGGCAGCGACTATCTTGCGCCACCAGCATGGCAATCCACGCACGCTGGCGTTCACCACCGGAAAGGCTGTCTACCAGACGATGAGCAAAAGGTTTCAATCCAACTAAAGAGATAGCTTCTTCAACCAGTTCTCTGTCAGCCACGCCAAAACGCCCAAGCGCGCCGTGCCACGGATAGCGACCAATCGCCACCAACTCACGTACCGTCATCCCTTCAGCCGCCGGGAGTTGCTGCGGTAAATATGCGACTTTGCGCGCAAATTCCTTACTGCTCCAGCTATCCAATGGTTGATTGTTGAGATGAATTTCCCCATCAGAGGGTTTCTGATGGCGGCCAAGCATTTTCAGTAATGTCGATTTCCCCGAGCCATTGTGGCCAATCAGACCTGTGACTTTTCCGACAGGAAAGGTAATCGACAGAGGATGGAGAAGCGTGCGACCGGGTACGCGGAAGGTAACGTCAGTGAGGCTAAACGTGGTATCGGGATGAACGAGTTTGTCCTGCATGGCAGCCATCTTTGTTGATGGGCACGGCGAACCGTGCCCGAATACACTTAGAAGCGGAATGTTGCAGTCGCAACAACCTGACGCTCAGCGCCCCAGAAGCAACCGTAGGTATTGAAGCAACTGGCTACATATTCACGATCGAATAGGTTATTCACGTGAACAGCCACGTTGGAACCAGCCATACCAACACGCGCCAAATCGTAGCGCACCAGGGCATCGACAACAGTATAACTTCCCACTTTGAAGGAGTTCGCCGGGTCGCCATAGCTGGAGCCGGTGAAGCGTCCACCAGTGCCTAACGTCAGACCAGACAGCGCGCCATCAAAGAAGGTGTAGTCAGCCCACAGTGAAGCCATATGTTTTGGCACCTGTGCTGGCGTGTTGCCTTTGTAGTTGGTATCCGTGGTGTACTCAGCATCGGTGTAGGTGTAAGAACCAACTATGTTTACGCTCGCAGACAGTGCCGCTTTCGCTTCAACTTCAACGCCACGCGCGCGAATTTCACCACCTTCAACCGAGAAGAATGAGCCCGCAGGATCAGCCATCAGGTTGTTGGTTTTGGTCAATTGGTACACCGCGCCGGTCAATACAATCGGACGATCGCTCGGCACATATTTCAGGCCCGCTTCATACTGCTTCCCTGTAGAAGGTGAGAACAGATTACCCTGTGCGTCGGTCTGTGAAGCAGGTTCAAACGACTCACTGTAGCTGAAATACGGTGTGATACCGTTATCAAACAGATAGTTAACACCACCACGCCAGGTAAACTGAGTGTCATCACGTTTGGAAGTAGTACCAGCCACGCGGTTGTAGGATTCCTGATCGGCCCAGTCATAACGACCGCCCAACGTCACCAGCACTTTATCCCATTGCGCCTGGTCCTGAACATAGAGGCCCGTTTGCTTCTGGCGGTTCAGGATCTGATACGGACCGGAGTTCGCCGGATCTTTCGAATTGAAATCGAAATCGGTATACACCGGATTGTAGAGATCCAGCAGCGGTACGGAGTCGTCGTAACCAAACCAAGAGTTGATGTCGTTACGCATACGCATAAAGTCAACGCCGGTCAGCAGAGTGTGGTCCACTTCGCCGGTGGCAAATTTGCTCTGCAACTGGGTATCAACAGTGAAGTTTTGCAGCTTCTCATCATCAACCACGTATTTACGAGCCAGATAATGGCCTTTGTCCGCCGGCGCTAACGCCGCACATTGCTTGCTAAAGCTGTTAGCTGGATCGGAACAGACGCCGTAACCGTAGACGCTGTTTTGCGAAGTTTTGTTTTCGGCAAAGCGCAGGTTCTGACGCACGGTAAAGGTATCGTTGAATTCATGGTCGAAGCTGTAGCCAACCATTTTCTCATTACGAGAATAGGTATTGTTCTTCGCACCTTCATTGAAGTCAGTAGGCAGACGATCGCCGTTTGGCAACGGATCGACCGTTCCCTCTTTTGGCAGCCAGCCGTAGTAACCGGTTTCCGGTTCGTTCTGGAAGTAAGAGAGGAAGGTAAAGTTAGTTTTGTCATCCGGACGCCATGAGAAAGACGGCGCGATGGTATAACGCTGCTCTTCCGCACGATCCTGCTGAGCATTGTTCGAACGAGCCAGACCCGTTAAGCGGTACGAGTACACGCCGTCGTCATCTATTGCATCGCTGAAGTCAAAGCCGGTCTGGAACAGGTTATCTGTGCCCATTTTGAACTGGATCTCTTTCAGCGGTTCCGTGGTCGGACGCTTACTGACCATGTTCAGCAAACCACCTGGGCTGCTTTTTCCGTACAGAACGGAAACCGGACCACGCATGATTTCAGCGCGCTCCAGCATATAAGGATCTACTACCGCGTCGTTATAGAAGTTGCCCTGCATCTTCATACCATCGAGGTAGTTATTCTGACTCTGACCATCGGCCGCAAATCCGCGAATCACCAAATAGTCATAAGTATTTGAAGCACCACGAGTTCCCACAGCAACACCTGGGGTATAGCTCAAAGCTTCTTTCACCGATCTTGGTTGATGCAACGCCATCTCTTCGGCAGTTACCACAGAAATAGACTGAGGTACCTTTTCAATAGGCGTATCGGTTTTGGTCCCGGTCGCAGACTGACGCGCCGCGATCGTGGCCGCAGGTCCCCAGGCACTTTCTTGCGGGGCTGTGGCAGAAACAGTGATGGTATCTTCTTTGCTGGTTGTGTTGTCTGCTGCAAAACTTGATGCACTCACGCCACTGACGGCGGCGGCAACAAAGAATGCAAGTTTACGGATTGAGGTGTTGACTGGTTGTCCAGTTCTTAAACGCGCCATTGGTTTTTCTCTGATGAAGTAGTGACGAATGATAACGTAAACGATAATTATTATTAGCCGCAGAATAATAGACGAAACGGAAAGTGCATAGCAAGCAGGAAACGCCCCTGGTAAGCGCGAGGGAATAATAATTAACCAGAGTGATTGCATGGGCTTAATAAAAAAGAAAAGCCCCCGTGGTATACGGAGGCTTTATGGGAAAACCGTGAGATTTATTTACTGCCGAACATGTCTTTTATCCAACCTGCAACACCGTCACTACTCTCTTGCTGCTGAGGTTGTTGCTGCTGCGGCTGTTGCTGTTGTGGCTGCTGAGTCTGTGGCTGCTGCGACTGACTAAACGGATTGTTAGTCTGCTCAGCCTGCTGGCTTTGCTGGCACAACCCGTCCGGATTGGTCGTCCACACTGGCAACACACGATCCCCGCCACCACCGCACTGGAAGTAGCCTGCGCTATCAACGCCCATATCAACGATGTCTTCCGGCGGGTTCAGCACCAGTGGAATCGGCGTCTGGTTGGCAAGGTAACGCTGGTAAAGCGACATCGCCCCGCTCGCACCATACAGTTTGGTCGGCTGGTTGTTGTCACGCCCTACCCAGGTAATCGCCACTTCTTTGCCGTCGATGCCCGCAAACCAGGTATCCACGTTATCGTTGGTGGTACCCGTTTTTCCTGCTAAGTGCAGGTTCGGATATTTGCCACCTAACGCACGACCAGTACCGCGAGCCATAACCTGCTGCATGGTAAACAGCGTCATGTATGCAGCCTGAGGAGGAACAGCCTGCTCCGCCTGTGGGAAGCTTTGGTATAGCACGGTGCCATCTTCAGCAATAACCGAACGCAAGGCTGAAAGCGTTGCCCGGTTGCCGCCGCTGGCGATGGTCTGGAATGCCTGAGCCACTTCAATTGGCGTCAGGTTCAGCGCACCCAGCAACATCGCAGGAACCGGATGTAACTGGTTCTGCGGCACGCCAAGTTTGACCCAGGTGTCTGTGACAGCAGGCAGACCCAGCGCCATCCCCAGGTTGACAGTTGGCACGTTCATAGAACGCGTCAGCGCGTCCACTAGCATGACCTTGCCGCTCTCACTGTAACGACGATCATCGTTTTGCGGTGACCACACTTGCCCATTCGGTTGCTTCAGCGCGATTGGCGCATCGGCAATCCAGGTATTGAGGCGATACGCATCCGGCTGGCTTAATGCCGTCAGATAGGTCGCAGGTTTTGCCAGAGAACCGATAGAACGACGTGCCTGCATCGCGCGGTTGAAGCCCGCAAACTGCGTTTCAGCTCCGCCCACCATCGCACGAACTTCACCCGTCGAACGGTCAACAATGACCATTGCCGCTTCCAGATCTTTCAGTTTGCGAGAGTTACGCAGAACCGGAACCCCTTCGCTTACCGCTTTTTCTGCCGCATCCTGGGAAACGGAGTCGAAAGTGGTGAAGATCTTCACGCCTGACAGGTCTTTAACTTTGTCGCCAAGCTTGGTCTGGAGCTCATTACGAACCATCTGCATAAAGGCAGGCTGCGGTGAAATCACACCACCACGCGGTTGCACACCCAGAGGGCGCGCGCTCAGCATGTCGTAAAGTTCCTGGTCGATGACCTTCTGCTCTTGCAGCAAGCGCAATACAAGGTTACGACGTTCCAGCGCCAGTTTCGGGTTACGCCATGGGTTGTAAATCGACGCACCTTTTACCATGCCCACCAGCAATGCTTGCTGATCGAGGCTCAGTTCTTCTACCGGACGGCCAAAGTAATACAGGCTCGCCAGTGGGAAGCCGCGAATTTCGTTATCACCGCTCTGGCCGAGATACACCTCGTTCAGATACAGCTCAAGGATGCGATCTTTGCCGTAACGCGCATCCATGATCAGCGCCATGTACGCTTCGTTCGCTTTACGCCAGTAAGAACGCTCGCTCGATAAGAACAGGTTTTTGACCAACTGTTGCGTCAGCGTACTTGCGCCTTGCACGGTACGGCCAGCTGTCAGGTTCGCCAGCACCGCACGACCAATGGAGAAGAAGCTAATCCCGTCGTGCTCGTAGAAATGGCGGTCTTCTGTTGCGATCAACGTGTCGACCAGCAGTTCCGGGAAACCGGTGCGCGGCACAAACAGGCGCTGTTCACCATTCGGTGAAGACAACATGGTGATCAAGCGTGGATCCAGACGGAAGAAACCGAAGCTGCGGTTGTTATCCATGTTCTGGATGGATTCCAGATGGTCACCATCAAAATTCAGACGTGCGCGGATCTGCCCTTCTTTACTGTCAGGGAAATCAAACGGACGACGGATCATCTCAATGCTGTTGCCCTGAACCGTAAACTCACCAGGGCGCGTCATCTTCGTCACCTGACGGTATTGGGTCGCTTCCAGCAGGTTAACCATCTCTTTTTTGCTGTACGGCATGTCTGGTTCAAGGTTCACCATACGGCCATAGACTGCCGCCGGGAGCTGCCAGACTTTCCCATCAATACGGGTACGGATCTTCTGATCCAGGTAGACACCGTAAATCACGAACAGCACAGCAAAGACAACAAACAGTTTTACCAGGAACCAGAACCAACGGCGCTTTTTACGTGGCGGGCGACCATTGCCATTGCCACTGCCTTTTCCTCTACGTGGCGGCATAGGTTCCTCGTCTTCATAATCATCATCGTAATCCGCGTCATATTCCTCTTCACGGACACGACGACGGCTTACTTTCTCTTTCACAGGACGTGAAGGTTTTCCTTTACGTCCAATCGGTTCGCGGTCATTCCCCGCCATTGCTTTCTCCACCAAAAATAAGGCGCACGGCCTGATTCTCCTCATCTCAACTCAAGTCGAAAGAGGAAATCTCTCAAAGTTATTGGTACTTTTTGGTACGCCGCGTAGGCAGCGCGTCTGCTGGCGAGTCCGGCCAGACGTGTTTTGGATAACGTCCTTTCATCTCTTTTTGCACTTCCCGATACGCACCGTTCCAGAATGCGGTTAAATCACGCGTAATCTGCAATGGGCGCTGCGCCGGGGAGAGCAACTCCAGAACCAGTGGCACACGGCCTTCGGCAATCACCGGAGTTTGAGCTTCACCAAACATTTCTTGCATACGCACAGCAAGAACTGGCGGATTTTCATCATCATAGCGAATGGCTATCTGGCTTCCAGTCGGCACAGTGTAATGAGTTGGCAGCGCACTATCCAGACGTACGCGTGCGTTCCAGTCGATCAGGTTCTGTAACGCCCGTGTGACATCAATATTTTTTAACGCGCGAAGCGAGTGTACACCATGCAGTTCGGGTAATAACCAGCTGTCTAAATCACGCAGCAACGCCTCGTCTGAGACGTCTGGCCATTTAAGTTCTGGCAACCATTTTGCGGCACATACCAGGCGTGTTCTTAACTGTTGCGCATGTGCCGACCAGTTAAGCACTGACAGGCCTTTCTCACGAATACCATTAAGCATCGCTTGATGCAGTTCGTCTTCGGAAGGTTTCGCCAATGGCTGAACTTTCACTACAAGTTTGCCAATCTGGGTGCGGCGAAAAGCCTTTAAAGTACCTTGAGTTTCATCCCACTCAACGGTGTCACTTTCGGTCAGCAATGCCGGGCACTGTAGCGTTAGCGACTCAATATCCAGCGGGATAGCCTGCAAGATACGCGCATCAGGCGTATTGCTGCCCTGCAATAATAGCGGTGCTAACAGCCATTCGTAACGAGTTAGCGGATCATCCTGGTTAAGCATCGCGCCCATGCCGTTAGCTAGCTGGTAGCGACCGTCCAGACCACGGCGGCGAGCAATCCTCTCGGGAAATGCCTGTGCCAGTAACGGAGCTGCAAGGGAGAAATCAGCCTCTCCACCACGGCTATTAAGACGCTTAAGAAGCTGAGAACTACGCTGCTGCCAATTGTCCTGACGTCGGCTAAAAGCGTTACGCAAATCGCTGTCCTGACCACGAGGTGGCTCTTCAAGAATCGCGACAAGCCGCGCTGCCGTTGCCTGTTGGTCGGTATCTTTAGCGCTAATCAACATTGCGGCCAGGCGCGGTTCGTTACCCTGGTTCGCCATTTTCTGGCCTACGGATGTGAGTTTATTTTGTCCATCCAGGGCATTGAGCTGGCACAACAAGGTTCGCGCAGCCGCTAAATTGGCGATAGGCGGTGCATCAAGCCAGGTCAACTGGTGAGGATCCTGACAACCCCATTGCAGTAGATCGAGCAACAGGCCGCAGAGATCGCTTTGTAGGATTTCCGGCTCGCTTTGCAGGCTCGCACGTTCTGCCTGCTCGGCGCTGGTTAAGTGCAGGCAAATTCCAGGCTCAAGACGCCCCGCTCGCCCGGCGCGTTGAATCATCGACGCCTGGCTAATACGCTGGGTGATAAGCCTTGTGAGCCCGGTGCGCACATCAAATCGAGCGACACGCTCCTGCGCGCAATCCACCACCAGTCGAATACCTTCGATGGTCAGGCTGGTTTCGGCAATGTTAGTCGCCAGCACAACTTTGCGCATGCCGTTTGCCGCGGGCAAAATCGCTTTGCGCTGTTCGCTCAAAGGCAGTGCACCATATAACGGGCAAAGTTGAACGTCGCTTGTGACGCGTTCCTGCAGTTGCTGCTGAACACGCTGAATTTCCCCCACGCCGGGTAAAAACAGCAGCAGAGAACCCGTTTCTTCACGCAGCAAATTCGCCACAGCACTGGCAACCGCTTCATCAAAGCGTTGATGGGTAGATAGCGGGCTGTAGCGACGTTCAACCGGAAATGCTCGCCCTTCAGAGCTGATTACCGGTGCCTGCGGTAAACATTGCTGAAGGCGCGCATTATCAAGCGTGGCCGACATAATCAGCAGTTTAAGATCGTCACGTAACCCTTGCTGGACGTCGAGTAATAGCGCCAGCGCCAGATCGGCTTGCAGGCTACGTTCATGGAATTCATCGAGGATCACCAGCGCAACACCTGAAAGCTCAGGATCGTGCTGAATCATGCGCGTCAAAATACCTTCGGTCACCACTTCAAGCTGAGTGTTTGGCCCAACACAGGTTTCGGCACGCATCCGGTAGCCGACTGTTTCACCGGGTTTTTCACCCAATAACTCAGCCAGACGCTGTGCAACATTACGCGCAGCCAGGCGACGTGGTTCCAGCAGTAGAATGCGACCGCCTAAGTTTGCCTGCCGTAAAATCTGCAACGGCAACCAAGTCGATTTACCCGCCCCCGTTGGGGCACTCAGCAAAACCTGGGACGCATTTTGCAAGGCGTTAAGAATATCGGGTAGCACTGCGGCAACCGGTAATGACGGCACAAACGGCTCCAAACGGGTATGATGCGAAGTTCGCTATTGTAGCATCAAGCCAATTCATAACGAGAGACCACTATGGCCGAAACTCGCCGTCTGTTTTTTGCCCTCGAATTGCCAGCCGAGGTAAAACAACAGATTATCCAGTGGCGTGCCACACAGTTTCCTGAAGATTCCGGGCGTCCGGTCGCTGCTGCAAATTTACATTTGACTCTCGCCTTTTTAGGCGACATCAGTGTTGAAAAGCAAAAAGCACTCAGCTTGCTCGCCGGCAGAATCCGCCAAAGCGGTTTTACCCTGACAATTGATGATGCGGGGCAGTGGTTGCGATCAAACGTGGTGTGGATTGGCCCCCGACATGCGCCTCTGGGGCTGATTCAACTGGCAAATATGCTGCGTGCACAAGCCGCTCGTAGCGGATGCTACCAAAGCCCGCAGCCGTTTCATCCGCATATCACGCTTTATCGGAACACACCGCGTGCGGTTACCATCCCGCCACCCAATTTTCGCTGGCAATACAAAGTTGAAGACTTCGTATTGTATGAGTCAGTTTTCAAGCAAGGGCGAACGCGTTACCAGGAGCTACAGCGCTGGTCATTAAGCAATAAGGAAGAGTAAATGGAGTTTAGTCCCCCGCTACAACAAGCCACACTCATCAAACGCTATAAACGCTTTCTGGCTGATGTGGTAACTCCGTCTGGTGAAGAGTTAACGCTCCATTGCCCAAACACCGGCGCGATGACCGGGTGTGCAACACCTGGCGATACAGTGTGGTATTCCACATCAGATAGCCCAACTCGAAAATATCCCAACACCTGGGAAATAACCCAGACGCAAAACGGCGAATTTATTTGCGTTAATACTCTGCGCGCTAATGCGGTTGTGAAGGAAGCATTAAGTTCGGAAAGCATTTCAGAATTAATGGGTTATACAACAATTAAAAGTGAAGTGAAGTATGGTGCTGAACGCAGCCGCATTGACTTTATGTTGCAGGCAGATTGCAAGGTTAACTGCTATATTGAAGTAAAATCAGTCACGTTATCACAACAAGGAAATGGCTATTTCCCGGATGCCGTAAGTCTGCGTGGGCAGAAGCATTTGCGAGAATTGATGAACGTGGTTATGCAGGGCGAACGCGCGGTGCTGCTATTTGCAGTATTGCATTCTGCTATCACCCAGGTTTCTCCGGCACGCCACATCGACGCCAAATACGCACAATTATTATGCGAGGCGCAACAGTGTGGAGTTGAAGTTATCGCTTATAAGGCAGAACTTTCGGACAAAGGCTTGAGTCTAATCTCGCCGTTACCTGTTTGTTTGATTTAAGAGTACCCGACATAATTCGAGTTGCGTCGGGGCGGCAAGTGAATCAGCCCCGATGAGCTTACTGCAGTAAGTGATTCGGGCGAGTAAACGCCGCCAACAAAAAGATGCAGCTTGAAGTATAAAGGGTATTAACGTTTGTCTGTTTTGTGTGCTGGTGGCTCGCGTAAATACGCTTTTCTTCACAGGCTTGTCAAGAGAGGAATTTATATAATTGCCATCCTGAAAAGCATCTGCTATTTATAGCGGCCTGATTTTCCCCCGAACAGGGGACCGATAGTGCGTGTTAAGGAGAAACAACATGCAAGAAGGGCAAAAGCGTAAAACATCGTCCCTGAGTATCCTCGCCATCGCTGGGGTGGAGCCATACCAGGAGAAAACGGGCGAAGAATACATGAACGAAGCCCAGCTGACGCACTTCAGGCGTATTCTTGAAGCATGGCGTAATCAACTTATGGATGAAGTTGATCGTACCGTCACGCACATGCAAGAAGAAGCGGCTAACTTCCCTGATCCGGCAGACCGTGCCACTCAGGAAGAAGAGTTCAGCCTGGAACTGCGTAACCGCGATCGCGAACGTAAGCTCATCAAGAAGATCGAGAAAACGCTCAAGAAAGTGGAAGACGAAGATTTCGGTTACTGCGAATCTTGTGGCGTTGAAATTGGTATTCGCCGTCTGGAAGCTCGTCCGACAGCTGATTTGTGCATTGACTGTAAAACGTTGGCAGAAATTCGCGAAAAACAAATGGCCGGCTAACGGCTCGCAATTTCAGATTACTCATAATGGCGGGATATTCTCCCGCCTTATTTATTTCTAGCCTACCGCAGCAAATCATGAACACACCCCACTACATTGGGCGCTTTGCCCCCTCGCCTTCGGGTGAACTCCATTTCGGCTCGTTAATTGCCGCACTCGGCAGCTATCTGCAAGCACGCTCACAACAGGGCCAGTGGCTGGTTCGCATTGAAGATATCGACCCACCGCGTGAAGTCCCAGGAGCTGCTGCCACCATATTGCGGCAACTGGAACATTACGGCTTGCATTGGGATGGTGAAGTCTTGTGGCAATCCCAACGACACGAAACCTACCGCGAAGCACTCTCATGGTTACATCAGCAAGGGCTGAGTTATTACTGCACCTGCACGCGCAGCCGGATCCAGCAAATTGGCGGTTTTTACGATGGCCATTGCCGCACGTTAAACCAAGGTCCTAATAATGCCGCGTTGCGTTTTATGCAGCATCACCCTGCTGTATTAAGTTTTGAAGATAAACTTCATGGGACGTTAATAGCCGACGAACAACTGGCTCGTGAAGATTTCATCATTCACCGCCGGGATGGGTTATTTGCCTATAATCTTGCTGTGGTAGTGGATGATAATTATCAAGGTGTGAGCGAAATTGTACGTGGCGCAGATTTAATTGAGCCAACGGTAAGACAAATTTCGCTGTATCAACAATTTGGTTGGACGGTGCCTGATTACGTGCATTTGCCCTTAGTGCTTAATGAGAATGGGGCAAAGCTTTCTAAACAGAATCACGCGCCAGCCCTACCGCAAGGCGATCCGCGCCCGGTTATTCATGCAGCGCTGGCATTTTTGAATCAACCTGAAATTGCCCATTGGCAAGATTTGACGCTCAACGAGTTACTCAGTCAGGCGGTGCAAACCTGGTCGCTTGAGGCTATTGAACCAGGCTCGACGTGAATACGCCATTCTCAAATGCCACGCACTGAGCTATGATTAGCCGCTGTTTTTTTTGTCCCTATGATTGACACTGCCGAGGTGTACTATTTTTACCCGAGTCGCTAATTTTTGCCGCAAGGTGCTTAACCGCGATGACGTCGTGGTCGAGGAGATTGAAGATCTCCCGCAAATCACGGTAATTCCGCGTGACCAGCACGCTCTGTCCCGCAAAGATATCAGTGAAAATGCCCTCAAGGTGCTCTATCGTCTGAACAAAGCAGGCTACGAGGCTTACCTCGTGGGCGGCGGTGTCCGTGACCTTTTGCTCGGCAAACAGCCGAAAGACTTTGATGTCACGACCAGTGCTACGCCGGATCAAGTGCGTAAACTGTTCCGCAACTGCCGTCTGGTGGGTCGTCGCTTCCGTCTGGCGCACGTAATGTTTGGGCCGGAAATCATCGAAGTTGCTACCTTCCGTGGTCACCACGAAGAGCAAAAGTCTGACAAACAGACTTCGCAGACCGGTCAAAACGGTATGTTGCTTCGTGACAACATCTTCGGTTCTATCGAAGAAGATGCACAGCGCCGCGATTTCACAATCAACAGCCTCTATTACAGCGTGGCTGATTTCTCCGTTCGCGATTATGTCGGTGGCCTGCGTGATTTACGCAATGGCGTTATCCGTCTGATTGGCGATCCTGAAACGCGCTACCGTGAAGACCCTGTACGTATGCTTCGTGCAGTGCGCTTTGCCGCCAAGCTGAACATGACGATTAGCCCGGAAACTGGCGAAC
>Ga0105251_10003263_pt1 | contig 11905 bp, 6 predicted proteins | sample KBSS64metaG_FD_80424 | JGI IMG/M metagenome (GOLD analysis project Ga0105251, IMG submission 80424) | Switchgrass rhizosphere microbial communities from Kellogg Biological Station, Michigan, USA - KBS S6-4 metaG | ecosystem: Host-associated > Plants > Roots > Rhizosphere > Soil | place...
GTCTGGATATCGTTGATATCCACCTGGCTGCGTTCATTCATCTGGCTGCTAACGATTTCTGCGACGGTGGCGCAGTAATCTGCGTCATCGACTCCCGCTGCTTTAGCTGCACGCAGAATGGCTTCTTTGATGCGCTCTGATTTAAACGGCACTTTACAGCCATCACGTTTCATCACATGCGGTGTCATGATCACTCCATTTTTAAAAACAGGTTATCCACAGAGGCGGAGAAGTATTCACCGGCGATATTGCCAGCCAGCGCAGAGACTTCCCTCGTTCCCAACACATGTTATCCACAATTCCGGAGAGCTGACTCGCCGTCTTGTTGTTGGAATAGTAGACGATAAATACAATATGTTGGGTTGGCCTGCATTTTAAATGCTACATATAGTGATTTGCATCAAACATGTTTGCGTTTTTTTTGATTCAGAACAAAGTAAAAAGACGAGAGTACAAACGGCGGGCGCTTCAGCGATTGTAAATAGAGGCGAGAAAATTCTGATTAATTATTCAACAAAAACAGCAAAATAAACCGGGTGCGGGTGCGCACCCGGCGGGGAGATTACGGCAGTAACCACCAGACGGCTTCAAACGGGCGTAGCGTCGTTTTTTGCGGTGAAGGGTAGTTACTCATGACCGCCTCTATGTCGCCATTGAGGAGGTCTGACTGCCACGTCTGAGGTTCACGGCTCAGGTTCGCCGCCACAATCAGGGTCTGCCCCTGCCACTGACGGCGATAGCACCACAGAGAAGGATGCTCCGGCAGCAGATCCTGATAATCGCCCCACGTCAGCACCGGCAGCGTTTTGCGCAGACCGATCAGCGACTGATAGGTGTAAAACACCGAGTCCGGGTCATCCAGCGCCGCGCGGGCGTTCACCGTTTCGTAGTTGTCACAGACGCCTATCCACGGTTCTCCCCCGGTAAAGCCCGCGTTGTGCGAAGCATCCCACTGCATCGGCGTGCGCCCATTATCGCGAGATTTGCTCGCCAGAATCGCCAGTAATTCATCCGGATCGCGGCCGTTTGCCCGCAGGTCGGCGAACATGTTCAGGCTTTCCACATCGCGATAATCGGTAATCCGGCTGAAGTGCGGGTTGGTCATGCCAATTTCTTCACCCTTATAGATGTACGGCGTGCCCTGCATTCCGTGTAGCACCATGGCGAGCATTTTCGCGGCCGGGGTACGGTACTCACCTTCGTCACCAAAGCGGGAAACAATGCGCGGTTGGTCGTGGTTACACCAGAACAGCGCGTTCCAGGCTTTGTTGTGCATCCCTTGCTGCCAGTGGCTAAAGAGGGTTTTCAGTGCCACATAGTCCGGCTGCGCCTTCGTCCATTTTTCGCCGTTGGGGTAGTCCACCTTCAGGTGGTGGAAGTTGAAGGTCATCGACAGCTCGCTCCCGTCGAGGGAGGCGTACTGCTGGCAGTTTTCCAGCGAGGTCGAGGACATCTCTCCCACTGTCATCAGATTGCGCGGAGTAAAGACGTCGCGGCTCATCTCCTGCAAATATTCATGCACGCGCGGCCCGTCGGTGTAGAAGCGACGGCCATCGCCGATGTGGTCGTCCGGGAAATCCTGATCTTTCGAAATCAGGTTAATCACGTCGAGACGTAAGCCGTCTACGCCCCGGTCAGCCCAAAATTCACAGACCTTCTTCAGCTCCGCGCGTACTGCCGGGTTTTCCCAGTTGAGATCCGCCTGCTCGGGGGCAAACAGGTGCAGATAATACTGCTCGCTCTCGGCGTGCCAGCGCCAGGCGTTGCCGCCAAACTTGGAGCGCCAGTTGTTCGGAAGCTGCTCTGGGGTGCCGTCGAGCCAAATGTAAAACGGGCGATACGGGCTCTCTTTGTTCAGCGATTCGCGGAACCAGGCGTGCTGCGTTGAGGTGTGGTTCAGTACCATATCGAGCACGATGCGGATCCCGCGTTCGTGCGCCCGGGCGACCAGCTCGTCAAAGTCATCCAGCGTGCCGTAGGCGGGATCGATGGCGGTATAATTCGCCACGTCATAGCCGTTATCGACCTGCGGGGAGATATAAAAAGGCGTTAACCAGATGGCGTCAATGCCGAGGGTTTTCAGGTAATCGAGGCGCTGGGTCACGCCGCGTAAATCACCGGTACCGCGCCCGGTGGTGTCCTGGAAACTCTTTGGGTAAATCTGATAGATGACACCGTTCTGCCACCAGTGAGGAAGGGTATTCATAGTGTGTTCCTGCAAATGCGAAGGGGCGCAATTGCGCCCCGAAAGAGGGATTTAAACAATCTGCAGCGAGCCCTGACGGAACTTACGCTGGTAAACCACGGTGGTGAGCGCCATTGGGACGATAATCGCGATGGCCATCGCCAGTGCAAAGATCTGCCAGAAAGCGGGCTGGATGGAGAGAATACCCGGCAGGCCGCCGACGCCGATGCCGTTCGCCATCACGCCGTTCAGGCCACAGACCAGACCCGCCAGACCAGACCCGATCATCGCGCAGAGCATCGGGAAGCGGTATTTCAGGTTGATCCCGTACATCGCCGGCTCGGTCACGCCGAGGTACGCGGAGATGGCCGCCGGGACGGAGATTTCACGTTCATTGTGTTTGCGGCTAACGATGATGATGCCGGTAACCGCAGAAGCTTGCGCAATGTTAGACAGGGCAATGATTGGCCACACCGGCGTACCGCCCAGGCTTTGAATCATCTGCATATCAATCGCCAGCGTGGTCTGGTGTACGCCGGTGATCACCAGTGGGGCGTACAGGAAGCCGAACAGCGCGGCACCAATTGGAGCGAAGCTGCCGGTCATCAGATGGCGAACCGCGAAGGCTACGCCGTCGCCGATCATGCGGCCAAACGGGCCGATAAAGGCGTGTGCGAGGAACACGGCAATAATCAGTGAACAGACCGGCACGACCACCAGGTAAAGGTAGTCCGGCACGATGCGTTTCAGGCGAGTTTCGATAAAGCCCAGCGCCAGACCGGCCAGCAAGGCGGGGATCACCTGCGCCTGATAGCCCACTTTCGCGATGGTAAACAGGCCAAAGTTCCACACTTCCGGAACCTGTTGACCAAGTAAGTAAGCGTTCATTAACTGCGGAGAGACCAGCGTCACGCCCAGCACGATACCCAGGATCGGCGTGCCGCCCATCTTGCGCACTGCTGACCAGCAAATCCCGACCGGCAGATAGAAGAAGATTGCTTCACCAATCAGCCACAGGAAGTCATAGATGCTCTGCAAAGCAGGGTACATCTGCGCCAGGGTTTTGCCGTCGCTCATCGGCACATCGCCAATGACGTTACGGAAACCTAAAATCAAGCCCCCGCTGATCAGTGCTGGCAGCAGGGGGAAGAAGATCTCCGCAAAGTGAGAAATCAGCTGCTCGTGCCATTTCATATTCTGGCGCGCGGCTTTCTTTGCCTGCTCTTTATCGGCGGAAGAGTGCCCGGTGGTCGCCAGCAGAGCCTGATAGTAATCGCCCACTTCGGTACCAATAACGACCTGAAACTGGCCGGCATTGGTGAAGCAGCCTTTGACCATGCGAAGTTCTTCGATGGCTTTCGGGTTGGCTTTGGCCGGATCGTTCAACACGAAGCGCAGGCGGGTAATACAGTGGCTGACCGTCGCGATGTTTTCGCGACCGCCCACCAGAACGATCAGCTGATCGATATCGTCTTGTTTGACTTTACTCATCATGAAACCTCATGACTGATTGAAGGGGTAATGACCTGAGCGCAAGCCTACTCCTTCAGCGTGACGACGGAAATGGGAACGTTCCCGAAATCAGGCGAAGATCACAATAATCCGAATAGAAGGTGTAGAGAGATACAAAACTATCAGGGATGTTTATATCCGTCATACTTCAAGTTGCCTGTGCGTTGGCTGCACTCGTTCACCCGGTCACTTACTTATGTAAGCTCCCAGGTATTCACTCCCTTGCCGCCTTCATGCAACTCAAACTATTTAGGGTATATGCGCTTAGTATTTAAAGTTGTTAGACATACCGAGCCATTATCTTAAAAATGAAGCAACAGGTCTTAAACGCGATCGGGTTGGAACATCAACACAGGGTTCAGGCTTAGGCTCGCCTTCACTTTGGTGAAATAAGCATGGAGCAGCTATGTACGAAAACAGCGAGATCATCCGTTTTTGACGCTGGCAGGGACGAATCTTCTTTTCAACTTACGGCCCAACCGCGTTAACCCTTTTATTTGCCCTGATTCAGTCTCATTTCTTTCCAGGAAACCCAATCTGGCCAATAGGCCTTTTCTTCATTGTCGTAATGATTATTTTTGGCCGTTATGTGAAATGGTGAAACGTAACGCTACCCAGTATTGGTATCCACACTGTGATTCATGGAACGAGCGCTCTTATGCATAATTCCAAAAGGGCTAAGAAAGGTGAGCCGGAATGACGATCTGACGCGGCTCGCTACGCCCGTTGATCTGCTCGATCAGCTGTGCAGCCGCCTGGCGGCCAGACTCGGCGTAGCCGGGATCGACGGTGATAATCTCCGGATGCAGGAACTTCATGAGCGGCGTGCTTCCTACGCTCGCCACCTGTAAGCCGTCGATGCGTTGTTCCTGGAGATATTTGCTCGCGCCCAACGCCAGGGTATCGGTGGCGCAGACCAGCGCCGTGGTGTGTGGCGTCAGCACGCTGGCGACCTGCTCGTAACCCTGTTTCATACCCAGCCCGGGCAGAGAGGCCACGGCGGGGAGGTTGTGCTGTTTGCAAAATGCCAGGTAGGCTTCATGACGACGTTTACCGGTGGTGATGTCCGCGTGCGGCACGCCGAGGTAACTAATGTGGCGATGCCCTTTATCATACAGGCGCTGCATCAGGGTGACGATCGCGCCTTCGTCGTCGTAGCAGACAGAGGCAAAGCCGTTGGCATCACGAGCCAGCAGCACCAGCGAGGGCTGCCACGGCTTCAGCATCTCTTCTTTAATGCCGGTAAAACCAAACAACACCACACCATCAATGTTGCGTCGCTGCAGCATACCCAGGTGCTCCTCAACCATCTGCGGGGAGAACTGGCTTTCCATCATGATCGGGTCATAACCCTGTTCATAGAAAGCGGGCAGCATGGTCTGCACGGCGAGGTTTTCAGAGAGGGAATCCAGACGCGAGACAATAATCGCCACTACTTTGTCACTCTGCCCACGCATGGCGCGTGCGGAACGTGAGGGGGAGAATCCGTGCTGATTCATCACCGCTTCGACGCGCTCGCGTGTGCGTTCGCTGACACCGCTTTCATTGTTCAGCACGCGCGACACGGTGGATTTCCCCACGCCGCTTAAACGCGCGATGTCTTTAATCGTAAGGCGGTTCTGCATGCTGTATTCCCTGTAACAACGATAGATTAATCAATTGAGCCTAATGCCCTCGTACAATTTCGCTATGGGCAAAAGTCTGGTTTACGTTCGGTTTATTTGCGTGGGGTTATAATACCGCCCGAATCGCCACAAACGATATGGTTAAATCCTTATACTGCGCGGCGACACCCCAATTTTACTTACCGGAGGCTAAATGGATCCCGATCCCACACCTCTCCTGAACGGGAGAGATCTTTCTATCCGGTAAGCCAGCCTTTTGCTGTCTCACCGGCGTGAGGCAGCAACGATCTGTTCGTTTCTGCTAATAATTTAAGTGCCACCAGGTACGGATTGACCGTGTCTGAAGGTAACGCTGCGTTCGCTTTTTGCCTGCCCAGGAGAGTTTATTATGCTGAAAAATATCACCCGGCAGCTGCAAGTCTTGCTCAGCCGCCATCTGCCACGTCGCCTGACTGAGCGCGACCCGCTGCCAAACGCCAAAAACCTGGCGGGCGCAGCCATTCCTGCTTCCCTGACCGAACGCTGCCTGAACGTCGCGGCGATGGATGAAAACGAAGTCTGGCGCGCTTTCGGCGGCCACCCGGAAGGGCTGAACGCGTCGGAAGTCGACAAAATCCGCGCGGTGCATGGCGACAACCAAATGCCGGCGCAAAAACCGTCCCCGTGGTGGGTGCATCTGTGGCTCTGCTACCGCAACCCGTTCAACCTGCTGCTGACCGTGCTGGGCACTATCTCTTATGCAACCGAAGACCTGTTTGCTGCAGGCGTCATCGCCCTGATGGTGGGGATCTCCACGCTGCTCAACTTTATTCAGGAAGCCCGTTCCACCAAAGCCGCGGATGCCCTGAAAGCGATGGTCAGCAACACCGCAACGGTTTCGCGTGTGATTAACGATCTGGGTGAAAATGCCTGGATTGAGCTGCCTATCGACCAGCTGGTGCCGGGCGATCTGGTTAAACTGGCGGCCGGGGACATGATCCCAGCCGATTTACGCATTATCCAGGCGCGCGACCTGTTCGTGGCGCAAGCGTCATTAACCGGGGAATCCCTGCCGGTCGAGAAGGTGGCGCGTAGCCGCGACCCGCAGCAGATGAACCCGCTGGAATGCGATACCTTGTGCTTTATGGGCACCACCGTTGTCAGCGGCACGGCGCAGGCGATCGTCACGGCGACCGGTGGAAGTACCTGGTTTGGGCAGCTTGCCGGGCGCGTGACCGAGCAGGAAAGCGAGCCGAATGCGTTCCAGAAAGGCATTGGCCGCGTCAGCATGCTGCTGATCCGCTTCATGATGGTGATGACGCCGATCGTACTGCTGATCAACGGCTACACCAAAGGCGATTGGTGGGAAGCGGCGCTGTTTGCGCTCTCCGTGGCTGTCGGGTTAACGCCGGAAATGCTGCCGATGATTGTCACCTCCACGCTGGCGCGTGGGGCGGTCAAACTGTCGAAACAGAAAGTGATCGTCAAACACCTTGATGCCATCCATAACTTTGGCGCGATGGATATTCTCTGCACCGATAAAACCGGCACGCTGACCCAGGATAAAATCGTGCTGGAAAACCATACCGATATCTCTGGCAAAACCAGCGATCGCGTACTGCACAGCGCCTGGCTGAACAGCCACTACCAGACCGGGCTGAAAAACCTGCTCGACGTTGCCGTGCTGGAAGGGGTGGATGAAGAGTCGGCCCGCACACTCTCTGGCCGCTGGCAGAAAGTGGATGAAATTCCGTTCGACTTTGAGCGCCGCCGGATGTCGGTGGTCGTGGGCGAACAGCCGGACGTGCATCAGCTGATTTGCAAAGGTGCGCTGCAGGAGATCCTCAATGTCTCAACGCAGGTGCGTTACAACGGCGACATCGTTCCGCTGGACGACACCATGCTGCGCCGCATCAAACGCGTGACGGATAATTTGAACCGTCAGGGGCTACGCGTGGTGGCGGTCGCCAGCAAAATTCTGCCTGCGCGCGTGGGCGACTATCAGCGTATCGATGAATCCGATCTGATCCTCGAAGGTTACATCGCATTCCTCGATCCGCCGAAAGAGACCACCGCGCCTGCGTTGAAAGCGCTGAAAGCGAGCGGCATCACCGTCAAAATCTTGACCGGCGATAGCGAGCTGGTGGCGGCCAAAGTGTGTCACGAAGTGGGCCTGGATGCGGGTGATGTGGTGGTGGGCAGCGACATTGAGCACCTGTCCGACGACGAGCTGGCGGCACTTGCCCAGCACACCACGCTGTTTGCCCGCCTGACGCCGATGCATAAAGAACGCATCGTGACCCTGCTGCGTCGCGAGGGGCACGTGGTGGGCTTTATGGGTGACGGTATCAACGACGCGCCTGCGCTGCGTGCGGCGGACATTGGCATCTCCGTTGACGGCGCGGTGGATATTGCCCGCGAAGCGGCCGACATCATCCTGCTGGAAAAAAGCCTGATGGTGCTGGAAGAGGGGGTGATCGAAGGGCGTCGTACTTTCGCCAACATGCTGAAGTACATCAAAATGACCGCCAGCTCCAACTTCGGTAACGCTTTCAGCGTGCTGGTGGCGAGCGCATTTTTACCATTCCTGCCGATGCTGCCGCTGCACCTGTTGATTCAGAACCTGATGTACGATGTCTCGCAGGTGGCGATCCCGTTTGATAACGTGGACGACGAACAGATCCAGAAGCCACAGCGCTGGAACCCGTCGGATCTGGGCCGCTTTATGCTGTTCTTTGGCCCGATCAGCTCGATCTTCGACATTCTGACCTTCTGCCTGATGTGGTTTGTTTTCCACGCCAACACGCCTGAGCATCAAACGCTGTTCCAGTCTGGCTGGTTCGTGGTGGGGCTGCTGTCGCAAACGCTGATTGTGCATATGATCCGCACGCGCCGCATTCCGTTTATTCAGAGCCGTGCCGCATGGCCGCTGATCATCATGACCGGGGTGGTGATGTCGCTCGGTATCGCGCTGCCGTTCTCACCGCTGGCGAGCTATCTGCAGCTTCAGGCGCTGCCGCTGAGCTACTTCCCGTGGCTGGTGGCGATCCTCGCGGGCTATGTGGTGCTGACGCAGATGGTGAAAGGGTTCTATGCGCGTCGGTACGGGTGGCAGTAATAATGACATACCCTCACCCGCTCCCTGGAAGGGAGAGGGGACTGTTCTTGGGGAGAGGGCCGGGGTGAGGGGAATGGTTTTCCTCCCAAATTCAACAACCTGTGATCTCCGTCATGCCATTTGCTTGACGACAAATTGAGCGCATGTTAACAGAATGTTTTGCCTTTTTTCGGCCCGTCAAATAAGGAACATTCATGTTACGGTACAGCCTCTTAACCGCCGGGCTTATGCTCGGCGCTTCCGCCTTTGCCGCCCCGGCAGGCGATCTCCCCCTGATGCCCTGGCCTGCGAAGGTTGAACGCCCGACAACCCAGGGTGCACTGGTGCTCAACGATGAGGTTTCTGTCAGCGTCAGCGGCGACGATCTCGGCGATGCCGTCACCCGCCTACGCCAGCGCATCGCGCTGCAAACCGGCTGGACGCTACAGCCGCAGGCCGCAACGCCAGAAAAACCAACCATCCGCATTGCGATAGCCAAAAAGGTGAAGCCGCAGCCGCTGCCGGATAGCGATGAAAGCTATACGCTCACGGTGGACGCCAACGGCGTTAATATCTCCGCCAACACCCGCTTCGGCGCGCTGCGGGCAATGGAAACCTTACTGCAGCTGGTCCAGAACGGCGCTGAAAATACCTCAATTCCGTGGGTCTCGATTGAAGACGCGCCGCGCTTCCCGTGGCGGGGCCTGCTGCTTGATTCGGCGCGTCATTTTCTTCCGCTGCCGGATATCAAACGGCAGATCGACGGCATGGCGGCGGCAAAACTCAACGTGCTGCACTGGCACCTGACCGATGATCAGGGCTGGCGCTTTACCTCGGCGCGTTATCCAAGCTCACCCAGCTTGCCAGCGACGGGCTTTTTTACACCCCAGAACAGATGCGCGAGATCGTGCGTTATGCCGCCGAGCGCGGCATTCGCGTCGTGCCGGAAATCGACATGCCGGGCCACGCATCGGCGATTGCCGTTGCCTACCCCGAGCTGATGAGCGCGCCGGGGCCGTATGAAATGGAGCGCCACTGGGGCGTGCTGAAGCCGGTGCTGGACCCGACAAAAGAGGCAACCTATGCCTTCGCCGACGCTATGATCGGTGAACTGGCGGCGATTTTCCCCGATCCGTATCTGCACATCGGCGGGGATGAGGTGGACGATACCCAGTGGAAAGAGAACGCGGCCATTCAGAAATTTATGCGCGACAACAGGCTGGCGGATAGCCATGCGCTGCAGGCGTATTTCAACCGCAAGCTGGAAACGATCCTCGAAAAACACCGTCGGCAGATGGTCGGCTGGGACGAAATCTACCACCCGGATCTGCCAAAAAGCATTTTGATCCAATCCTGGCAGGGGCAGGATGCGCTGGGACAGGTGGCGCAGAACGGCTACAAAGGCATTCTCTCAACGGGCTTCTATCTTGATCAGCCCCAGTCCACCGCCTACCACTATCGCAATGAAATTGTGCCGCAGGGGCTGAACGGCGTGGATACCCTTTCTGACACCGACAGCGCCCAGAGCTGGGCGTTCTCCATGCCGCGCCTGAAGGGCAAGCCGGTGGAGGGGAGCTTTACGCTGGTGAAAGGGGATGCCGGCTGGCGTGGCATTATTGATTTTGCCGGTAAATCGCGTCGTGCCGTGCAGGATATCGCGTGGCGTGATGACAACCAAGTCACCTTCACCGTCGATACCTGGATGGGTGAAACACGTCCGGTGGTGAATGTTTCCGACGACAAACTGAGCGGCTATTTCCTGGTGGGTAATGCCCGCTATCCGATCGGCGGCAAGCGCCTTGATGAGGTACCGAAAGGCACGCCGCCGGTGGTGCCGGAGAGTGCGAATCAGGTCAACCTGCTCGGCGGTGAGGCGGCGCTGTGGGCGGAAAACGTGGTCGCACCGGTGCTGGATATCCGCCTGTGGCCGCGTGCCTTTGCGGTGGCAGAGCGCCTGTGGTCGGCGCAGGACGTGAACGATGTCGACAACATGTACACCCGCCTGCAGGCGATGGACAGCTGGTCAACGGTATCGGTCGGGCTGCAGCAGCATACCCAGCAGCTGGTGCAGTTTACGCGTCTTGCCAACAACGCGGACACGCTGCCGCTGCAGATCCTCGCCCAGGCTATCGAGCCCGCGCAGTATTACACCCGTCAGCACCTGAAGTTCCAGGCCGGACATTACCATCAGTTTGAGCCGCTCAACCGTTTTGCCGATGCCCTCAACGCTGAAAGCGCTACCGTGCGGCAGATGAATAAATGGGTCGATCGCCTGGTCAGCGATGCGGAAGACACGGAAAGTGCCGACGCGCTGCGTCACGTCTTTAACCGTTGGCAGAGCAATACCGGCGATGCGCTGGCGCTTAGCGAAAACAGCTATCAGCTGAAGGCCATTAAGCCGGTGATTCAGGAGGTGGATAAGCTGGCGTCAATCGGACTGAGGCTGACGGACCTGGTGGCGCGTCAGGGCACGCTGGATGACTAAGAGATTGCGTCGATTCAACACGAGCTGGATAGCGCGGCAAACATTCAGGATGAAGTGGTGATTGCGGCGGTTTATCCGCTGGAGACGCTGCTGCGCGCGACGCGAAATCAGTAAAAAAACACCCCTCACCCTATCCCTCTTCCGTATTGGGGAAGGGGGTGGGGTAAGGGGCGAGGGGTTCAAATCACTCAGTTCTTCAACACCCATGCCTCTTTCCAGTGTGCGCCAACGCCTGGCTCATACTGGTTAGCATACTGGCTCCACTGCACGCAGTAGCCGCTGTACGGGAAAGGCTTACATTCGTAGGTCTTACCGTCTTTAGGCTGCAGCACAACGGTGCCCGCTTTGTACGACGCGATGTTGTCCGGGAAGCTGAAGTCATGATGACCGGTATCACCCGTCGCAGCGTCGCCTTCCAGCATCAGGTTCAGAACATCCTGTGCGAACAGGGTGCCGTCTTTGTTGGTGGCGTAGTATTTCAGCATGTGGTGACCGGCTTCAACGTCGTTCAGGGTCATGGTGACGTCCTGATTAACGCCGTTCATGTCCTGCTTCATATACCCTTTTTCAGCACCGTGATGGTTCATCACGTGGGCTTCAAAATTCACGTTGCCGTGAGTATTCACGTGGAAGGTAACCGTGGCATTGCCGTGCTCAATTTTGCTGTACTGCAGGTTAGAAACCGCGATGGTTTCGTTCACTTCGGCTTTTTGCTCTTCATAAGAGACAGCCACAGACTTCAGCGTGCTGCCGTCTTTAACGTAGACCGTATTTGCGCCATGAACCGGGCTGATGTTGCCGCTTTCATCCTTCACGCCAACGCGCACATCGCTCTGCGCGGTGTTGATTTTCTGCGCCAGATCGTAAGACCACTGGTTCGCATCACCCTGTTCTGCGGACGCAATGGTCATTTCGGTACGCATCGCGATAACTTCGCCGTTTGCATCGAAGAAACGAGCGATGACTTTATCGCCCGCGTTCAGGTTATTACCGGCAACCTGACCGCTCAGGGTTTTGCTCCA
>Ga0105251_10003266_pt1 | contig 11900 bp, 16 predicted proteins | sample KBSS64metaG_FD_80424 | JGI IMG/M metagenome (GOLD analysis project Ga0105251, IMG submission 80424) | Switchgrass rhizosphere microbial communities from Kellogg Biological Station, Michigan, USA - KBS S6-4 metaG | ecosystem: Host-associated > Plants > Roots > Rhizosphere > Soil | place...
ATCTTCACGGTCTCCTCCTTGGCCAGCACCATGGCGAGTGCGACCAGCATGGCAATCGTGCCGCCGGCGAACTGCATGGCCGCGAGCGACACGCCCATGACGGAAAGCACGTGCATCCCGATTACGCCGCCGCCGAGCAGGCCCAGGCCTACGGTCAGGCCAAGCTGGCGTGCGAACCTTGCGCGCGCGGCAGGCGGCATGCTGCCCGTCGCGGCGAGAAAGAGCGGGACAGCGAGGAAGGGGTCGACCAGAGCGGTCAGAGTAAGGAGCTTCTTGAAGAGAAAGGCAACATCCATGGCTTTGCGCGCATTCGCGAAATCCACGTATAGCGCGCAAGCCCTGCAGTCCCGACGGCTCAGGCCTCTTTCGTCACCTGCCGGTGGAAAGCCTGGCGAACGCCTGTCGGAATCTCGTTTTCGATTGCCTGCGCCGCCGGGCACGCACGCAATATGAGCGCCTTGCGCGCGCGCCAGTAGTTCGCCACCAGTTCGTCGCCGGCCAGCGCTGAAAGTGCTTCCTGTAGGACCACATACCCGTGCGCGAGGTCCGGATTTTGAAGCAGGTCATGACGAAGCAGCGTCCGGTTCAGCGACTCGACGGCTTCGAATACCTGCATCCACTCGGGATTGTCGTGTTCGAACTGATTCACATCCTGCTCCACGAAATCAGCCACGCGCGCCGAACGGGCGCTGCCCGGCAGCTTCATCGACCAACAGATTCCACTGCCCAGTTGCCAGTCGGCGCGATTCGGCCTGCATGACAGCACCGAGGGCGCGTCCAAACGCTTCACCAACCCACGGAGATTGGGACGTCGGATAGCCCGAATGACTGCCCGCGAACTGGTTCAGCTGCGCGGACACTGCGTCCATGTAGGTGTTGTAGCCAGCTTCGTCCGTCGCCGATACCGTACCTTGTGTCGTGCTCAGAAATTCACCCGGGCGAAATCCCCGACGGCAGACGGCACCATGCTCGTAGTGGCGCGCCGGGCTCAGGACGCCGGTAATGCGCACGCGGCCGCGCCATTGCGGACTACCTTCGAGTTCAAGCAATTCCCCGACATATACACCGTCGGCACCCATTCCGATGCGCATGCGGCGACCAATCAGCTTCCGGGCTTCGTTAGTGTGCACGGCGGCTCCCCGTAGTTTTTGAGATTCGCGCAGCCTAGCACTCTTTAAAACGGTAAACAACTACTTGGTGTTTTCAGCGTGAGGCATTGCGCAGATATGCCATTTGCACGATATACGAAACCGCTCGACAGCTCTTCGTGCCCTATACCGGGACGCAGCATGTGCTGTTTTTTGGAGGGCATACTCGTGTTCAAGAATCTCAAAGTCAAAGACTTCGCCACCGTCCCTTATCTGGAGACATCCAGCCTGATTCGTCATCGCCCGGAAGGCATCCAGTTTTCAACCGAAAAGCCGAACGCCATTGTTGGACCGAATGGTGCCGGCAAGTCGGCAATGTTGAAGGCGCTTGCGCTGCATACCCTGTCGTGGTTCACAGGGACCAGCGCGTTCGACCCGAACTACCTGGACAGTTTCAAGCTCAAGGAAGCCTGGCGTGAAGCTGACTCCAAGAGGAGATACGCTCACTACGAGGCGACCGGTCGCTGGGAAGACCTGTACGACTATCTGGGCGGACTTGAAGTCGAAACTGACTATGCGCCTGCACTGTACTATCGTCCGGGGCACATTCCGGGCAATGAGCGCATGATTACCGCGGCGATGATGGTCGGCTACTGTGAAGAAGCCAAGGCGTACGGCCGGATGACGGACAAGAAGTCGTCCGGACAGCAATGCCTCGCGCTGCTCGACCGTGTTCATGCAGTGCTCGGCGGCGACATCTCAAGCCTTCAGGCGTTCATCGAGCAGAACGACGGACTCGGGAAAGGCGCGAAGTCTCGGCACCTTATCGAGCCGCGAACCAATCTTCCCGTCGATGCAAAGCCGGTCCTGCTGATGGACGAGCCTGAGCAATCACTCGATGCGCTGGCCGAGCTGGTTCTGTGGCGTCAAATCGCAGCAGCCGATATGTCGAAGATGCAGGTCATCGTCGCTACGCACAGCCTTTACCCGCTGATGCATCCGGAAAAGTTCAACATCATCGAGGCCGTACCTGGCTATTCCGAGAGCGTGATGCAGCTGCTCTAGTACGAGGCGGGTTCAAACTCACACACACTCCACGCCGGTTCGCCGGCGTTTTTTTCTTGGCTTGAGTCCCTCCGATGCCCCTCCGGGAGGGTGTGTTGGCCCTATACGGGTACAGGTCCAACAACGCGCTATAGCGCAACACAGGAGGTAGTATGAAAGCTGTCGTCGAATGGGGGCACCCGAAGGCCGCCACTGAACGCAAAATCTGCGGCGTCCACGGCGAACAAGTCATCGTCAACCCAACGCAGGCGAGCGAGCTCGCGCGCAAGCTGTTTCACACACTGGTGCAGGGCAAGGAATCTGGCCGGTATGGCCAGAGCGATTTCACGCCGTCGAAACGGGAGCCGCGTAAGGTCGTGTGGGCTGCAGACAATTCCGCGTGGGTTGCAGTAAGTTTGCTCGACGGTGTCGCCCGCGGCGCTTACGCTGGCAACGTGGAACGCGATTATCAAGCGCGCATGAAAGCGGCCGCACAGCAGGAAGGTGGGGTCAAATGAGCTTGCTGAGCACCATCATTATCAACGGCAAGCGGTTCTTCGGCAGCAAGCTGGAAATCGAAGTGCGAATTGACGGTAAGCTCATCAAGCTGGAGCAGCTGCCGAACATCGACATCGTTGTTCAGGGCAACCTGGAGACGATGGATGTCGGCGCCGCGAACTCCATCGAGGTGCAAGGGTCCGTCGGTCGCATCAAATCCGGGTCCGCCGATGTCAAATGCGGCGACGTACGCGGAGACGTGTCTACCGCCAGCGGAGCAGTCGAATGCGGTGACGTGCAAGGTAGCGTCACCACCACGAGCGGCGATGTCGACTGCGGCAACATCGGTGGCAACATCACGACCGTGACAGGCGACGTCAGTTCACGACGAGCCTGAAACCTCTCCGCCCCAGCATCTGCTGGGGCTTTTTCACGTCAGTGGAGAGGATGCGCCTGCTCTCGACTGGCCCGGTAGAGCTCTACGAGTTCCTTCTTCGTCTGGAACGCGGAGGCGGGCAGCAGCCAGGTCTTATGGCGCGACGAAAGCTCAGTCGCCCAACACTCGTAATTCGGTTTCCCAAACCGCCCCGTGCTGTACAGCGCTTCCTGTCGCCAGGGCCTGAGGGTAATTCGGCCTTGAAACAGCGACGCATCCCAGATGCCGCGAATCCGATAGACTTTGGAATAACCGACCAGCAACGCGTCTTCCTTCCCACTCAAGCCTGTGACCGCTTCGTAATATCGCTGGCCCGTCTCGCGAATCGCGCTATCCAGCCTCGAGCGAAGCGTCGAGACGGTACAGTCGCTCGGGTCCCGCACCGAAATACCCAGGGCAGCGAAAGCGGTTTGCACGGCAGGAGCTAATTCCAGTATCTCATCATCGCCATCTGCGCTTTGCGAAATCTGTGGGAAAAACCGGTCGAGGCGAGTCAGCTCGTTAAGGGATGCGCGAGCAACCAGCAGGGCGAACAGTGTGCCACCCACCTGCCGCTGCGCCACGTTGGAGCTGTGACGCGGGAAAAACCGTGTGGCACGCTCTCCACATAAAAAATGCTCCTCGAGCTCAGTCTTTCTTGCCCAAGGTCCAATCAGAATATCAGCCAAACGAATGTGCTCCAGCGTCTGCCCGCAGATGGGAGACCTATGTTGCTAGTTGATGGAAAACAGCCCACGAATGGGCTGTTGAGTTGGTGTAGCGAAAGCGGTCAGGCGGCCAGTTTCTCTTCGACCGGAGCTGTGTTCAGCTCCTTCCATTGCTCACGGGTGAGCTTGCGGCGACGCAATGGTTGCCCCGTTCTGCGGAACTCGCGTTCCCAGGCTTGGGGATTGAAGTCGATGTCATTCTCGTCGCCGGCTCGATACCGGCACACCGTGATGGTGTCGTTGTCCTGCGCCGTCACCCACCATACCTGGTAGCCCTTATGCATCAGGGCGTCCGAGCAGTCTTCGAATGACGGAGGAAGCAGAACGCCCAGGTCGACAGCAACCCGATTGTTCTCCAGAATCATCGTACGATGGTCGCTCAGTCGATAGCGAGGTGCAAAAGCCTTCAACGCCACCCACGGTTTCTGCGCCGTGGCCGTTTCCCACATGCGAGCATAGGTGCCGCCCGCCGCACAGGCATACGAGTAGTAATCCATCGCCCGGAAAACGCCCACGCTAGTACGTTGATTCAGGCGATTGAGCGCTTCAGCGTCCGTCTTGTCGAAGGCGAACCGGTTACGGATTGCAAACAACATCGCTTCGCCGATTGCCGCGATACGCTCACGGTCGCCGCTCGACCGGGGGAAGGCCGCCACCGTTGCACGCATGTAGGCCAGACCAGCTGAGATTTCAAGTTCCTTGTTCATCTTTCATTTCCTCATCAGTAGTTGTCGGATACACCACTGACGTATAGCCGTTTCCGTCCCGTCGGCTTCGGTAGCAACATCTCATTTTACACGTTTCACACTATACCAGGAGGTAAGGCCAAACTTAACCTGGAGGAAGTAAATCATGAAAGCAAAGAACATTTTCGTTGGCGTCAACGGCGCAGTGCTCGACCTGGGTCTCGCCGGCCGCGGTATCGCCGTGTTTCCGGTGCGCAAGGGCGAAGACTGCTCGCATGTCCTGTTGGACTCGGGCAAGGTCCGCCTCATGAAAGGCTCGCGCATCAATGGCGTGGGCATCGCACGGTATCTCTCGGAGAATGGTTTCCAACTGGCGCAACCCGGTGACAAGAACGCAGAACGGCTCGCAGACGAAGTCGACGTTCTCGACAGCCTCAAGCTGGTCGAGACCGCCGCCGACAACAAGGCGGATGAACTGCAACACCTGTTTGCCGGCAAAACCTGCACTTTCCTGCCGTACGACGAAACGAAGGCGTCCGCTCAAGTCACGGTCAAGGCGCCGGATGGTTTCAGGACCATCGTCGCAGACCTGGTGGACGGCTTCAGCGCTGGTCACGTGAAAATCGAGTACGTCACGGGAAGCACGTTGAGTTCACACGTCGCACTCTCGACGGGCTGGCTCGTCGGACCGGAAGGTGATGCATCGGCGCTGCCCCGAAACAAGGAATATGGCGGGCCGTTGGAACGAGCGATGTACATCCTGTGCAACAGTGGGATGGCCACGCTGGTGGGCAATCAGAACCTTTTGCTCGGCGCCGACGATGAGTATCCCCGCGGCATGATGGAAGTCGTGCTGAAAAACGGCGACCATCTCCGGCTGGTCATTGATGCCGATGTCCCGTTTGTGTCCTACATTCGCGACGGCGAAGTGCTGTACACGCGGTCAGGCCTGTATGGGACGCGACTCCGGGATGCTGTCGGTGCAATCGCTGCGGTACTGGTCCGCGTTGAGGAACTCGACGCGCAAAAGGTCAAGAAGACCCGCAAGAAGGCCGCATAACGCTGGCTGCTAGCCCACTCAAACCTCGGTCCGTTCGGCCGAGGTTTTCTTTGGACGTAAAAAAGCTGCAGGCGTGCCTGCAGCTTGGAGAACGACCGAATCTTGGTTCAGATTAACTCGGGGTCTACGCAAATAGCGTCCGGATTGACGTCCGGTAGCAACTCCGCAATCGACATGGCCGTCGGGTCCACCCCTTCATCTGCCAGTCTCGACATGCGCCGTACCAACTGATGCTTCAGGATTTCCGCGCGAGCCATTGTGATGTCGTCAGGAGTATCCGCAACTTCATTGGGCCAAATCCACTTGAACACCAGAGCTGATGCTGCTTTTTCAATATTTCCTGCCATCGCCATAAGTCCTCAGTTATTGCTCGTTGGGTTTGTGACTGCCGTATCGTATAGCTCAAGTGGATGGCCTGATGGCCATTAACAAAGCTAGCCAACGTGCGGTTTTATGCTATATTGCAATTTACACCACCAATGTCCGTATGCCCAAGCACATCATCATTGCTGAATCCGCTGTCGGCGGAGAAATACAATACATTTCAACTTCGCGGGGCGGCGGAGGTCTGACGGACGAAGCGACCGATGCAGCCCTGTTCGCCAGCGAAGCGGCGGCTGAAACTGCAGCCCGCAAGTTGCTGACTATGGATTTCGAGCGAAAGAGCGATGTCACACTGTCACTCGGAACGATTACGTTCGCAGTAGCGTCCACCACGCCTTTGCGCCGCGCCCCAGTTCGTACTGGATTCGTTATCCGGCGCGAGGCCGGCACGCGCCGGGACCGTCCCGACTACTACAAGGGGCCGAAGACCATCGCTCCGCGAAGCTTCAGGGATGCGCACTACGCCTATGTTGAAAACAGGGACGCTGCCACGGTATTCCCATCAAGAGAGAAGGCGGACTCGTACGGAGAACGGTGCCGCGAAATTCTGCGAGAAACCGCTGAGCGCGAGCTCAAGGCAACCAGGCCCAGCGATACGTATCAGCAGCTCTACGAGGACTTCGCGTTCACGGTCGAGGCGGTCTGAGTCGTTGCAAGCCTGGAGCAGGCCGTCAGCCGGATGACGGCCTGTCACGCACGCGTTTCCGTCAGGCAGCCAGACGCTCGACCAACGCCAGTTCGTCTGCAGCCGTCAGCTTCTCGATGTCGACAAGAATCAGCATCCGGTCATTGACCGACGCAAGTCCCGTCAGATATTCGTTGGTTGACCCGGTCGCGCCGCCGAATGTCGGGGCAGGGCGAATCTGGTCGGCCGCGAGCGTCATCACGTCGGACACACTGTCCACGACCATACCCACCACCCGCTGACCCAGATTCAGGACAATCACCACCGTTTGCTTGTCGTACGCAGCATGCTCGAGGTTCATCCGCAGGCGCAGGTCCACGATAGGGACGATGGCGCCGCGCAGATTGACGACGCCTTTGATGTAGTCCGGCGCGCCCAGCATGCGCGTCACGGGCTCATGGCTGCGGATTTCCTGCACCTTGAGAATATCGAGCCCGTACTCCTGGTTGCCCAGCGTGAATACGAGAACTTCGGTTCCAGCTGAATCGTTCGAAAGGTTGTTCATGACATGAAAATTCAGTAAATGGTCGTAGAGAAGGGCACCTGTATGAGGTGCCCGTGAGTCGTTATTTACATTTCGGCTTGCAGCTGACCTGCAGGCCCACGAATGGGTGCCGGCTTGACGGCATACCTCCAGTGCGTGAACTGCTCGGGCGCATAAACTGCGGGCTCGTTCTCGTCTGGGCGCCAGCCGTCGTCCTGCCTCGGGTCGATGGTTTTCTCCGCAAGGATAAACCGGACATCCGATATGCAACGGTCGCGCACGGTCCACAAATCGACCGGCGTACCGTCGAGAGGCGCCGATGCCATAGGACTCCACTCGAGGTGCGAGAGCGTCGCAGCCGCCGATTCCAGCCCGGCCAACTGCCGTGCGAGCCAGGCGTCAAAACTCGGTTTCACGTAACCGTCGACTTCAGGCAACGCTTTCCACGTCATCAGGTAATCGGCCATTGCCGCGCCGACGAGATGACCGGCGCGCGCAGCAAACCACGCATTGCTGGGAATGCACTTGCCTTCCGACAGCATGCTGTGACAGGGCGAGCACAGGTCACCGACAAACAGACCTTGATGCTTATGATTGTTACAGCCTTTAACGATACATTTGCTCATCACTGACCTCTCATGAAAGTTGGTTTCTGCTTTCGTATAGAGAAGGTTCAGTCGACGAGATAGCGCACGGCATGCACTTCCGTCGGCAGGGGCGGCTCCCACTTCGAGAGCATCGCCTGCAGCGTCTTGTTGTTGAGCGACGTGTCGCGCCGGCTGTTGCGCGCGAGGAGTTCCCGGCGCGGCCGCTCGAGGTACACGACCTCAACCTGCGCGTTGTACGAGTAGAGCAGCCCCAAGGTCTTTTCCCGGGTCTGTTCACTCATGTGAGTCGCATTCCAGACGAACGGCGCCTTTGCACGCAGTAGGTCCTTCGCTCGGTCGATAGCCATGTGTGAGACCTTTCCTTCGTTCTTTCCGTGACGCAGGCCCAGTTCCTCACGCGCGTCATCCAGGCTGATAACGGGCAGGTCAGGGTGATTGCTTTCGACCCACGTGTTCTTTCCAGCCGCAGGGGGCCCTGACATCACGATGACGTGCGAGCCCGGTTCCTGGAATAGCGGGTAGTCCGGATGTACTGACGCACCGCGAAAGTACGATACAGCCGTATGCGCGTCCGCAAAATCACGCGGGCGACCAAAGCAGTTCTCCTCCCGCGCGAGTTCACGGAACAGCTCAATGTTGTCGATGATGGGCGACGCGTCATCGCAGATTCGACCGCGAATATCCGCCTCCGCGAGAAGGGCGAGCAACCGTATGTCCAGTTGCCACGAGAGCTCGCGAACAACGAACTCGGGGGACACCTGACGCTTTGAGCCACCCATGGCCCAGAACGGGACCTGGTGGACAGCAATCATCCGACAGACCGCTTCTCGCACGTCAAACGGCACGCCCGCGTCCCAAAGCGCAATGCGCGCCTCAATGGCGCCTTTTCTGGAATGACCAGGATGCTTGATGTCACCTGTTTCGTCGCGAACTTCCGTCCGGTATTTCGAGATGTCGTGCAGTAGCGCAGCGAGGAAAACCTTCACCTGGTCACCGCGCGCGAGTGCCTGATACCCGGGCATGTCGAGCAGTTCCTCTATCACCATCTTCGTGTGGGTCCACGTGTCCCCTTCACGATGGTAGATAGCGGACTGAAATGCAGTCTTCGCGCGCTCGAGCACAGGGAACGCGTCGAGACACGCCTGAAAGTCCGGCTGACCGCCAGGCAGGGGCGTCAGCGCCTCAATTTGATTCCACATGATTGCACCCGATTCTCGCGGTAATGTCCGCACTCTTATTAATTATCGACAATATACCATAAAAACGGTACAAATTCAATGAAAAAGCCGCGCAGCAAATGCTGTGCGGCTTTGAGGTAGGGTCACAGTGGACGATTACAGTTCACCGCCCTTGTCGAAGTCTTTCCAGGCGCCACCGTCTTCCGGCAACGAATCGTTGCCCTCAATGCTGACATAGCACACGTCGTCGAGGAAGCCGGCTTCGTGGCTGACTTCACCGCCGCAGTGGTCGCAAACGACCTTTGCGATGTCCGTCATGAAGTCCTTGAACTTACCGTCCGTGTCCAGCTCACCGACCGTTTCCGGCTGGGTCAGCAATTTGTTCACGAGGGCGGACAGTTCTTGCTGATTGATTTGCTTGCTCATGGTTTTTCCTCAGTTGTTGTGCCGAACTTGGTCACAGGTTGTATAGCGGCACTCAGGCCGCTGCGTTCATGACTTGCGCAATCACGAGCTTGCCTGGGTCGAGTGCAATAGCCATATCGACCCGGCCGTCAGATTCTTCTACGTAAATGCAATCGAACCCTTCTGCAAGCAGCTTTTTCCGAAACTCCGTGTAATACACGCGCTCATAGGCCGCCAGCTTTTTGGGGTCATCGCCCGCCTGGTTCTGACAATGGCGATTCATCTCCGAGAGCTCACTCAACGGCATGCGGTAGGCCTTATCGACACGCATGTGCACGATAAGGCAGTGCTCACCGAACGACTTGCCCACGTTGTATGCAGCCGCGACCCAGACACCGAGATGGCCATTGCTGGACATGTTCGGACGCGCCGCAAAATCCATGCTGAATCTTTCGAATATTGCGCTCGTTCCGTGATACACCCGAAAGCAGCCAGACGACGCGTTCCCAAGTCTCATAATTGATACCTCCAGTGGTTTGCCATGACCCGTATAGCTCGACCGGCAAATCCCTTCCGCGACAGTTGCTTTTTACGCATTCTATGGTATATTGCTGTCATCCCACTGGAGAACTACATGCAACAAGGACAAATCGCCGTCGCGACGCGCGCGACTAGCACTGTGGACGTCATGGCTGGCGCCGCAGTTACAGGTAGCAAGAAGCTCGTCACGTACCCGAATCTGCGCGACTGGCCCGTGCTCTCGCCGGCCGTCGCCGTGCACATCAACATGGGGCTGCCGACCACGGCTCCCATCTTCCGCGTTCCGGTCAAGATGATGCGCAAGTGCGGTATGCATCCGGAGCGCGGCGTCAACGTCGCTGTTCTCAACGACCGAGTCATTATCTGGGGTGATGAGCGAGGCGGCATGTTCCGCCAGGACCCGGAATCGAAACAGTTCCAGCTCAGCCGCGTAGGCGTCGGCCCGCGCCTCAAGCAAGCCAACTTCGCCATCGTCGAAGGTCCGGACTACATCGTGCTCACGACGCAGAAAATCGCCGTGACGATGGCGGGCGCGGTGCCTGTGTACGCGCCGACCTGGGAGCGCCTGACCGAGCAGAGCCTCTCGCGCGTCGATGGCGACCTCGACCCGGCAACGCTGGACATGCAAAGCTGGCAAGACATTAACCTCTTCCATCCGAACGTCCGTTCGAAAAGCGGTGTCGCAAACGTGGCAGGCCGGCAATGGTGGCAGGCGGGGCTGTTTGCTGGCGACCCGGTGCGCTTCACACGCTACAACAACGCGACCATCGTGGAACGCTGCGACCCTTCCGAGAAGCACAGCGTACTGTCGGGCACCAGGGCCGGCTTTCCGCGTCACTTCATCGGCGCAACGCTGTTCGATACGCACCTGACCGACAGAATCCGCGTGATTTCGACGCGTGACAAGCTCATCTTCACTATGCCGGATAGCGACATCGGTCGCCGCTGTGAAAAGCTGGCCTGCATGCCGACGCCTGGTGGTCACAGCAAGCAGCACTGCAACGTTCTGCCGCCCGCCGCTGGTGCGAAGAGCAACCTGCCGATGCACGACCTCAAGGTCGTGGCCATGAAGGACTATCACCGACCCAATGCTGGCCTGAACATCTACGGCCGCATCTGGACCGCGGCCGGTTTCGAGCGCAATCAGCCTGCGCGCCTGGTCGAATACGCGGATGCCGTGGTCATCGAGCCGTGCTCGGTCAAAAACATGGACTTCCGTATCGGTAGCCCCTCGCAGGACGTTCCGTACCGCGACATCAGCTTGCGCAACACCGTGTTGGCACGTGCAACCCGCATCCGCGTCCTGGTGGCAGACGGTCGTCTCGTTCTGACTACGCGCAATAGCGACGTCGGTCGCCGCTTCCGCGCCGTCGAGAAATGGCCGAACACCCCGAACGAAGTTGCAGAGTTCCTCGAGCGTCTCGGTCGGGCAGCCAAGGCACCGGCTCCGCAACCCGCAGTCGAGCTGAGCCAATACCACATTCCTGAAGGCCGTCGTCTGCAGATTCAAGGCAAGTGGCTCGAGCAGTTCGGTTTCAAGCCGGGCGCGAAGTTCGACGTGGCGACCGAGAAGGGCCAGCTGCGCCTGCGCATCGCGACCAACGGCGGCGCGACGGTCACCGAGCACTCTCCGGGAACGTCGAAGCTGTATGTGCCGGCACACAACCTGGGCGAGCTGAACGCAAACCAGGTTCGCGTGATGGGCCGCTCGGGTGAGCTCCATCTCGTGCCCCTCGCAGCCTGATGTGTGAACACGCCCGTCGGCGACGGGCGGTTTGTCTCAAGCATCCAGCATTTCTGCTGTGCCGGTGCCGGCGAGCATTCGGATTCCGCTCAAGTATTTTGCTGCTGACTATGACAAACGCCCCTGCGTTAAGGGGCTTTTTCTTTTGCGAGTGGACGATGGGTCCGCGTAGCCAGAGGCGTGGCTCGCGCTATACGAACAGGCAGGACACATCACTCAACAGGTACAGCCTGACTCAAGGAGAAATACGCATGTTCACGCGACAAATCGTCATCGACGTTCACGGTAAAACCGCCGAGGAACTGGCCGCAGCCATCCATGCTGCCGGCACCGCGCTTGCAACGCAGTCGTTC
>Ga0105251_10003267_pt1 | contig 11897 bp, 15 predicted proteins | sample KBSS64metaG_FD_80424 | JGI IMG/M metagenome (GOLD analysis project Ga0105251, IMG submission 80424) | Switchgrass rhizosphere microbial communities from Kellogg Biological Station, Michigan, USA - KBS S6-4 metaG | ecosystem: Host-associated > Plants > Roots > Rhizosphere > Soil | place...
AGTCTTAGATTCTACATTTATTCCGAAGGTGCATATCTTCATTTTCATTTCAAATAAAAATCCCCAACACCTTTAATCCAAGACGTTAGATGACTTATTTAAAATATTTAAGAGATTCGAAACCGCTTCTAAAGACTCTAATACTTCAGCTTCTGACTCAGGTGTCATTCGATATATTATTTATATAGTTAAGATATATTACATTTAATTTGAACTTCGTTTATAAAACCTTATTTAAATATCCTATCTTATTTCCGCAAAATAAAAAGAGAATCTTTTAACAGATTCCCTTAATTATTTCCATTCAATTATTGCTGTTAGCTTAGAAGTAATATCATAAACTATACGATTTATGTGTTTTGCTTAAGAATCTTAAGAAATAATGGATATTGTTTACCTAATAAATAATTTAATGCATACTTATTTCTGTGAAATGAATTATCGACTACCTCTAAATTATTGATAATGAATAGTTTATTTAATATTTTAAACAACTCTAATGTTTGTTTCATTCGACTTTTTTTATTTCTCTTAGTAATCACATTTACACCATTTATACATTCTTCAAAGTTATCTACTAAATGACCTGCTAGCTTATATCCCCCATGAATATACGAACATGAAATTTTATACTCATTTATTATTTTACCGTACTCTGCCTCACTTAAGACCAACTTATTTTGTTCCTTCAAATCTGTAAAAGATTTTGAAGTAATATGCGTTATGTATTCATCTTTTTTTAAAATTAACCTAATATAGTTTTCTATAATAGACCTTTCATTTAAATAGAGATATCTTGTAGACTCATTTATATCATCTAAAATAAAATTAAAGAAATCCGAAATTAAAACTTTTACAAAATAAGTTTTTGGATACGCATTCAGTATATGTTTAAAAAACAATGTTTGTTTAGCTATCACTGTATAATATTCAAGGGTTTGATCATCTAATGGCGACAATTGCTGTTTAATATAAGTTATAAAACCATTGATTTCTTCTTTACAAATTTTCAATCCTACTTCATTCATAGTTATAACCATCCATCAAAAGTATTATTATTTTTGGATTTAGAATTATCAATATTTTTACTTACAAATTTATACAAGTTGTTCTTATAATTTAAATAGATTTTATTGTCACATTCCTCGATAAGCCTTATTGTTCTAGAAACTATCAATGTTCTTGAGGCATAAACATATTCATTAAATACCTTGCCAAAAACTTCTTCCGTAAAAGATTTAGTATCAATATTTTTTTTGAACAACTCTTCTGATAATATTATTTCACTAACAATTCCTATCAACTTGTATTTTGGAGGTTTTGTATTTTTTAATTCATTTCTATAAATTTTCAATTGTTCCATTTTTAATCCTCCAATACCTAATTATTTCACTGATTCCAATGTAAATGCAATTTTATTTAACATTTCTTGACTAATAGATTCAATATCTTCTAATGAAGATTTATATTTTGTAGGCAAAGTTCCACTATAACCATACTGAATATGATTAACTATATGACTAACTGAGTCAAAAATATCTATATCATTAACAGATTTCTTTGATTCAAAATCAGTTTTTATTCTTAGTTGTTTTGCATTCATATTTTTATTTACCATGGTATAAACTATTCCTAAACACTTCAAATCGATTCCTTCCGAAGATATTAAATTACCTACTGCGGTTTGTAAAGAATCGATACCTATAATAGAATACCGGTCAATTCTATTAGGAATTATGTAAAAATCAGAAGCTAACAGTGCACTATCAGTATAAATAGTTAATGTAGGTGGACAATCAATTATTATATAATCATATTCTTTTCGCAAACTATTTTCTGAAATAAAATTTTTCAATCGCTTAACTAAACTAAAATCACTATTTTTATTAGCTAAAACTAAATTTAAATCACCAGATAATAAATCTAAGCCATCCTTCAAGTTAATTATTAAATCTTCTGCTTTTGGTAACTCATATCTTTTAGACATATCTAGTTGAGGTTTGAATAGTTGGAAAATGGTTTTATTTTTATTCAATACCTCTAAAGTATAAAAATTATTACTTACTTCTTCATCTTCATCTTTATCTTCTGTATTTCCCTGAATGACTTCTTCCAAAGTAGTTCTAATATCTACAGTTTCATCGTCTATAATCGTGTCATCAATCACACTTTTCTTTTTATATGCATCTATCAAAGAGTGTGTTGCATTAAACTGAGGATCAATATCAATCACAAGAACTCTAGAATCTTCTAATTTAGCCAGATAATCTGCTATACCTATACTTAGTGTGGTTTTACCGACCCCACCTTTCATATTGATAAATGAAATAACAAGACCGTTTTTATCCATCATGACACCCCTTTTTAAAAATTAGTAAACTAATTAAAATATTACATATTTCACTCAATTATGCAAAATTATATTATTATTCATAATTTAAGATTTGTGGAAGAACTTCATTATCTTTTTATCATATCTAAAATTGGATACTAAATAGAATACAATCGAGGATGATATGTCATAAAGGAATACACTTATAATGTTTGTAGAGAATCATTCCCATTCAGTTTTATTTACCAAGTAAGTGACCGATATGTTTGTGATGGTTGTCTGAAAGCTATAAAAGAAGAAAAAGACCGTGGGTGGGTTGACGAAGAGGATTATGACCTTTAAAAGGATTGAGAAAAGGGATGGTTTTAACCATCTCTTTTTTTATCCAAAACTTCCGACTTAATTTAACAAAATACATAATAAGTTGGATGTTGTTCTTTTTCAGAACAATCACCGTTAGTGCCATAACTTAATAGTATTGACACCGATTTTGTGGTGCTATATTATCAAGGTATCAAACAGTTTCATAACTTAGTGTCATAAGTGGTGCACAAAAAAGGGGATAATACATAATGAAATACGGTTACGCTAGGGTCAGTACAGTTTCACAAGAATTAGAAGTACAATTACAGGCATTGAAAAAAGAGGGTTGTGAAAAAATCTACTCTGAAAAGTTCACGGGGACTAAAACAGATAGACCACAATTTAAAGAATTGCTATCCCTACTAGAAGAGGGTGACACTTTAGTTGTTACTAAATTAGACCGTCTTGCAAGAAATACTGTAGAAGGTATCGAGATAGTAAAAAACCTATTTTCTATAGGGGTTAGAGTACACGTTTTAAATGTTGGTCTGCTTGAAGATACTACAATGGGTAGATTTTTCTTAACTACTCTATTAGCTGTAGCGGAAATGGAAAGAAACTTAATTGTAGAACGTACCCAGGAAGGGAAAGCCATTGCTAAACAGCGTGACGACTTTAAAGAAGGTAGACCGAATAAATTTAGTAAAAAACAAATAGCACATGCTTTAGAGTTATTAGAAACTCATTCATATAAACAAGTAGAAGAAATCACTGGGATATCAAAGAGTACGTTAATTCGTGCTAAAAAGAAACAAATCAAGACGATTAGTTAACAACTGTCGTCTTTTTTCATTGAACAATTTGTATAGACTTTTTAACAATGTTTTTTAAAGCCATTTTTCTAAGGGTGTGCAATGCTTTGTGTTCCTCCTAATAAAAAACTCTAATAGACTCTTAAAAAACCCCTATATAACAACGTTTAAACGTGCAGAATGTGGCATGATTGTAAATTTTATAGTTTCTTCTCTGCACAAATTTGCACTATATAGGGGGATACAAATAACTACTAATCCCCCTGTTTTTTTATAACTTTGTCATCTAAAACCTTATTCTTTAACAGGTTTGTATTTTGGTTTCTTACTTGGAATAATACCCATGACTTTGGACCAACTATTTAACAAACGAGGATTGATTCCAATATAGCTACTAACCTCTTCTATACTATAACCTACTCTGACTAACTGAATGGCCTCTGCAAGAATTTTACGGTCTTTCTCATCTTCGATAAACCCTCTTTTAGATAATGACACTTATTACACCCCCCTACTTTCTACTTTTTTCTTTTCATGCATTCGGCAGCAATAAAAATAGAACCCACGATAAGGTGGGATTAAATCATTTATTTATCTTATTTAGCCTGTAACTGCTTTTCACGTTTTTCTAATGCATAAGCAACCTCTAGTTTTAAATTAGGTGGCAAGGAATCAAGTGTACTTACATCGCCTTTTTCAACTTCATCTAAGACCGCTTCTATATCGAATAGATGCATACCCCTTGAAAATGGTTCGTTCAGCTTATCCCAAGCTTCTTCCATGATCTTATTTTGCTTTTTTAAATCTGTACCTAAATTACGTTTTAAATGATTCATTATTCTTCATCTCCATTTTTATTAGGATTAGTAACATTAACATGTCCTTGTCTAGCACCAAAATAGTTAGCAGCAGTTACTTGTAACCTGTTATTATCAAACATCATTTCTGGAACGACACTATTGGCAAAACTACTACGATAGTCTTTTTTCTTTAACTTTTCATCAAATACAACCGTATAAAAGGTGTCTCTTTCTTCTTGTGGGAACTGATTAGATATATGGTTGTGAATATCTGCAATAGCCGTTAATAACTCATATCGAAACATTTCCACTGTCTCACTAACAGCCGGATTTATAGCCTTACGAATTTCATCAAAATCTTTAGATAATGCTTGTTTATATTGCTTAAAATAAGTCTCTTTAATTGCTGTTAAATCCTCTTGTGCTTCCTCTATGGCAAAATCAATCGTTTTAGCTTGTTTTGCAATGTCATTTGCCATGTCTGTATAGTAAAGTAACTCATCGATATTATCTTTAAATGTTTCTTTCTCAGCTAACGTTTTAGCAAGATTTTCGTTTAATTGTTCCTTACGTTTTTGTAACTCCTCTAGACGTAAAGAAATCTTATTTAATTCCTGACGGTATAATTTATTAACTTTCTTTACTTCCTTATAGAACTTAGTATTAGCGATGAATTTATCTAACTCAGTTCTATCAATTTTGAAAAACATATTTATTTCCCCTTTTCTATTTTTATTTCCCGTATCCTAAACGTTTTCGATATATCTGCATTTTCTTCAAGGCATCCAACTCAAATTGGCTATAGCGAATACGACGTAAACCGTCGTTAATCTTTCCATAATAAAGTGGTGTAAGAGGGATAGATCCAGATTCAATCCCAGCTAATGTACTCCTACTAATCCCGCATTTATCTGCAAAATCTTCTTGGTTCAAATTTCTCGAACGTCTGATATGAGGGATTAACGTGTAATCAAACTTTTGACCTGACATAGTTATAGTTGTCACTCCTTTTCAATAATGGATTTATGGGACATAATTAAACAATTTGTCATATGAGTATAAAAAAAAGCAACTACCCTCATAGACATACTTGCACTACAAGCCTAAAAAAAGACATAAAAAAAGAACACACCAATTTATTTTTGGTCTGTTCCTAAAATACTTAAGACAAATAGCTTATTGCTTACTCCTCTGCCTTTACTACGTAGAATCAAAACTGTATTTAACAGGTACATTATTTATTATCTATAGAGAACTCCTAAGATAAATTATTGTTAGTTATTTATAACTGGAAAGCTTTAGCTTTTCAGAATGTTTTTTTCCTTTATTATCTTATATATATATAGTTGTGAAGCAAGCATATTTTATAGGGATAGAATACTGGTAATTTACGGAATAGATCATTTCCTTAATATAAGTGACTTTACCAAATGCATGATTTCAAATGCATTGGTTCAGTGCATGGTAAATGCACATATGGGTGTGCTTAACAACTTTATAATATTTCCTTCTACCCCCTCAAGTTTTCTCTTTATTATCTAATTTCTCACTACGTTTTGATAAGAACTATTAAGAAATTATAAATATCTAAAACATAAATAAAACTCGGCTAACGCCTCGTGTTCGGGTATACACCCTCACCAATATAGGAATAGAATGATTAGATTCTTTACTATTATTAGTGCCAAAATAACATGGAAAGGGGTAGCCGTTTTTTGGCTATCCCTTGGATTGTTATTTTGTATGTTTTTTATTATGGATATATTTATTATATCTTTCTTATAAGGAAACACCCGAGAAAACCCTTTATTATTAAGGGTTTTGGCATTTGTTTGCTAGGTAGTATCTAGCAAGGTTTTGTAGGAATAGTAGTTAAATTTCATTATTTAAGTATTGTTCCAATAGTGTCCTCATACGCATGGACGGAATATAAACATTTATACATTGTTCAGTACGAATACGACTGCGGAACAACCATTGAAGCAATTCTGATAATGCAAATAAATTTACATCTATTGCTACATCATGCTTACTAAAAAAGTTTTTTATCGCAGGATTCGTATATCTGTTTGCTAAATAAATACAGGTACTTTTATTTTGATAATCATTGGTAGCACGTGCATTTACACTAACAAAGTGATCCTTTAATCCTGGTGATGTAATTTTATCCTTAAACTCTTGGAAGGTAGTCCACATAACTTCTTCAGTAGAAACATTACATTTATGACGATAGAAGTTATAAGCATAGTTTCGAATAACTCTTTTTGTTTCTGTATTCAAAGTCTTTTTCTTTAAATCAGAGACACTAAGTGAAGAAGGTTTTTGTCCAATTTTATTCATGTCGTTCTTATCTTTAGGTGATGGGTAATAAATGTTAATTAAATTCTTCAAGTGCGAACGGTTTTCTTTATTATAGGGAACATAAGAAGCAAACCTATACTTCCCATCCTGAACTACTATAGAATTATAATTATATTCAACCCCAAATAAGTCAAAATAAGCACGTTGAATTTGTCCGTCAAATAGATAAGTTAGAATATAAACTTCCTTAAAACTTTGAAATACCTCAACTGGAAAAACCCAATATGCTGCCGTAGGTTTTTTTTCATTATCTTCATATATCATAAGATTTCCCGAGTAAGCTAAGTTTCGAATTTTCTCGAAATAACCTTCCTTGTAGTCAGATTTTTTCCATTTTACGAACCCCTTATTATCCACTTCAATTACTTCATTTTCGTATAGTATTTTTAAATCATCTTTTGATACGTCTACTTGTTCAATGACATTCATCACTTCATCAAGAATTAGCGTATAATTCTCCATCTCCAAAAGTTCAATAATCTCACTATCTAAACGTTTAAATAATGAATGTGTAGAAACAATATTTTTACCATTACCGATAAGACGCTTAATATCCTCTAGCTTTGTTTCTCCCCTATAATCTGATTGAGGTTGTTTGAAATCACAGTTAACTGAAGTAATAACTCTTTCAATCTCATTCTTGTATGGTGTAATATATAGAAACTTTTTGTATTTCGGTGCGTTCTTCATATACTCAATAGACCAACTTGTTTTCCCTGTCCCCATAAGAGAATCAATTACATTAACTTTGTTTTTGATTGTTTTTTTGCATATCATAATACACGATTCCGTCCTTTCCTAAATTTCAAATGAGAGTTAACTTCATAGACGTACTTGCAAAACCGTGTATTTTTAGGACATAGAATTTTTAATTTGGATACTGTTTATAAATATAAAAGTGGTCATTTTGTAGGGTTTTAAATTAAAATAATAGTGAACAGTGATTTATGTATACAATTCAGCACAAAAGAGGAAGTGATAGGTTATGAAAGATATTATACAAAAGGTATTAGCATTCAGAGATGAAAGAGATTGGGAACAATTTCACAACCCTAAAGATTTAGCCATCTCTCTATCACTAGAAGCAAGTGAATTGTTGGAAAACTTTCAATGGAAGAGTAATAATGAAGCGTTGGCAAAAAATACAGATGCTATAAAAGAGGAATTAGCTGATGTACTAATTTATTCCATCTTACTAGCCAATGAACTTGATGTTGAACTTGAAGAGACTATTTCTAATAAGTTAATGAAAAATGCTGAAAAATATCCAATTGAAAAATCTTTTGGTTCAAGTAAAAAATATACAGAACTTTAAGTTTTGGGAGATGGACATATGCTATATTACTTTACTGCATCAGATAAAAACGCACAAAAACATTTAAAAGATACCATTGAATCTCCCTATTATTTAGAACCTTATCTACATCTATTGGAGAAAGAAGATCCAGGAATAGTAAATAAATTAAAAGTTCATCACAAAGATAAGTATGTTCATATGTGGGGTGCTACTCCTGGGAGTGGTAATATAGGCAGATGGGGACGTTTAAAAAATGGAGACAAAGTATTGGTCTATTCACAAGGTACATTTCTCTACTATGGAACTATTCTTGAAAAAACACATAACAAAACAGTAGCAGAAAACGTATGGGGGAAAGACAACAAAAATCAAACTTGGGAATACATATATTTTATTAAAGATTTAAAAAGCATAAGTATTGAAAAGAAAAAATTTGCTGCGTTCTTTAATTATAAACTTAATTTTAACCCTCAAGGATTTAACAACATAAACAAAGAGAAATTACAAGCTACTCTTTCTCGATATGCAAATATTGATGAAATGATTAAGAGTTTAAATCAAAATTTTATTATCTCAACAGATGAAAATGAAGAAGATAACTTCCAAGCTTCTACAGACTCAGATTTCAGTAAGGTTGATACTACTCAAATAAAAGAAGAACCTGTAAACAGGAAACGTCCTAAAACCGTTAATAGTCAAACAATTTGGGATAGAGATTCTAAGATAGCAAAAATGGCTATAAAGAAAGCTGGTTTCAAATGTGAAATTGACTCTAGCCACGATACCTTTATTTCTGATTCCAGTGATAATCCTTATATGGAAGCACATCATCTTATACCAATGAAGGTGCAACATGAATTCAAAAATAGTTTAGATGTTGTTGGAAACGTTGTATGTATATGTCCTAATTGTCATAGAAAAATACACCTTGCTAAACCAAAAGAAAAGAAGGCTTTACTTATAAAGCTATTCTTAGAACGGGAAGCCACCCTAAGTAAATATGCCTTAAATATAGAACTGCATCATTTACTAAGTTTTTATGGAATTAGCTAAAAAACACCCTAGCACATGAGGGTGTTTTTTCTATAAAGAATTAAAAATAATGAATTAGGCTAGGAATTTACTATAATCACCTACAGACAATTCTTCTTTTATTGCATTTTTTAAATCATCTCCATATTTTCTAAGATTTGATTTATATTTCGTTACAAAATCTTCCGGGAATTGCGATAATTCCTGCATGAATTCCGGACCAGCTTCTCTTATTGTTATGTTATGTTTTAAGCCTGTTGCTAAATTACGCATAAGCATAAGAATGTCTTCACAAAATACCGTTACTTCATATGAACAAAATACTTCAACATGTCTAAAGTAATCTTCATATTCGTTAATTGAATTATCTATATCTAAAAATTTTTGTTCCAGAACTACTGACCTTTGTTTCCGAATTTCCGACTCTATATTTGAATAATTACTCTTTGAGTCGTTAGAGTCTTGATTTAATGAATTAAGCTTACCTTTAATATTTTTAACTGCTTGTAAATCAAGGACGTAATCGTATAAAGATAAACCTGACGAATTTTCTAACTCTGTCTCATCTGCAAGATCTATTATCTTATGTTTTGCTGTTACTACCAGCCTGTACAACTCTTGGTAAGATTCATGTCTCTTTGAAGTGTATAGGTTAAAATCTTGTATTTTTCTTTGATAATCGAATTTCTTTTCTTCTGTAATCAGATTTAATTCATATTGATAATGTGCCAATTCCTTCTTAAAAAATTGGTCAACAAGATTTTTAAAGTATGACTTAAAAAGCATCGCGATGATGCCAGTTGTAACTACAAGTTCCCCTAAGTACTTCAGTATAAAATTTATATAATCCAAACCATTTCCCCACTTTCTGAAGTTATAATCACTTTTATTATTCTCTTTTAGCATAAACCCCTTTATTTCCAATCATTACTTTAATAAGTAATTAACATTATAAACCATTTCACAAAAGTTGACTGTATTTTTCTCTTTTGCCAACATGGGTTGAGTGGGAAGGACAACGGCTGGACATAATTCGCCTACCTACAAAGATGAAATAGAAATAATCATCAATGTAAGTAGTAGACGATCTAATACGCTTATTTGCAACAACATGGTGTATCGGGTTAAGGTATCCATATGTGTCATCCCTATTATCGCTAGAATTTCTTCTAAACAAGCTTACTGTTTCAAGTGTCCCTGACAGTTTCACTATCCTATAACCTTACGCTTTGGCTTTTCGATTACTTAATTCCATACCTCTTTATTTGAGGACTAGAAAAAGAAATAGTTACTTATGGCTTGTCCTACGGCATCGTAATGCCACACCCTTCCTTCGTTCAGCACTAAGGTAGCTTTCACCCTTCAGACACGAAACATAATAGGGAATGTTTCCTTGTGTCCTAGACTTAGTTATTGCATCGGTTAAGTCATAACCTTTCAAGTTTTGTTTTACTTGCTGTTATTTGGCTTTCCAGCAAGTGAATATCTATCAATACCTTGTAAAAAAGGCAGTACTTAATAAGCCTTGCATCATCTCATTTTTTTCGATAAATTGAAGGTTAATTAAAGCTGATAGTATTCAGCTATTCAGTTTTATACGAGTGTTTTCATTGGGTCACGTGTTACTTGCACGTGGCTTTTTCTTATGACATTCAAATATCTAAATTAGTCAGTGGTGAGTGTTGTTGATACTTATTTCCAATTTCTTCATCTGTGAAATCTAAATAGGCTTTTTGTGTAACCTCTACGCCTGAATGACCTAAGATACGGGATAATGAAACCCAATCACCACCGTTAAGAAGATAATACTTGGCAAAATTATTTCTTAATTGATGTGGATGTATAGAAACATTTACTTTCTTCCCTGCATCCCTTAAAGACTTTTCAAAATTCCTTATTTCTAACTCAGTTCCTCGTATTGTTGGGAACATAAATGAACTGCTGGAATATCTGTCACGGTATAGCATCATCCCTAGACATCTTAAACGAGAAATACACATATCTTTGTTGACGATTCTTAGAATTTGTAATTAAGATAGCCTTGTTTTTAAAGTCAAAATTTTCAGGTGTAATTGATAAGCATTCAGATATTCTCATACCTGTATCTAATAGCAAACGAGTTATTATCCAATTTCTATAACCATGAAACGTTGTTATATCGAACGTTCTCAGCACTTTTACGATTTCTTCGCTTTTTAGCAGTGGTTTGTGTTTCCTTTGTGGTTTTATATTCTCTATGCTTTCAACTGGATTTACCTTTATCTCACGTTCAACTTCGTATAAATAATTAAAAAACACTTTGATGTTTCGTAAATAATTAGACACAGTTGTATCACTGATCGGCTTGTTAAAATCATGCCTATGGTCAGGATGATTTACTTTGGCTGTTTTTTCATTTAAAACAACAGTATATTTACCACGTTCACGTAAATATTTAATATAATACCGAATGTGTGCAGACTTCACTTTGCTGACTTCAGTAATCTTAAAGTGTTCTTCAAGATATATAGCGAACATTTTCAATGTCTGTTCATAACTTTTTAGCGTTTTTCTCGATAAATTTTTACTAGAACCATACAGCATGAAATTATCAATTTGAAGTTCAATTTCAGATAACAACAAAAAAAGACACCATCCTTTACTGGTAAATTTACATACCAATAAAAAATGGTGTCTTTCGGTAAACGAACGAGTTATTTATAGCTTCGAAAAGAAGTTTATCGGTCACTTTGCACTCACCTACAATCCTAAGGAGAATACGCTGAAAGCAGTCACTTCAAGCGTCCTAACTCTCTCAAGAGGCACGGTGTTCAAGGCGTAATTTATCCGCAACCATGGCGATAAATTCACTGTTTGTCGGCTTCGCTTTTGACATGCTGACAGTATACCCGAATAATGACGAAATGGAATCAATGTTTCCTCGGCTCCATGCTACTTCAATGGCATGACGAATGGCACGC
>Ga0105251_10003268_pt1 | contig 11890 bp, 8 predicted proteins | sample KBSS64metaG_FD_80424 | JGI IMG/M metagenome (GOLD analysis project Ga0105251, IMG submission 80424) | Switchgrass rhizosphere microbial communities from Kellogg Biological Station, Michigan, USA - KBS S6-4 metaG | ecosystem: Host-associated > Plants > Roots > Rhizosphere > Soil | place...
CTGACGAACATGAAGTCGTGGACGCCGAACTGCCTGTCGCCGGAGAACAAGCAGATGGGCCACATGGAAGACATCTCGTTCACGTACGAGAAGATCACGTGGACGTTCGATCCGGATGGCATCGAAGCCGAAGATTCCTGGCTCGCGCCGAAGTCCTGAACGTAGCAGGCAGGAGGCGAGGTGAGAGAACGTCGGCTGCTGGAGCGCATCGCCACCTGGAATGCGGGCGAGCAGCGCTCCAACGAAACCCAGGTCGACGTTCTGCTCGACTCGGTGATGAGCCACCTGAGCCGCCTGCTCAACACGCGGCAGGGCAGCGTGCAGATCGATCCGCTTTTCGGCGTGCCCGATTTCACCAACCTTGCCGGCACCACCGCGATGGGTTCCACGCGCGAGATCGAAGAAGAAATCCGCAGGATGGTGGTGCGCTACGAACCGCGTATTAAGTCACCGCGCGTCACGCTCAATCGTCAGGAAACCGATGTGCTGTCCATCCGCTTCTCGCTCGAAGGTTCGCTCGAAGTGGACGACCGCGAAATTCCGCTGCGCATCTCGACGACCGTGGGCGCGAACGGCCGCGTGAGCGTCGGCTGATCGCATCGTCAAAACCTTTTTCTTCCGGGTGCCGCCGAGTCGGTGAAGCATGTTCAATCGATACTATCAGGATGAGCTGAACAAGCTGAAGGGCCTGGCCGGTGAGTTCGCGCTCGCGAACCCCGCCACCGCGCCGATGCTGTCCGGCACGTCGGCCGATCCGGATGTCGAGCGTCTGCTCGAAGGCGTCGCGTTTCTCAACGGCCTCACGCGCCAGAAACTCGACGACCAGTTCCCCGAGTTCGTTCAGGAACTCACGAATCTGCTGTTCCCGCATTATCTGCGGCCGGTGCCGGCTTCGACGCTGATCGGCTTCACCGCGAAGGGTCCGCGTACGGGCGCATCGCGGGTCGCGGCGGGCACCGAGCTCGCCTCCGTACCGGTCGATGGCACCGCGTGCCGCTTTCGCACGAGCTGCGATCTCGACGTCGAGCCGCTGCGCATCGCCGGGGTCAATCTGCTGAGTCACGCGGGCACGGCGCCGGTGCTGATGATCGACTTCGAAATGGAAGGCGGCCTGAGCATCGCGCAATGGAACGGCGATTCGATCCGCCTGTTCCTGAGCGGCGGCTATGTCGATGCATCGAAACTGCTTCTGCTGCTGATGAATCACGTGACCGACGTGCGCATCTCCGGCGGCAGCGGCGAGCGCCTGTCGCTCGGCGCGAAAAGCCTGCGCACGAGCGGCTTCGACGCGGGTCTCATCGGCTATCCGAGTCATGCTTCGAGCGGTTATCGCACGATCCAGGAATTCTTCACGCAACCGGAAAAGTTTCTCTTCATCGATATCGCCGGGCTCGAGCGCTGGACCGCGAATGCGAGCGGCTCGAGCTTCAGCATCGTCATGACGCTCGACGGCCTGCATGGCTGGATGCCCGAACTCGACACCGGCAGCTTGATGCTCAACGTGGTCCCGGCGGTCAACGTGTTCTCGCATGTCGCCGATCCGATCACGCACGATCATCGCGCGACCGAATATCGCGTGAATCCCGAAGGACGCGATCGCCGGCACTTTCAGGTGTATTCCGTCGATCAGGTGCTCGGCTATCAGCAGGGCCGCGCGCAGGAGCGCGTGTATCAGCCGTTCAGCATGTTCCGCCACGACGGACGCGGCGCGCAACTGAGCTATCGCACGACGTTGAAGAGCGCGAACGTCGAACGCGGCAGCGACGTGTATCTGTCGCTCAACTATCCGCCTTCCGAAACGCCGCTGCCGGAAACGCTGTCGATCCGCGTCACGTGCACGAATCGCGCATTGCCCGAAGGTCTCAAGCCGGGCGACATCAACGTGCCGACGAGCACGTCGCCCGATCAGATGAGCTTTACCAACATCCGCGCGATCACGCCCGCGCAGGACCCGCCCGCGGGCGAGGAACTGCTGTGGTGCCTGCTATCGCACGTGTCGCTGAATCTGCTGTCGCTCGCGAGCGCGGAAAACCTGCGCAAGATGCTCGGCCTGTACGTGTTCAACGGACGGCAAGGGCAGGAGCAGTCGAATCGCCGCCGCATCGAAGGCATCGTCGATGTGACGGCCACGCGCGAGTCGCGTCTCGTCGGGCGCGGCGGGATGCAGCGCGGCCAGTTGATCCGCATTCGTTGCCGCGAGGACCATTACGCCGGTATCGGCGACCTGTATCTGTTCGGCTGCATGATCGAACGCTTCCTCGGCGATTACGCCGGCATCAATGCCTATACGCGCGTCGAACTCGAAGACACGCTTTCCGGAACCGTATTCAAATGGCCGCCGAGACTCGGACAACAGCCGATGCTGTGAAGGCGCTGCTTCTCACCAACGGTGAGAAGTATTCCTACTTCCAGGCGATCCGGCTGCTGCGCCTGTACGACCGCCATACGGGGCTGAATCAGGAAAACCTGCGCGTTCGCCCGCGGCTCGGGCTCGGCTTTCCAGAGAACGACATCGACCGTATCGAGTCGATGCCGTCGGGCGGCTATCGCATCACGGCGAACTTCTTCGGCCTGTACGGCGTCGCCTCGCCGCTGCCGACCTATTACACCGAAGATCTCTTCGAGGAAGAGCGCGAAGGCCATCACGTCACGCGCGACTTTCTCGACGTCGTGCATTACGCGATGTATCCGCTGCTCTTCGACGCGTGGGCCAAGTACCGCGTCGAGCAGCGCATCGTCGAGGATCGGCACGAGGCGTCGCTCAATCAGCTGTATGCGTTCGTCGGCCTGCACGATCCGGACCTGCGCGCCGATCTCTTGCCCGGCAGCGCCGAACTGCTGCGCTACGCGGGCCTGCTCAATCAGCGGCCGCGCTCGGCGCTCGGCCTGAAAACCCTGCTCGCCGACGCCTTCGCGCCCGCCGATGTCAAGGTGATCTGCGGCGTGATGCGCGCGGTGCCGATTCCCGCCGATCAGCGCTGGCAACTGGGACGGCAGCAAAGCCGCCTCGGCGAAGACGCGTGGCTCGGCGCTGAAATCGACGATCACGAAGGCGCGATTCGCATCGAATTCGCGGACGTGCCGCAAAAACTGTTTCATCAGATGCTGCCGGGCGGAAGCGCGCACGCGCGTCTGCGCTTTTTCACGCGCTTCTACTTGACTGATCCGCTCGACGTCGATGTCGAACTGGAACTGCGCCACGAAGACGCCGGCACCGCGCGCCTGGGACGCGGCGCGTGGTCGCGGCTCGGTTTCGACACCTGGCTCAATCCCGGCGAGGCGAAGTCGCCGACCCGGGTTCACTACTCTCTCTAACCATTTGCTGGCCGTTGCTGCAAGACTAAGAGGAACACAAACATGCTGCTGGTCGAACTGAAGCCCCTGGTGGGCCGCCTCAACGGCTTTTGCAAACAGGCGCTCGAAGACGGCGTCGGGCTGTGCGTATCGCGCGGTCATTACGAGATCACGGTCGAGCATCTGCTCGTCAAGCTCTTCGAAAACCATCAGGCCGATATCGCGCTGCTGCTGCGCCAGCACGACGTCGATGCGGCGCTGGTGCAGCGCGCGATCAACCTGTCGCTCGAACAGATGAAGACGGGCAACGCGGGCCGTCCCGCGTTCTCGCCGCTGCTGCTGGAAATGCTGCAGGACGCGTGGCTGATCGCATCGGTGGATATGCAGGAGCCGCGCATCCGCTCCGGCGCGGCGTTGCTCGCGTTTCTCGCGCGCCCGACCTATTACGCGACCGGCGACTACGCCGCGCCGCTGCGCGCGCTCAACCGCGAAACGCTGATCCGCTCGTTCGATAGCGTCTGCGGCGGCTCCGTCGAAGCGGGCACGCGCGAAGCGATCGGCGAGAGCGCGGGCGATGCATCGGCGGCGGCAAGCGGCGACGGCAGCGCCATCGCGCGCTTCTGCGAAAACTTCACGGAGAAGGCGCGCGCGGGCAAGCTCGATCCGGTGTTCGGCCGCGATGCCGAAATCCGCCAGATGGTCGATATCCTCGCGCGCCGCCGCAAGAACAATCCGATCTGCGTCGGCGATCCGGGCGTCGGCAAGACGGCGGTCGTCGAAGGACTGGCGCTGCGCGTGGTCGAAGGCGATGTGCCCGATTCGCTGAAGGACGTGACCATCCTCGGTCTCGACATGGGCCTGCTGCAAGCGGGCGCGAGCGTGAAGGGCGAGTTCGAGAACCGCCTGAAGGGCGTGATTACGGAAGTGAAGGCATCGGCGAAACCGATCATTCTGTTCATCGACGAAGCGCACACGCTGATCGGCGCGGGCGGTCAGGCGGGCACCTCCGACGCCGCCAACCTGCTGAAACCGGCGCTCGCGCGCGGCGAGCTGCGCACCATCGCGGCGACGACGTGGGCCGAATACAAGAAGTATTTCGAAAAGGACGCGGCGCTCGCGCGGCGCTTCCAGCTCGTCAAGCTCGACGAGCCGGATCTCGATACCGCCGTGCTCATCTTGCGCGGCCTGAAGGCGAAGTACGAGGACGTGCACAAGGTCGTGCTGCGCGACGACGCGATCGTCGCGGCGGCCGAGTTGTCCAGCCGCTATATCACGGGCCGTCAGTTGCCGGACAAGGCCGTCGATCTGCTCGACACCGCCTGCGCGCGCGTGAAGGTCCTGCAAAGCGCGAAGCCCGACGTGCTCGAAAACACCGAGCGCCGCATTCAGGCGTTGCAGCGCGAAAAGAACGGTCTCGAACGCGATGCCGACAACCAGCAGCCCGTCGATCTCGCGCGTCTCGCCGAAATCGACGCGGAACTGCCGAAACTCGGCGCGCAAGCGGACGACCTGCGCGCCGTCTGGGAACGTCAGCGCGAAGCGGCGCGCGCGCTGCTCGACGCGCGTGCGTCGCGGCATCGCGCGAAGGCCGAAGGCGCATCGGCTGATGTGCTGCAAACGCTCTCCGATGCCATCGCGGCCGCCGCCGAGACGTTCAAAACGGCGCAGGGCAGCCAGCCGCTCGTGCATATCGACGTCGATCCGGACGTGGTCGCGCGCGTGATTTCGGACTGGACCGGCATTCCCGTAGGCAAGATGCTGCGCGATCAGGCGCAGAGCGTAATGCGCATGGCCGACACGCTGAAGGCGCGCATCCGCGGTCAGGATCACGCGATGGATCAGATCGCCGAAGTGCTGAAGACCGCCAAATCCGGCCTGAAGGATCCCGAGCAGCCGATGGGCGTGTTCCTGCTCGCGGGGCCGTCGGGCGTCGGCAAGACGGAGACGGCGCTGTCGGTGGCGGACATCCTGTTCGGCGACGAAAAGTCGACCACCGTCATCAACATGAGCGAGTTCCAGGAGAAGCACAACGTGAGCCGCCTGATCGGTTCGCCGCCGGGATACGTCGGCTATGGCGAAGGCGGCGTGCTGACCGAAGCGGTGCGCCAGCGCCCGTATTCGGTCGTGCTGCTCGATGAAGTCGAAAAGGCGCATCTCGACGTGATGAACCTGTTTTATCAGGTGTTCGACAAGGGCATGTTGTCGGACGGCGAGGGCAAGGAGATCGACTTCTCGAACACGGTGATCTTCCTCACGTCGAATCTGGCGACGGATGTCATCACCGAAATGACCGCCGGCGACGACAAGCCCGACGCCGCCACGCTGCTTTCCGCCGTGCGGCCGATTCTGTCGAACCACTTCAAGCCCGCGCTGCTCGCGCGCATGACGGTGATTCCGTACTTCGCGCTCGCCACCGATGCGCTCGCGGGCATCGTGCGTCTCAAGCTCGACAAGATCGTGCGGCGCGTCGCGCATAACAACAAGATGCGTTTCACGTACAGCGATGCCGTCGTCGCGCAGATCGCCGCGCGCTGCACGGAAGTGGAGACGGGCGCGCGCAACATCGACTTCATTCTGCGTGGCACGGTGCTGCCGCTGATGTCGCAGGAAATTCTCACGCGCATGGGCGAAGGCGCGGCGTTGCCGGAAGTGGCGCTGGATGTGAACGACGAAGGCGATTTCGTCGTGAGTTTTCCGGGCTGAAGTTACATCGGTAACGCGCGGGCGTCCGGCTGAAACACGATGGAAGCCGGGCGCCCGCAAACTGGCTTCGAGAATGCACGAACGACAAGAGGAAACGGCTTGAGCAAGGAACAGTTGGCGGCGGCGCTGGCGGGCGACAGGATGATCGACGATGCCGATCTTTGCGGCATCGATCTGTCCGGGCAGGATTTGTCGGCGTGCCGCTTTCGCAACGTGAAGCTCGCGGGCGCGAACTTCGCCGGCGCGACGCTCGCCGATGCGGATTTCGAAGCGTGCGATCTGTCGGGCGCGAATCTGTCGGGCGTGAGCGCGGCGGGCGTGTCGTTCGCGCGGGCGAATCTGAGCGGCGCGACGGCGCAGGCCGCGAACTTCGAGATGGCTTATTTCGCGGCCTGCGATTTCACGCGGACCGCGTTCGTTCAGGCCGGCTTCGTTCGCGCCGATATGCACGAATGCAGCTTCACGCAGACCGATTTTTCGCGCGCGAACCTCACGCGCCTCACGGCGATCAACATGGACTTCACGAGCGCCGTCTTCGCCGGGACGACGCTCTGCAACGTGTTCTTCGCGGGCTGCCTGCTGACGAAGCAGGATTTGCGAACGTGCGACCTGACGATGGCGATCCTCAACGACGCCGATCTCGCGGGCGTCGATCTGCGCGGCGCGGCGCTCGATCGCACGAGCCTCATGAACGCGCGGCTCGAAGGCGCGTCGCTCGCCGATGTGCGCGGCACGTACACCGCGTTGATCGGCGCGCGGCTCGCCCAAGCCGATCTGGCGGGCGCGAGCTTCGTCATGTCGGATGCGAGCGGCGCGGATTTCAGCGCGGCGCGCGCCGATGCGAGCCAGTGGACGCAATCGATGCTGCATTCGAGCCGCTGGCCGCGCGCATCGCTGATCGGGGCGCGGCTGATCGAATGCGATCTGTCGCACGCGGATTTATCGGACGCGAATTTGTCGCGCGCCGATTTGAGCAACACGAACGTCCACGCGATCGGGCAGACGAACGCCCGCTGGGACGGCGCGAATCTGAAGACCGCGCGCAAGACCGACGAAGCGCTCGCGCGCGCCGAGCAGTGGCGCGCCGCCTGAGCGTCTTACTTAACGAGCCAATCGAGTCAGGAAATGAAGAGCAGTCTGCAAACTCACGCACGCGCCGGACACGAGCAGGCCGCCGGTTTCACGTACGCGACCGTCACGGGCCGCGCGGATAAATGGTTCTTCGTCAGCGCCGCCGATGCATCCGTGGATCGCGCGCTGCGCGCCGATAGCTGCCTCATCGAGCCGGATTGCGGCGACACGGTGCTCGTCAGCCGTGGCGGCGCGGTCGGCGTGAATGCGGCGGCGTACATCGTCGCGTTGCTGGCGCGCGCATCGGCGCACAGCGCGCAACTGCTGCTGCCGGGCGGCGTCGCGCTGCATATGGCGCACGGCGATGTGCGGATAGAAGCGGCGCGCATCGACCTGAAGGCGACGGACGCCGTGTCGATGCAAGCGCCCGCGATCGGCATGGAAGCCTTGCACGGCGAGATGCGCCTGCATCGTCTGGATGCGTCGATCGGCGAGGTTCATGCGCGCCTGGGCATCGTCAGCAGCGTGGCGAAGCAGGTGACATCGACGGTCGGACGGCTCGTGCAGAAGGCGCGCGACAGCTTCCGCTGGATCGAAAAGGTCGATGAAACGCGCGCGGGGCGCGTGCGTATCAAGGCGCAAGAGCGCCTGCACGTGACCGCCCGCGATGCCAGCGTGCTCGCGCAAGGGCACGTGAAGATCGACGGCGAAAAGATCGATCTCGGTTGACACACACGCGACAAGGAGCCAGCGATGTTCGCCGTGACCAAGGAAAACGGGCAATGCATGGGTATGCCCGACACGTGCCTCACACCCGCGCCGCCCGCGCCGCCGGTGCCGGTGCCGTACCCCAACATCGCCATGCCGATGATGGGCAATCCGGCCACGCTGAAAGTGATGGTGCGCGGGATGCCCGCGCTCACGAAGGCGTCGAAGATTCCGATGTCGAACGGCGATCAGGCGGGCGCGAACGGCGGCGTCGCCTCGGGTTCGATGATGGGCGAAACCGAGTTCGTGATGAGCAGCCAGGTCGTCAAGTTCGAAGGCAATTTCGCGGTGCGCCTCGGCGACACGACCAGACAGAACGGCGGCAATACCGTCGGCAGCGTGCTGGCGCCGAGCCAGCCCGTCGTGATGATCATGAGTTGAGCGCGCGGTTTCGCGCGACGAACAGGGGAAAATGATGGAGATGCTGTCCAGCCAGGTGCTCGCCAACCGGCGCTTCGATTTCAGCACGACCGCCAGCAAGGGCACGGGCAGCGCCTATGCGTTTCAGGTCGTCGAGATGGAAGGCTTCGAGGCGCTCTCGCAGCCGTTTCGCTTCACGCTGACGCTCGTATCGGACGATGCTTCGGTCGATTTCGACGCGATGCTCGCGCATCCGGCCACCTTCACCATCCACGGCCCCGACGGCGACACGTCGACGCCGTATCACGGCATCCTCGCCGAGTTCGAGCAGATGCATCACGCGGACGATTACGTGTTCTATCGCGCCGTGCTGGTGCCGCGCGTCTGGAACCTGTCGCTGTCGCGCATTTCCGAGGTGTATCTCGACGAGCAGACGATCGCCGATACGCTCAAGACCGTGCTGAAGAACGGCGGCCTCACGACCAACGATTTCGAATTCAGGCTGACCGGCACGTATCGCACGCGCAGCTTCGTCTGCCAGTTCGAGGAAACGTATCTGGAGTTTCTGTCGCGCTGGATGGAGCACGAAGGCATGTACTTCTGCTTCGATCACGCGAGCGGTCAGGACAAGCTCGTCGTCGTCGACGATACGCTGATGCTCGACAAGAGCGCATCGGCCTTGCTGCCGCTGGTGTATCGGCCGGACGATCGCATGAACATCGGCCTCGCGCGCGACGCGGTGCGCAACTTCATGTTGCGCGCGAAGCCGCTGCCGAAGGAAGTGCTGTTGCAGGACTTCAATCATCGCAAGGCGGCGGTGGCGCTGAAGGCGACGGCGACCGTGTCGGAACAGGGCCGCGGCCAGGTGATGATCTACGGCGAAAATTTCCGTGACGAAACCGAAGGCGCGCGTTACGCGACCTTGCGCGCGCAGGAAATCTTCTGCGCCGGGCGCGTGTATTCGGGCGAAGGCACGGCGGTCGGGCTGCGCGCGGGCGCGTTCATGAAGCTCGCCGGGCATTATCGCGACGATTTCAACGCCGAATATCTGCTGACGGAGATTCATCATCGCGGCTCGCAGGCCGGCGCGCTGGTGACGGGCGCGCGCGGCGCCGAAGGCGATGCCGGCGCGGGCGGCGAAACCACATACAGCAACAGCTTTCGCGCGATCGCCTCGAACGTGCAGTTCCGCGCCGAGCGCGTGACGCTAAAGCCGCGCATTCCCGGCACGATGACGGCGACCATCGACGCCGAAAGCGACGATCCCACCTACGCCGACCTCGACGAATTCGGCCAGTACAAGGTGCAACTTCCGTTCGATCTCACCGACAAGAATCCGAACAAGGGCTCGGCGCGCGTGCGCATGGCCTCGCCCTACGCGGGCAGCGGCTACGGCATGGATTTCCCGTTGCTGAAGGGCGCGGAAGTGCTGCTGTCCTTCACGGATGGCGATCCGGACCAGCCCGTCATCACCAACGCGGTGCCGAACTCGGCGAACAAGAGCGTCGTCACGAGCGAAAACGCGGCGGAGAACCTGATCCGCACGGCGGGCGACAACGTCGTCAGCATCGACGATACGCGCGGCAAGCAATCGATCACGCTCGAATCGCCGTATCAGGAAAGCCGGATGACGGTCGGCTACTCGGCGGCGTCGAGCGGCTTTTTCGTGGCGACGAAGGGCAGTTCGCAGTCGATGACCGCGGGCGTCGACAATTCGCTGACCGTCGGCGCGAAAAACGATATTTCGCTGTCCGTCAACAGTTCGCTGGCGGCGGGCGTTACGAGCGACTACACGATCGGCATAGCGACCAGCTTTGCGGCGAGCGCGGAAGTGAGCTGGAAGCTCGGCCGGAGCATCGAACTCGACGATTGCGCCGAATCGGTGAGCCTCAAGAAGACCGTCACCGAGAAGGCGAGCGACAAGGTCAAGTTTCAGGGCGGTCTGGCCCCGATCTATACGACGCTGATCGACAAGACGAAGACGCGCGTGAAAGCGGCGGTTCTCGCGACCCTGGCCGCGAACAGCGCGATCGCGGCATCGGTCGCCACCAAATTGCTGAAGACCAACGGCGACGGCGAAACCGAGTACGGCAGCGACGAGAACCGCGACGCGGCACTGGTCGATTCGCTCGGCTCGGCGGCGGTGGACGTGCTGGTGCAGGCATTGATGCAGCACTATGCAAGCGGTGTCGCGGAGACGCTCGAAAAAGCGACGAACACGCACGCGAGCACGATGGAGATGGACCGCAACGGCATCGTCATGAAGGTGAGCAAGCCGGGCGCGGCGAGCCCGGCGCCGGTGGTGAACGCCTTGGGCTTCGCGGTGGAAGTCGATGCCGTCGCCGCCGATACCTCGGTCTCGCAGATCAAGCATACGTGGGCGACCTCCGCCACCGGCGAACTGGCGATGACGGAAACATCGAGCGTGCTGTCGTTCGAGAAGACCGGTGGCGGCAAAGGCACCGTGACGCTGTCGACGGCGGGCGCGAAGATCGAATCGCCGCAGGCGGTGCAAGCGGTATCGGGCAACGCGAGCGTGAAGGTCGAGCCGACACAGCTCACGCTCGCGACGGACCCGGCCAAGAAGGTGTCCGTCGCGATTTCGGAAGATTCGGTCAAGACGACGGCGGGCGAAGCGACGCTGCTCGTCTCCAACGACAAGATCCGCATGGCATTGCCCGGCGGCACGAGCGGCCTGGGTTTCAAGTCGGACCAGGCGGTCTTCGCCTTCCAGAACCAGTCGGGCCTGAAGTGCACGCCGGCGGGGGTAAAGCTGTACGCCGGCGGCAAGCCGGTGCAACTGGGCTGAAGGACCGACGCGATGAAGGTCTTCAAACCCGCCGAGCTGGCGCTCATGTATCGCGCGTATCGCTTGAACCGGCGCAATCTGCTGGCCGTCGCGATGATGGGCTATTTCGATTTCGCCCGCAGCGATCTCGCGAACCTCTTGCCCGAGGCCGACATGTGGCAGGCCGTGCCCGATGCGCTCGGCGCCGATGTCCTGCTCGACGAAGGCAACGCCAAGCCGCGCGCCGAGTTCAAGGTGTACGGCGCGGCGCACGCGCCGCAAGGCCGCGAGGTGAGCGAGCAGCGCATCGCGGTGCGTATCGGCGGGCTGGCGAAATCGCTCATCGTGAGCGGCGAGCGGCAATTCGGCGCGCTCGGGATGCCGGGCGCGCCGAAGCCGTATGCGCGTATGCCGGTCGTGCCGGAAACCGCGTTCGGCGGGCCGGATTGCGCGGACAACCCGCGCGGCAAAGGCAGCGCGGCCGTCGCCGGGCCCGATGGCCGTGGAATCTGGCCGCTGCCGAACGTCGAGAGCGAGGGGCAGAGGCTTATTGAACGCGGCCAGCGCGTCGCGCCGGCGGGCTTCTGGGGACTCGCGATCGACGCGCCGCAGCGTCAGCGCTATCTCGGCAAGTGCGACCAGCGCTGGCTCGCGACCGACTGGCCGCATCTGCCCGCCGATACGCGTCTCGAATACTTCATGAGCGCGCCGCAGGATCAATGGCTCGACGGCTATCTAAAAGGTGACGAAGCGTTCGAAATCCAGGGTATGCACGCCCGCCAGCCGATGTTGAAGGGCAACCTGCCGCGCCTGCGCGCGCGCTGCTTCGTGCACGCCGGCAAGCCGGGGCAGGGCACGCTGCGCGAAGTGGCGGCGCACGCGGAAACCGTGTGGCTCTTTCCGGAA
>Ga0105251_10003271_pt1 | contig 11881 bp, 13 predicted proteins | sample KBSS64metaG_FD_80424 | JGI IMG/M metagenome (GOLD analysis project Ga0105251, IMG submission 80424) | Switchgrass rhizosphere microbial communities from Kellogg Biological Station, Michigan, USA - KBS S6-4 metaG | ecosystem: Host-associated > Plants > Roots > Rhizosphere > Soil | place...
ACTCCGCGGGCCGCCGCGACGGGCCATCCATGGCCCGGCGCGGCTAAACCGGCGTCCTGCCGGTTTACCCGCTCCGCACTGCCTGCGTTCGGCCTCGGGCTGAATGGGGCAGTCAGATCAAGATCAAGAGCAAAAGCACAGCGGCCTCCCGGCCGGCTTGAGTGTGGTGAAGCAAAGGCAAGATCCAGAGCGAAAGCAGGGCTGCTTTTCTGTGGGAGCGGGCTTGCTCGCGAAAAACCTGAGACCGCCGCGTTCATCCAGAATGCCCGCGTCATCGTTAACGACCTTCGCGAGCAAGCCCGCTCCCACATTTGGACCGTGCCCGCTTTAGCTTCTGATTTTGCTGTTGCCCTTTGCTTCACCACACTCAAGCCGGCCTGTAGGCCGCTGTGCCCTTGATCTGCTTTTGATCTTGATCTTAGGCGCCCCGTTAAACCACGCTGGCCGAACGTAGGCAGTACGGAGCGGGTAAACCGGCAGGACGCCGGTTTAGCCGCGACGGGGCAGGGACGCCCCGTCGCGGCGGCCCGCTTCGTGCTGCCGGAGCTGAGGGCACACCGAGCCCAAGCGAGGTGCCGAGTGGTGGGGCAAGAGCGTTTTGCTTACTTTTGCGCTTTTCAAAAGTGAGCCGCTGTAAGAGCGGAACCAATAGTAGCCGTAACAAAACCAACGGATATGCCCCCAATCACCGCCCCCAACGCCATATGCCTGACGCCCCGAACCGCTGAGTGAGCCGTTGTTGGCCTACCAGCGGTGAGTCACCGAACTCGTACTGTTTGCCTTAGGTGGGCACAAACACTTGCCCGGCCTTGCTCACACCCGCTACCGGGAAGAACGATTCGCTGTAGCTCAGGTACGGTGCCAGGCCGTTGTCAGCCTTGTACACCAACCCTGCGCGCGAGGTGGTGGCCTCGTCGAACTTGATCTGGTCCTGGAAATACACGCCTTTTTGCAGGGAGTCGATCTGCGAACCACGGTCGGTATTCGGTGATCGGTTGACCACGACCGGCTGGTTGTTGATGGCGTTCGCAAGGTGCAACGACGGAGCATTGCCACGGAAGTTGTGGGCGGTGTGCGTGGAATGAAAGCAAGCACGGGCCAGGTAGGACCCCTATATTTATGCGGCCCTTGCTGATAAATAGAGCGGGTGAGCCCCCAAGCAGATACCCGGTGTAATCCATCATGAAGCGCCATTTCGAAGATTTGCAGCTGGGCAGCATCGAGCTGTTCTGCCTGGCTGCCGAGGCCAGCAGCTTTACTGCCGCCGCCCAGGTGGCGGGCGTGACGCCGGCGGCGGTGAGCCGCAGCATCTCGCGGCTGGAGGAGCGCCTGGGTTCCCGGTTGTTTGTGCGCACCACCCGCAGCATCCGCCTGACCGATGGCGGCCGGACGTTTTTTGAGCAATGCCGCCAGGCCCTCACGCAACTGGTGGAAGCCCAGCAGGAAATGATGGGCGCCCAATCGGTGCCGTCCGGGCTGTTGCGCATCAGCATCCCGACCACCTACGGCCATCACCGGATCCTGCCGCTGCTGCCGAAATTCCGTGCGCTGTACCCGCAAGTCACCGTGGATATCCACATCAGCAACCGCAACATTGATTTCGTCGCCGAAGGCTATGACCTGGCCATCCGCGTGCGGGCCCAGCCGGACTCGACGCTGATTGCGCGGTTGCTGGAAGACGCCAAGCTGGTGGTGGTCGCGACGCCGGCGTATCTGAAGCGTGCCGGCACGCCCCAAACCCTGGAGGACTTGCCGGACCATGAGTGCATCCAGTACGAATTGCCGAGCAACGGGCGGCGCATTTCCTGGCTGTTCCAGGTCGACGGCAAGGAGCAAGAGTTTGCCGGGGAAGCGGGCTACAGCTGCTCTGACGATGTGCTGGGTGGCGTAACCCTGGCCAAGCACGGTGCGGGGTTGTTCCAGACCTACAAATTCATCGTCGAGGAGGAATTGGCCAACGGCAGCCTGGTGGAGGTTTTACAGCCTTACGGCGGGCGCTCACGGCCGTTTACCTTGCTGTATCCCCACGGCCGCTATGTACCCCATCGGGTGCGGGCGTTTGTGGATTTTCTGCTGGAGCATCGCGCCGAATGGGCGGCGCTGTAGCGGCGGATAAATCCCAGGTCAGCATCAGTTGGCCGATGGCCGTGTCGATGGCATCAGCGTTGACGCCATCCCGAGCCAGGATCGACACGCCTTGCAGGAAACTGTCGTAGACCGTAGCCATCGCGCGGGCGTTGGTCTCGGCGGGTAACTGGCCTGCGCGAATGCCACGCTCGACGCAATGCACGATGCCCGCCCTTGTACGCTCCCGCGACTGAGTCAGCGCATGGGTCACGTGCGCGTTTTCGGGGGAGGGCGCGCTCATCACGCCCAGGGCCACCATGCAGCCTTTGGGGTGCCCCTCTTCACACTGCATGCGCGCCGATTGGCGCAGCGCGGTCTCGATGGCCTGGCGCGGTGGCAGGCTGTCATCCCACAGGCATTCGGTGACCTGGGCGAACGTCGCCAGATAACGCTGCACGCATTCCTGGAACAGCGCGTCCTTGGAGCCGAACGCCGCGTAGAAACTCGGCGCGGAGATGCCGCCACCCAGTCCGCTTTTCAACTGGCTCAGGGATGTCGCGTCGTAACCATGCTCCCAGAACAGGTGCATGGCCTGTTCCACGGCCTGGTCGCGGTCGAAAGTGCGGGGGCGGCCCATCTGCGCCATGGGGGAATCCTCTCGGGTGATGAGATAAATACTAGTCGATACATAAGTCGTTGACAACGCCGGGTGGTGCGCCCAACATTTGTATCGATCGGTATTTAAGTCCTCTTGTTCAAGGAGTTTCCCTGTGACCCCCTCAACCACCTTATCGGCAGACGCCGTTCCCGACCGCTTGCCCATCGGCGCCTTGCTCGCCCTGGCCATGACCGGTTTTATCTGCATCGTCACTGAAACCCTGCCGGCTGGCCTGTTGCCGCTGATCAGCGACGGCCTCGCTATTTCACCGTCCATGGCCGGGCAGATGGTTACCGCCTATGCGCTGGGTTCGGTGCTGGCGGTGATCCCGTTGACCATCGCCACCCGCGGCTGGCGCAGACGCAATGTGCTGCTGCTGACCATCGTCGGTTTTCTGCTGTTCAATTCGATCACCGCGCTGTCGTCCCACTACGGGCTGACACTGCTGGCGCGGTTCCTTGCGGGGATGGCAGCGGGGCTGGCCTGGAGTTTGTTGGCCGGCTATGCGCGGCGCATGGTTGAACCGCATCAACAGGGCAAGGCGTTGGCGCTGGCCATGGTAGGAACGCCGATTGCCCTGTCACTCGGCGTGCCGCTGGGCACCTGGCTGGGTGGGCTGGTGGGCTGGCGCACCACGTTCGGGATCATGTCGGCGCTGACCCTGGTGTTGATTGTCTGGGTGCTGGTGAAAGTGCCGGACTATCCCGGCCAGGCGGCCCATCAGCGTATGCCGCTGCGTAAAGTGCTGACCACGCCGGGTGTGCGGCCGGTGCTGGCGGTGGTGATTGCGTGGATGCTCGCCCACAACATTCTCTACACGTACATCGCACCGTTTGTGGCCCCGGCGGGCTTGGTGGACCGTGTGGATCTGGTGCTGCTGGTGTTTGGTGTGGCGGCGCTGCTCGGGATTTGGGTAACCGCCCGGTTGGTGGATGTGGCGCTGCGCAAGACGGTGCTGGTCAGCCTGGCGGGCTTTGCGGCGACGTGCCTGGCGTTCGGTTTTCTCGCGCAAGTGCCGGGCGTTATTTACCTCGGCGTGGCGGTCTGGGGTTTGAGTTTTGGTGGCGCTGCAACGCTGTTGCAAACCGCGTTGGCGGACGCAGCCGGGGATGGTGCGGACGTGGCGCTGTCGCTGAATGTGGTGGCCTGGAACAGCGCGATTGCCGGAAGCGGCGTGGTGGGTGGCGTGTTGCTGGATACCTGGGGCGTGGCTTCTTTCCCCTGGGCAATGTTGGTGTTGCTGGCGGTGGGTTTTGCGATTGTGTGGTGCGCGCGACTCCATGGCTTCAAGCCGGGGCATCGGGCCCACGGCAAGCCAGCGGTTGCCGTCCACTGAACGGGGAGCGGCAACCGGTCTGTTCAGTTGCCTTTAACGAGCATGTACTTGCTGAAATTGTTGATGTGATCATCAAGATTATCTTCAAGCATCATCCGGTACTGATCACAGAAATACTTCAGCATCGCCTCACGGGCCTGGGCCATTTCTTCGCCGGATTTAAAGCTGCGTCCGCTGACCCAGGCATTGAAGCGTGTGGTGCCGAACATCATCGAGGCGCTGACTTTGCCCAGGTCGGCGAACGCCCTGAACTGCTCGTTGGACAGCTCGATGTGCGCGTCCGCGCGATCGTAGAAGCCGTTGTCGGTGGTGTCTGGCATTGCGGTTACCTTCCTGTTCGTGAGTGCGGCGAAGGTACCGCCGCGCTCCCCGGGAAGGCAACCACGTTGGCCGCTTAAGGCCTTATTTATTGCGCGTCACCCGCCACACGGTGTTGGCCAGGTCATCGGCAATGATCAGCGCACCCTTCGGATCAACCGTGACCCCCACCGGCCGCCCGCGAGTCTTGCCATCGTCCCCGCGGAAACCCGTGGCGAAGTCCAGCGGTTCGCCGGCAGGCCGGCCATTGCTGAACGGCACGAAGATCACCTTATAGCCCACTGGATTATCCCGGTTCCAACTGCCGTGCTCGCCGACGAAGACGCCGTCGGCGTATTTCTCGCCCATGGCCGGGATGGAGAAGTCGACGCCCAGTGCGGCAACGTGGGAACCCAGGCTGTAATCCGGCTTGATCGCGGCGGCGACCTTGGCCGGGTTCTGCGGTTGGGCGCGGGTGTCGACGTTCTGGCCCCAATAGCTGTAGGGCCAGCCGTAGAACTCGCCTTCGCGCACCGAGGTCAGGTAATCCGGCACCAGGTCCGGGCCCAGTTCATCCCGTTCGTTGACCACCGCCCACACCTGCCCGGAGCCCGGTTGAATAGTCAACGCGGTCGGGTTGCGCAAACCGGTTGCATAAGGCTTGTGGGCACCGGTGGCGGCATCGATCTGCCAGACCATCGCCCGGTCGATCTCGACCTCCATGCCGCGTTCGGTGATGTTGCTGTTGGACCCAATGCCGACATACAGCGAGCGGCCATCGGGGCTGATCGCCAGGGATTTGGTCCAGTGATGATTGATCGCGGCGGGCAGCTCGGTGACGGTGGTGGGCGGGCCACCGGCCTTGGTCTGGCCGTCTTCGTAGTCGAAGCGCACCAGCGCATCCTGGTTCGCCACGTACAGCTTGCCGTCGGCAAATGCCAGGCCGTAGGGCGCGTTGAGGTTTTCGGCGAACACGGTTTTCAACTCGTAGGTGCCGTCACCGTCGGCATCCCGCAGCAGGGTCAAGCGATTGCCGCCCTTGACCTTGGTGTTGCCCTCGGCCTTGATCACGCTGGCGATCACATCCTTGGGCTTGAGTTTCGCTGCGCTGCCGCCCCGGCCTTCGGCAACGAGGATGTCGCCGTTGGGCAGCACCAGGGTCTGGCGCGGGATCCGCAGGTCGGTGGCGATGGCCGTAATGCTGAAACCCTCGGGCACGGTGGGTTTTTGCTCACCCCAGGCCACCGGTTCGGCGATCTTCATGCTGGGCAACAGGCCGCGTTGGGGTTCCGGCAGCTTGGGGTCGGGGCCGCGAGCCTGAGTGCTGTCGGCTTCGCCACCGCAGGCGCTCAACAGCATCGCCATGCTTAAAACGGTCAGCGTGCTGGAAGGCTTCATTGGGCACCTCCGGAACGCAGGTTGGTCAGCCCGACCCACGTGGTCACGCAGGCCAGCAGGGTCACGATGGCGGACAGCACCAGGCCCGAAGGCATCACGGCCCAGGCATCTTTCGCATGTTCAAAGGCATTCACCAGGCCCAGTGCCCAGGTCACCAGCAACAGCAGGAAGTACACCGTGGGGCGACCGGCCTTGCGGTCGGCACGCAGCAGGTTGACCAGTGCAAACAACCCCGCCAGACCACAGAACAGCAGGCCGCCGGCGATCAGCCAGGCGGCGAAGTTGCTCCATTGGATCTGGTAGGTCTGGTAGTAGGCAATGTCACTCAGCAGGGCGCCGAGAAACAGCGGAACGGTACCGGCAAGCAAGGTCGCGTGAAGCGGGCCAGGCGTGCAGCGGTAGGTGAGGGCGGTGGTGACGGTCACGGGCGGCTCCTTATCGTTGAGCGGCCCTGATGAGGCTCATCAGGGCCGCGCTGACTGCGCTTAAGGAAGGAGCCTGCTGCTTGCGCGTTAGTTCACCGTCTATTCGTTTCTAAATATGTTGTGTCAGTTGATGCGTGGATGCTGCTGCACCAGATTTTCGCGCTTGGCTTCCAGCTCGGCGATTTGCGCGTCGATATCTTCGATCTTCTGCTCGATATTGTCTTCGTGCTCCTGCAGCAGCTCCTTGGCTTCCTCGATATCCGACGCCGCCGGCGCCGCGCCGCGCAGGGGTTTGTTGGCGGTTTCCTTCATGGTCAGGGCGGTGAAAAGCCCCAGTACGGCGAACACCATCAGGTAATAGGCCGGCATGTACAGGTTGTTGGTGGTCTCCACCAGCCAGGCCATGGCGGTTGGCGTGAGGCCGGCAATCAGGATCGAGATGTTAAAGGCACTGGCCAACGCGCTGTAGCGGATGTGAGTAGGGAACATCGCCGGCAGGGTGGACGCCATCACGCCGATAAAGAAGTTGAGCACCACCGCAATGATCAGCAGCCCCGAGAAAATCAGCCCGAGCTTGCCGCTGTTGATCAGCATGAACGCCGGAATGGCGAGGAAGAACAGCGCAATGCTGCCGACCAGAATGAAGGGTTTGCGCCCGATCTTGTCGCTGACGAAACCAATCAGCGGTTGCACGAACAACATGCCGACCATGATCGCGATGATGATCAACACGCCGTGGTTTTCGCTGTAGTGCAGGTTGTGGGACAGGTAGCTCGGCATGTAGGTGAGCAGCATGTAGTACGTGACGTTGGTCACCACCACCACGCCGACGCAGGTCATCAGGCTGCGCCAGTGCTTGGTGGCGACTTCCTTGAACGACACTTTCGGGCCACCGGCCAGGCCTTCGCGATCGCCTTGTTCGAGTTGTTCCACATGCTGTTGGAAGGCGGGTGTCTCTTCCAGGGCGTGACGCAAGTACAGCCCGATCATGCCCAGCGGCAGCGCGAGGAAGAACGGCAGGCGCCACCCCCAGGACTGGAACGCCTCTTCGCCGATTACCGCCGAAATCAGCACCACCACCCCGGCGCCGAGAACGAAACCGGCGATGGAGCCGAAGTCCAGCCAGCTGCCGAGGAAGCCGCGCTTGCGGTCGGGGGCGTATTCGGCGACGAAAATCGACGCGCCGGTGTATTCACCGCCTACCGAGAAGCCCTGGGCCATCTTGGCCAGCAGCAACAGGATCGGCGCCCAGATGCCGATCGAGTCGTAGGAGGGGATCAGCCCGATGGCGAAGGTGCTCAGGGACATGATCACAATGGTCGCCGCCAGGACCTTTTGCCTGCCGTATTTGTCCCCCAGCCGGCCGAAGAACAGGCCGCCCAGCGGGCGAATCAGGAACGGCACCGAGAAGGTCGCCAGGGCGGCGATCATCTGGACGCTGGGGGATGCCTCGGGGAAAAACACCTTGCCGAGTACATAGGCGACAAAGCCGTATACGCCGAAGTCGAACCATTCCATGGCGTTGCCCAGCGCAGCGGCGGTGATCGCCTTGCGCATCTTGGCGTCGTCGACGATGGTGATGTCATCCAATCCAATGGGATTGACGGTTTTCTTGCGTGATTTCATGGGAATTACTCAGCCCTGGTCCATTTCATTGCCATTGTTTTAATGGCACGTGCTCTTTGGTCAGATACATGCGGACACTGAATAATTCACCGTTGGCTGGATTTTTTTGTTAACGGCCCGGCAAGGCTCAACGGATCCGCTCACCCCCCAGTGAGTCACGCTGCATCGACTGCAGGTTTTTCTCGATGGTTTCGCAGAGGGCTTCCATCTGGATCTGATGCTCGCTGTCGCGAAACGGGCTTTGCAGATCGGTGCCGATGCGCTCGATGGCCAGCAGCATAAAGCCCACCACCGTGGAGGCCAGCGGGGTGAACCAGCCCAGGGATTCCACCAGGCCCACCGGCACGATCAGGCAGAACAGCGAAATGAACAGCCGTGGGAAATACACGTAAGGGTAGGGCAGTGGCGTGTTGGCGATGCGCTCCATGCCGCCCTGGCTGTTGGACAAGTCCACCAGGGTTGATTCCAGCCGCGCCAGGCGAATACTGTCCAGGCGCCCAGCCTTGTATTCCTGGGCCAGCAGGGCAGCGGAGCCGTTGATGATGTCGTTGGAAAAGTTATTGGTACTGGCGCTGCGGGCGAATTCGTCGGCCGGCAGAAACGCGCGGATTTCCTCCGGGCAAGGCTGGCCTCGCAAGTGTGCCGCCAGGCAGTTCACATACGCCACATGACGGCGCAGCAAGGTCGACTTTATCGGGTTGACCTCATTCTCCGGGTCATCCAGCAGCGTCAGTACTTGCCGCGCAAAGCTGCGGGAATTGTTGACCATCGCGCCCCACAAGGTGCGTGCTTCCCACCAGCGGTTATAGGCGCTGCTGTTGCGGAAACTGATCAATACCACCAGCGCCGAGCCGAGCAACGTCAGTGGCATCAGCGGCAGGTTGATCTTGCTGTTGAGGAACAGCATGAAGTCCACGGTGACGGCGATATCCCAGAGCAACAGCCAGAACAGTGCCCAGCCCACATAGCCCATGGTCTTGATGATCAGGCGGTATTTTTTGATGATGGCAGCTTTCAAACGGAAACCTCGCGGCGAGCGGTAAACATCAATGCCCTAGCTCGGACGGTGTTTACCGGGTAAAGGTTCGCCGGGGTGCTGCGTGTTCAGGCTTGAAGCGACAGAACGAAGCGGTTTTCGCTGTGGGGCATGCCGTCCGGTGCGGATTGTTCAGGCACGAAACCGCAGCGGGACAGGACTTTTTGTGAGCCCACATTCTCCGGGTACACGTAGGCGACCAGTTGCTTGAGTGCCCAACGCGCCTGTGCCTCGTGGATCAGATGGTTCAGCGCCAGGGTTGCCAGCCCTTGCCCGCACGAACGCTCGCCGACGCGGTAACCGACTTCGGCAGAGCCCTTCGGTGAGTCGATGCTTTTCAGATTGGCGCGACCGACGATTTCGCCGCTGGCGTCTTCGATCACGAACGGGTGCCAGGCACCGGCGGCAAGCCCGGATAAATAACCTTCAATATGCTCGGCGACGCCCTGCATCGAGTAAAACGAAGGGTCGCGCGCCTCGATATGCGACTCGAACCACTCACGGTTACGGGTTTCGAAGGCCAGCAATGCTTCAGTGTCCGTACTGCTCAGCTCGCGAACGCGAAATGACGTCATTGCTCACCTCTTCCTGGCAATTGTGCGGTGAGCAAGCATACCCCATCAGTTATCCTGAACCGACCAGCTCATTCGTGGCAAAAAGGAACGGCAGTTGAACGAACACACATTGTCCATGCGCCTGGAGCGCGTGGCAGCCCATATACCCGCCGGAGCGCGCCTGGCGGATATCGGCTCTGATCACGGCTACCTGCCGGTGGCGTTGATGCGTCGCGGCGCCATCTCGGCGGCGGTGGCGGGCGAGGTGGCCTTGACGCCGTTCCGCGCAGCCGAGCGCACGGTGCGCGAGAACGAGCTGGAGCAACACATTACCGTGCGCCTGGCCAGTGGCCTGGCGGCGATCGAGCCGGCAGACGGGATCACTGCGATCAGCATCTGCGGCATGGGCGGCGAGACCATCCGCGACATCCTCGACAGTGACAAGGCACGCCTCAACGGCCAGGAGCGCCTGGTGCTGCAACCCAACGGCGGCGAGCAACCGCTGCGTCAATGGCTGGTGGAAAACGGCTACCGCATCGTGTGCGAAGAGCTGCTGCGGGAGAATCGCTTCTTCTACGAAATCATCGTGGCCGAGCGCGCCGAGCCGGTGAGTTATACCGCCGAGGAGCTGTACTTCGGCCCGCTGCAAATGCAGGCACGCCGCCCGGAATTCCTGCTCAAGTGGCAGCGCATCCTGCGCCACAAACAGCAGACCCTCAGCGACTTTGCCCAGGCACGGCAGGCGGTGTCCGAGGACAAGGTGCGAGAGGTCGCCCAGCAGGCGCAGTGGATTACCGAGCTGCTCAGCACTAATGTGAATAGTGATGGTCAATAAGCCCCGCACGGAGCCGGCCGGCTCCGCGTTAGTATTTTTGATCAAGGACAATGACAGAATGCTCGCCGCAAAGTGATCGCCACTGCCTCCATCTGATCCCGTAAATCGGGCCTCGCCTTACGTTTTTCCTTCCTACCATTTGAAGATTTAACCCATGCACCTACGCAAAATTGCAGTTGGGCTGTCGGCCCTTGTTTTGCTCTCCACCGGGGCAGAAGCTCGTGGTCTGCTGGACCTCATCAAGCTGCCTGCCGAGCATCAGCAGCACACCTCCCGCTCGGGTTCCATCAGCCAGAGTGCCGCTCTAAATCTCTATTCAAACAAACAGCAACGGGCTTCCTTCGACGGCTGCGCCGATCTGTTCCCGTCTGCGCAACCGATCAACACGGCCACGGTGCCGGCCACCCTGAAACCCCTGGCGCTGTGCTCGGATAATTTTGCGGTGCTGTACTCGCAAACCAGCAAGACCCCGTTGGTAGTGGTCGAACGCCTGAATGCCCGCCAGTTGCAGGACGCCAAAGGCGAAGAACGCACCAACCAGTTCTACCCCGACCCGCGCATTCCCAAGGGCGCGCGTGCCGAGTTGAGCGACTACCGTGGCCAACACCCGGCCGTGGACCGCGGCCATCAATCCCCGGCCGCCGATGCGCCGAGCACCAACGCCATGGCGCAATCCTTCGCACTGTCGAACATGGTGCCCCAGGACCCGGCCAACAACCGCAAGATCTGGAGCAAGGTCGAGGCGGACGTGCGCAAGTTTGCCAAGCGCGCCGACGGCAATGTGTACGTGTTCACCGGCCCACTGTTTGACCCGGGCTACAGCACCATTGGCGCCAACAAGGTCTGGGTGCCGACCCGCTTGTTCAAGCTGGTCTACGATGTGTCGTCCAAGCGTGCCTGGGCGTATGTACTGCCCAACGCTGAAACCCGTATCCAGAAGCCGATGGACTACGAAACGTTTGTGAAGACTACCGGGCTCAAACTGTTGGGGAATTTACCGGTTAGCGGTTCGGTGGGCCGTACTTGATGGCTTGAGCTATTGCACAGCGGCCAGTTTGGCCAGGCGCAGACGCCAATTGCCGCCATGCTGGAGGTGACATTCTTCCTCGGAGTCGAAGCGCACGTAGCGGTCCGAGGAGGGGCTATCCACGCCGGCATCTTCCAGCGCAATGGCCGTCAGCTCGCGCATTCGTTGGTCCTGTCCGCTTGAAAGAGCCAGTTCCTTGTTGGCACGTGTGTCGAATACCCAGATGACGACCAGGCTTTGTGCGAAAGCCTGGTAGTCGACTTCGTGGGTCAGCCAATCGAAGCCGGTGATTTCGGCTTTGGCAATTTCACAGGCTTCGGTCAGGGTCGCAACGAGGCGGCGTTCGATGCGGGCGCTGTCGCGTTTGGTTGAAGACATGGGGAGTCCCTTATGAGCGAGGAGGGTGATGATACGCGAGAGATCAACTGTGGGAGCTGTCGAGCTTTAGCGAGGCTGCGATGGGGAGCTTGCAGGTGGCATCTTTATCGCCTGAAAGGGCCTCTTCGCAGCCTCGCTGAAGCTCGACAGCTCCCACATTGGTTTGTTGTTGCCTGTCAGATCGCGATCTCTTGAGCTTTCAAGCGAACACAATATTCAAGCCTGCGAAGATCAACTGTGGGAG
>Ga0105251_10003273_pt1 | contig 11877 bp, 11 predicted proteins | sample KBSS64metaG_FD_80424 | JGI IMG/M metagenome (GOLD analysis project Ga0105251, IMG submission 80424) | Switchgrass rhizosphere microbial communities from Kellogg Biological Station, Michigan, USA - KBS S6-4 metaG | ecosystem: Host-associated > Plants > Roots > Rhizosphere > Soil | place...
GCCAGCGCTTTGTTGTGGTCAGCAATCACCAACGTATCGGCATTCAACTTCGCTTCGTTACCATCAAGCAGTGTCAGGGTTTCACCCTCTTCTGCCATACGTACAACAATGCCACCTTCAATGCGGTCTTTATCGAACGCATGCATCGGTTGGCCGAGCTCCAACAGCACGTAGTTAGTTACGTCAACCACCGCATCGATAGAACGAATACCGCAACGACGCAGTTTTTCTTTCATCCACAGCGGCGTAGGCGCTTTGACGTTGATACCTTTAACCACACGGCCCAGGTAACGTGGACATGCTTCAGGCGCATCGACACGAATTGGCAGCGTGTCGGTAATAGTCGCAGCGACAGTAACTATTTCTGGCACGTTTAATGGCAGTTGGTTCACAACCGCAACATCACGGGCAACACCGATGATACCGAGGCAATCAGCGCGGTTTGGCGTTACGCTGATTTCGATAGTGTTATCGTCAAGCTTCAGGTATTCGCGGATGTCAGTACCAATCGGTGCATCCAGCGGCAGCTCAATAATACCGTTATGATCATCGGAAATCCCCAGCTCGGAGAATGAGCAGAGCATGCCTTCTGATGGCTCGCCGCGCAGTTTTGCAGCTTTAATTTTGAAATCACCCGGCAGAACGGCACCGACGGTTGCCACAGCAACTTTCAGGCCCTGACGACAATTTGGCGCACCACAAACGATGTCTAACAGACGGTCGCCACCGACATTAACTTTTGTTACACGCAGCTTGTCAGCGTTCGGATGTTGGCCGCACTCAACCACCTCACCCACAACCACGCCGTTGAATTCGCCCGCAACAGCATCAACACCATCAACTTCAAGACCAGCCATAGTAATTTGACCGGAAAGCTCTTCACTACTGTTGGCTGGGTTTACCCATTCGCGTAACCAGAGTTCACTGAATTTCATTGGATATCCCGCCCTTATTTAAACTGTTTGAGGAAACGTAAATCATTTTCGAAGAATGCGCGCAAATCAGTAACGCCGTAGCGCAGCATGGTTAAACGTTCCATGCCCATACCGAAAGCAAAGCCTGAATAAACTTCTGGGTCGATACCAACGTTACGCAGAACGTTCGGATGCACCATGCCGCAGCCTAATACTTCCAACCATTTGCCGTTTTTACCCATCACATCAACTTCTGCAGATGGTTCGGTGAACGGGAAGTAGGACGGGCGGAAACGAATCTGCAAATCAGCTTCGAAGAAGTTGTTCAGGAAATCGTGAATCGTGCCTTTCAGGTTGGCAAAGTTGATGTTGGTATCAACAATCAAACCTTCCATCTGATGGAACATTGGCGTGTGAGTCTGATCGTAGTCGTTACGATAAACGCGGCCCGGCGCGATAATACGAATCGGCGGCTGCTTGTCTTTCATGGTGCGAATCTGAACGCCAGAGGTCTGGGTACGCAGTAAACGAGTGGCATCGAACCAGAATGTATCGTGGTCAGCACGAGCTGGGTGATGGCCTGGGATATTCAGTGCATCGAAGTTGTGGTAGTCATCTTCGATTTCCGGGCCAGTCGCCACGGTGAAGCCTAACTCACCAAAGAAGCTTTCAATACGGTCAATGGTGCGTGTTACTGGATGCAAACCACCATTTTCAACACGGCGGCCCGGCAGTGAGATATCGATAGTTTCTTCTGCCAGGCGAGCATTCAGTGCAGCACTTTCAAGTGCGTTTTTGCGAGCATTCAATGCTTCCTGCACTTTCTCTTTGGCTTCGTTAATTACTGCACCCGCAGCTGGGCGCTCTTCTGCTGGCAATTCACGCAGGGTAGTCATCTGGAGGGTCAGATGACCTTTTTTCCCTAAATACTCGACGCGTACGTTGTCTAACGCGGCAACATCCTGGGCCTCGTTTATGGCGGCCGTTGCGTTGGCAACCAGCTCTGCGAGATGTGGCATGGTATTCCTCTTATGCCGGCATAATTACCGGGGTAGTTGATCCGTATACAAAGATAAAAAAGGGTGCAAAAAAAAAGCCTCCTAATGGAGGCTTTCGGCGCTATTTTTCGTTTCTTTTCTTACGCGCAAAGCCCCCGAGTTCAGGTGCTAAAGTAAAAAAAGAAACGGAAAATAGCAGCATTCATGCTTGCAGTTACCTTATTGAGCAATGTTAAAAATTACCGTTAGAAATTAAAAGAGGGAGCAAGCTCCCTCTAATAACTGGCTTACGCCAGAGCTGCTTTCGCTTTCTCAACTAGTGCAGTAAATGCCACTTTGTCGAATACGGCGATGTCAGCCAGGATCTTACGGTCGATTTCAACAGAAGCTTTTTTCAAGCCGTTGATGAATTTGCTGTAAGAGATCCCGTTCTGACGAGCTGCAGCGTTGATACGTGCAATCCACAGCTGACGGAATTGACGTTTACGTTGACGACGGTCACGGTAAGCGTATTGGCCAGCTTTGATAACAGCCTGGAAAGCAACGCGGTATACGCGTGAACGCGCACCGTAGTAGCCTTTGGCTTGTTTAAGGATTTTTTTGTGACGAGCACGTGCGATAACACCACGTTTTACGCGAGCCATATTAGCTCTCCTGTTCTATATTCTGAATTAATTAAAAAGTGCTACTTATGCGTACGGCAGGCAAGCGATGACCAGGCCCAGATCCCCTTTGGAGACCATACCTTTCGGACGCAGGTGACGTTTACGCTTAGTAGACTTTTTAGTCAGAATATGACGCAGGTTAGCGTGCTTACGCTTAAAACCACCACCGGCGGTCTTTTTGAAGCGCTTAGCGGCGCCGCGTACAGTTTTAATCTTTGGCATTTAATAACTTTCCACTTCGCATTGTTAATAAAACGAACCAGAAGGCGAACAAAACTCACGAGGCCGAAACCTCGCGAGAACTGTTACTTGATGGCCTTACTGTTTCTTCTTCGGAGCGAGCACCATGATCATCTGGCGGCCTTCGATCTTCGATGGGAAGGATTCGACGACTGCCAGTTCACTCAGATCGTCACGGACGCGGTTAAGCACTTCCATACCAATCTGTTGGTGAGCCATTTCACGACCGCGGAAACGCAGTGTGATTTTAGCTTTATCACCCTCTTCCAGAAAGCGAACCAGGCTGCGGAGTTTTACCTGATAGTCGCCATCATCGGTACCAGGTCGGAATTTGATTTCCTTGACCTGAATAACTTTTTGCTTCTTCTTCTGTTCCTTAGAAGATTTGCTTTTTTCGTAGAGGAATTTGCCGTAATCCATAATGCGACAAACAGGCGGTTCAGCATTAGGACTGATTTCAACTAAATCAACCCCAGCCTCCTCGGCTTTTTCTAAAGCTTCATTCAGACTGACAATACCTAGCTGCTCGCCTTCAATACCTGTCAGACGAACCTCAGTGGCACGAATTTCTCTGTTTATGCGATTAGGACGCGCCGGTTGAACTCTTTTTCCGCCTTTAATAACTCTATTCCTCTAGTTGATTAAGATTGCGACTGCGAATTTCATTCTGCAGCTTTTCAATCAATTCGTTTACGTCCATGCTCCCCAAATCTTTGCCACGACGGGTACGAACGGCTACTTTGCCTGCTTCGACCTCTTTATCGCCACAAACTAACATGTAAGGGACACGACGCAACGTGTGTTCACGGATTTTAAAGCCAATCTTCTCATTTCTCAAGTCTGCTTTTACACGAATGCCTGCATTTTGCAGTTTACGGGTCAATTCTTCGACGTAATCAGACTGTCCATCAGTGATATTCATGACCACTGCTTGTACCGGCGCAAGCCAGGTTGGGAAGAAGCCCGCAAATTCTTCGGTCAGGATACCAATAAAACGTTCCATTGACCCGAGAATTGCACGGTGAATCATTACCGGAACCAGGCGTTCGTTACTTTCGCCGATATAAGACGCGTTCAGGCGTGATGGTAAAGAGAAGTCCAGCTGTACAGTGCCGCACTGCCATGCACGATCCAGGCAGTCATACAGGGTAAATTCAATTTTAGGGCCATAGAATGCACCCTCACCCGGTTGATAATCAAACGGTATATTATTTTCTTGCAGCGCTACGGCCAAATCCGCCTCTGCACGATCCCACATTTCGTCGGTACCGATGCGTTTTTCCGGGCGGGTAGACAGCTTCACAACGATTTTTTCAAAACCGAAGGTGCTGTACATGTCATAGACCATGCGGATACAGCTGTTCACTTCATCGCGAACCTGCTCTTCGGTACAGAATACGTGAGCATCGTCCTGAGTAAAGCCACGAACGCGCATCAGGCCATGCAACGCGCCTGACGGCTCGTTACGGTGACAGCTACCAAACTCAGCCATACGTAATGGCAGGTCGCGGTAAGACTTCAGACCCTGGTTAAAGATCTGCACGTGACCCGGGCAGTTCATTGGCTTGATGCAGTATTCACGGTTCTCGGAAGAAGTCGTAAACATCGCATCTTTATAGTTGTCCCAGTGGCCGGTTTTTTCCCACAGCACACGGTCCATCATGAACGGGCCTTTCACTTCCTGATACTGGTACTCTTTGAGTTTGGAGCGTACAAACACTTCCAACTCACGGAAGATAGTCCAGCCATCATTATGCCAGAACACCATACCTGGCGCCTCTTCCTGCATATGATACAGGTCGAGTTGCTTACCAATTTTACGGTGGTCACGTTTAGAGGCTTCTTCCAGGCGTTGCAGATATGCATTCAGTTGCTTTTTATCTGCCCACGCGGTGCCATAAATACGTTGCAGCATTTTGTTGCTGCTGTCGCCACGCCAGTATGCACCGGATGTTTTCTGCAGTTTGAAATGATGGCAGAAACGCATATTCGGTACGTGCGGACCACGGCACATATCAACGTATTCTTCATGATGATACAAACCTGGCTTATCATCATGGCTGATGTTTTCATCAAGAATCGCAACCTTGTAGCTTTCGCCACGGTTAACGAAAGTTTCGCGGGCTTCGTGCCAGCTCACTTTCTTCTTGATGACATCGTAATCTTTCTCAGCCAGCTCGTGCATACGCTTCTCGAGCAGCTCAAGATCTTCCTGCGTCAGCGTGTGGTCAATGTCAACGTCGTAGTAAAAACCGTTATCAATAACCGGGCCAATCGCCATTTTAGTGTGCGGCCACAGTTGTTTGATGGCATGACCCAATAAGTGGGCGCATGAGTGGCGGAGAATCTCCAGACCAGCTTCATCTTTAACGGTGATAATCGCGAGTTTAGCATCGTGCTCAATAACATCAGATGCATCAACCAGTTCGCCATCAACACGGCCAGCGATACACGCTTTTGCAAGGCCAGGACCGATGTCCAGGGCTACATCCAGCGGGCTAACGGCATGGTCGTAATGGCGTTGGCTGCCATCAGGAAGAGTAATAACAGGCATTATAAGTCCTTATTCGCAGTGGTGACCCATACGCAAGATCACATGCAACTTTATATAGTTTAAATAAATCAGCAAGTTAAGAAGGGTTGAGTGCTTCACCTCGCAAACTGTGTACATCGTAGTGTACAAAATACTAAATGTACCCACTTCGACCTACTGATTAGACCGGACAATAGTACACGTCATTGGGATATGGATAAAGGCAGAACTTGATTGCAACGAAATGAACCACCTAGGAATCACATCACCGGCATATCGTCGAACTCTCCACTCCTGGCATCGTTCAGTATCCACATCACTACGCCAAATACTCCATCGTCCTCAAAATAGTCATCCATCTTAAATTTCAGCTCAGGTCTGTCGATGTCTTCAAGATGCACATTCGGCAGAGTCTTGTAACGCAGCACACGAAACTCACTCTGTACTATCGCAACCACTATTGAGCCATCACACGCAGTAACGGAGCTATCAACAACAAGGTAAGCACCACTCATGATGCCAGCTTTCGAGTGCGTCTCTGAGCAGCGAACCATGTATGTTGATGCCGGGTGAGTGATGCATTTTGCGTCAAGACTGACACGCTGCTCTTCATAGTCGAGCGCCGGAGATGGGAAGCCCATTGTGATAACCTCAATTTATACTGTGTTTATATGCAGTAATAAAAAATTAGTAGTTGATCAAGTGATGATCGTATTCCTCCTAGATGATAAACTTTTGTGATTAACATAGAAGGTGATACATCTTGAATGAGTCACCATTACAATTAATAACTTATAATTTAATTAGGTATACAATGCTTTTATCCATCCATTATCTCAGAGGCCTGGCTTCGCTTTTTGTTGTGATGTATCACTACAAGAGCACTTTGAATAATATTTACAACCAGAAAGACCTCGGAGACATATTGTTTAATGGGGCATTTTTTGGTGTGGACTTATTTTTTATGATTAGTGGGTTTGTAATAGTGCTTTCAACAAGAAAGGACAGCAATCTTGTTTCATTTTTTGCTAAGCGCGCATTTAAAATATATCCAGTTTATATATCCTTACTGCTAACTTGGGTTATTTTACATATAAACAACACACCTAGCATTGATGAGATATTTAGATCATTGTTTTTTGTCCATCTTGATTATGCTAAATCTGCTCCATGGTTTGGATATTCAGTAATAAACACGGCATGGACATTAACATATGAAATATTATTTTACATGTTATTTTCACTTGGCTTGGTTATATCTCACAAATACAGAACGTTAATGTCATCACTTATTATTATATCTTTTTTTGTTGGGATTAATTATTATTACAATTCTGATATTTCTTTTAATGTTTATTCTAGCGTTGGTAATGAAAACACCAGTGGGATTATCAAGCTGCTTTCATCACCATTCATGTTAGAATTTGTATATGGCATGATTGTTTGCGAAATATACATTCTTAGCCAGTCAAAAAATAATAAATCAAACAAGAGCAATTTAAAATCCATATTTATATCAGCAGGGCTTATTATTTTTGCCTTATGTTTTTTTAAGGGAAACATCATGCACGGCCCGCTATCAATAGGAATTCCGTGTTTATTGCTAATATCTGCATTCGTTGCTTATGAAAAGTCATGCAAATTAAAAGAAATAAAACCACTTATGATTCTTGGGAATATCTCATACCCTCTATATCTTATACATTTGTTGGTTTCAGGTTATATGTATGAAATAAAGGACACATTCCCATTCTACGGAGAGTTACACGGATTTACACGATTGTGCTTCCTTTTGTTTTTAAGTATTTTCCTTGCTTATATTGTGCATGTAACTATTGAAAAACCTGCCTCATCCTTGGCAAGGATAGTAATAAATAAAACAAGTTTAAAAAAGCCATCTTCTATTTAATATTTGTGGGGCGATGGCCCCACTTATTTTTTTAGAAGTTCCTGTATATTTCCGTCCAAACACCCGTAGAGATATACTGCATTGTTAGTATCTTTCTTATGTCATCTAACTGAGCGCTTGTTAGCCCCTTCAGGTAGAAATTTGCTCCATGGGCCAAGGTGATAGTGTTTGTTCCATCCCTTCGAATCTGCACCTCAGCTCCAATTTGCGGGCCGTTATTTATTCCAGATATCTGTAATGATGCCACTGTTGCAGTTACAGCCACCTTGCTAGATCTAAATGCATTCCAGTCTATGTTCCCGCTGGTTGATACCGAAAGGTGGATGACTCGCTGCAAAAGAACATCTGCAGAAATCCTTCAGTAATCAGTAATCAGTAACCAGTAACCAGTAACCAGTAACCAGTAACCAGTAACCAGTAACCAGTAACCAGTAACCAGTAACCAGTAATACCGACACCATACGCAGGAGTTAATGTCAATCCTAGCATCTGACTATTGACAGATGGAGTGTAGTTAAATATTCCGCCGCTTGGCGCTATGATTGAACAGTCTTCATATACGCATCTTCCATCGTCACCAGACGTATGGGCCGGATCTGCATAAAATAAATAACTAAATGCATTAACTACGCTTCCTGCCACAATATTTTTAAAGGTGCAATATGCCAACTTTCCTTGGATGAGCATTAAAACAGATGGAATCACGGGAGGTGTTGTACCAGAACCATTTAATTCAAAAATGCCATCGTCAGCCCCATTTAGTGGTAAGTCAATATTCAACCCATCAATCCGCCCACCAGAGTGACTATTTGTTCCTGAATCATGACCAAAAGCAATCACACCCCCTGTGCATTCTGTTACCAAACCAAACCGCATCAGATATAGCTAGTTGAGTCCGTCTTAAAAACCCATTGTCAAAATCATTACCCTGTATTTGAATGTTTCTGGTTACAATATTTGATGCAACAGTCAGAAATCTAACATCACCACTAATAATTTGAGTGCCACTATTTAACTGCTCATCATAAAATGGATTTGCACCTGTATATGGGAGATAATTTCCAGAATGAAAATGATTATTACGAACAAGGACGTGCTGAAGATTTTGACTCGCTGAATTTGGTTCAAAATCTATACCGCTGACAATAGTATTCCCTTCGATTGTTAATCTTACACAGTCAATAACTGCGATTACCAGTCTTGACCTTGTTCCTGAGTAGTAGGATCGCTTACCATCCCCATATCTCTCCTTGATTATACAATTCCTTATTGTGATATCGCGACAAAGTAATCCTGTCAGGGATCCGTTATCTAGACTTCCGCCTAGATAAATACAATCACCAAAGCTATTTGAAAAATAACATTGATCAAAAGCAACGCCATTGCAATTATAATTAAGTGAGAAACAAGCATCGTTTTCACGAGGCTGATCAAGTACACCGCCGCCATATCCAAAGCTACGCAGGCCAAAAATATTCACTCCGTAATTAGCGCTAAATATTCCATTCAAACGCCCTGGCGTTCCTGCGTAAAAAGTGGCCCCATAGCAAAGGAATATGACGTTTTTTAGACCTGCACCAACCCTTCCCCACATAACGCCAACTGTTCCAGGGTTGGTTGACCCATCGAAATTAAAGTAATAATTACCTGCTGGGATAACAACGACCCTGTTACCTCCAATGGCTACCAAATCATCCATTAGCTGCTGTAGTGCGGCACGGTTGTTCGTTCCGTTAGCCACGCCAGTTGTTGGATCGAAGTCAGCCTTTAGTCCATAGTCTGTTGCTGCGTTAATTGGGGCCGCCTGATAGAAGGCCCCTATAGTATTGGGGACGTTATTTTGCAGACCCAGCTTTTTGATGACAACTAAATTGGCACCAGTACTCTTTGCCAAATCTTTGCGCAACACATCACTCACATCAACTAACTGCCACTTTCCTTCACCAGTGCCACCCGCCGACCCAGGTGTTGAGCCAGCAGGAACTGTTTTCGGCAGCGTTGCCAGATTATCCCAGCGATACCATACGCCAGTAGAAGTATCCTGAACAATATCACCAGGGTTAGCTACGGTTGCGCCACCCTGGAATGTGCCGACTAGATTCCAGCCGAGATTGTAGATCTGCTGCAAAACAAGCTGCTTAAGCCCTTCAATGGTGTAGTGCTTCCCACCGAAACGGTCGATATACCACTGCGCTAACGAAGTAACAAACTCGTCAATTTTCCCTGCGTTGAATTTCAGGTCTTGAGGCAATTCGGATGCTACTGGTGTCTGACTTGGTGTGGTAGCCATATTTTTTCCATAAAAAACCCGGCGCAATAGCCGGGTCAAGGGTTGGAGTGAAGGATTTAGTTAGGGGTAAATCAGATCACTGTATTCACACACTGTTAATGCGGTTGTTCCGTCAGTGCCTGGAGTCTTGTCGGTAATCTCCCACTGCGTGGCAGCTTGTCTCGAAGGCGTTGCCGATACGAGAAACGACAAAGCCTGACTGCTGGTTGGTGTCCTATGTATCAACAATCTGAACCATGTCGCCAACTCCCACCCACTCCCCGTCTGCCAGTGCCGTTTGCTCATAGCCATACGTGAATAGATGAGGCGCTTGCACTCTCTTAACGCCCTCTCGTTAGCCTGGAACGCAACTCGGACATACATCATCTCGAACTTCTTCGCTTTCACCGGTGCACCGGATACGATTGCTCCGTTGCTTATGCGGTAGCGAATGAAGTCCTGCTTATTAGTTGACGGGGCGCGTAACCCCGACTGGGGTGATTGCTTTTCGATACCGATACAAAATTGACGGCAAGCCAAGGCGAATGACGCTGGGCCAGTATGATGAATTATCGCTTAAGGAAGCGCGAGAGCTAGTAGCTGAATATCGGAAGCTCGTATCCGTTGGGTGTGACCCTATCACGGTCCGAGATATGCAGATTGAAACCAACATTCAGGCTGCGACTGTTGAAGACTGTATTAATGCGTGGCTGGGAAGTGCGTCAGCAAGTCGGCTTGTAAAGCGCGACCATTGGGATAGGGCGCTAAAACGGCACGTTAGCTCTTATGTCGGTAACATGATTGTTGATGACATGGCTATTTCTCACTGGCAGCCAGTTTTCAAGAGAATGCGTGAGAATGGTGCGGAGACTTTTTCAGGGGAAGTACTGTCTCGCATGAAGACAATATTTTCATATTGCATCCGTACAGAGATGATCAAAAGAAATCCTGTAGCTGACTTACGCATAATCGATGTGGGTAAACCAGCGAAAAGCGGGGAACTGAAAGCCTATTAGCATCAGAAAGCTCAATACGCTTTTCTATAGACTTCCCGTTTATCTTCCTGAGCTTTGCATCCGTTAACATGTGTACACCCTGATCACTGTGTACACGTTTTTTACGTCACGAACTGGAATAAAATAAAACGGAGTGAAACACCTGAATGGTGCTTAGTCAATGATGGCAAGGCGTGAGATTGGGAAAATGAAACGGGGAGTAACAAGGGGAAACACTAGAGGTGGTCTATACGTAAGATCACATGCAACATGTATTTTACTTTAGTTTCAATAGGTTGTGTCACCTTCTCGCCTACAATTGCAAGGCCGGTTCCACAATTCCTGCGTGAATGTGCGATTCACAGCTTCACGACGGTTGAGAATACTATCACTTTAAGGAGGCTATGTCGCGTTTTGCAGTCCAGAATCATCTTGATACCGGTAATAATAACTGACTGTTTTATCCCCATTTTTTCACGCAACTATCGGTGAAAATACGTTTGTATTCTCGAAAAACATGCAAATGAAACTAATAAGATTTTCTAAACATTGTGCTGACCAATAATTACATTATCGGTTTATAAGATTACGAAAATAAAAAACCGGGCATCTTGCTCCGGTTTTTTATTTTATACGAATTTGAAAAGTGAGCGATCAATTAGCAAGTTCGCATAAATGAAAACTAAACAGCACTAGTTAATTACTAATACCACTCGCCAGCAACCAGGGTATGGACATCAAAAGCATCATCCATTGAACGGCCTGTTGATTGAGCGCCCGGTTGAATATTTGAGCCAGCTTCAATATCAGTGGCATGCCATGTGCTGGATGGTGCTGTCTGCGTGGTGGCTGTAGTGCTTGTTAAAGTGGTGGTAGTTGCAGGTTGAGCTGCAAATGCACCGAATGAAATCACCGAAAGTACGGCTGCTGCAGCGGTATATTTAATTGTTTTCATATTCATTATTCTCTTATTTAGTGGACCAGCAGGCATATTGCCTTACACAAAATAAGAGTAGATCCAGATCACACTTTTTCCCAGTCAATTTATTTGTCAAATAGTTTCAAAGATACTGAATATATGTCGAAGTGATAGATTGTGGAGAGATTATGAAGGGAAAGCAGGAATGCTTGATTTTATTTAAAACAAAACCATGGACCAAAATAATATTAGCACATAGTGATAAAATAAAACATTAAAGCCGGGAATTACCCGGCTTTGCCAATTACATCTTATAACCAAGAGTAACTGCGGTGCGTCTATCTGTATGCTCTGGAGCTGAATCAGGTGGATTTGAGTTCCAGGTGACGTTGTAGCCAACCCGCAAACCAAAGTGCTCATTGATTGCAACTTCAA
>Ga0105251_10003276_pt1 | contig 11870 bp, 11 predicted proteins | sample KBSS64metaG_FD_80424 | JGI IMG/M metagenome (GOLD analysis project Ga0105251, IMG submission 80424) | Switchgrass rhizosphere microbial communities from Kellogg Biological Station, Michigan, USA - KBS S6-4 metaG | ecosystem: Host-associated > Plants > Roots > Rhizosphere > Soil | place...
ACCGCGCCCTTGCCGAGGATGGGCAACTGGCTGGCGGTGGAACTGATGACGATGTCGCTGTTGACCAGTTCGTCGGGAATGTCGGCCAGCAGCACGGTATGGGCGCCGAATTCTTCCGCCAGGTGGCTGGCGCGCTCCAGGGTGCGGTTGGCGACGACGATGCGCCGCACGCCCTGCTCGTGCAGATGGCGGGCGACCAGGGTGATGGTCTCGCCGGCGCCGATCAGCAGCGCCTGGCTGCGACTGAGGTCGCTGAAGATCTGCTTGGCCAGGCTGACCGCGGCGAAGGCCACCGACACCGGATTCTCGCCGATCGCCGTGTCGGTACGCACCGCCTTGGCAGTATTGAAGGTGGCCTGGAACAGCCGGCCCAGCAGCGGACCGACGGTGCCGGCCTCGCGCGCCACGGCATAGGCCGACTTGAGCTGGCCGAGGATCTGCGGCTCGCCCAGCACCATGGAATCCAGCCCCGCGGCCACCCGCATCATGTGGCGGACCGCAGCCTCGTCCTGGTGCAGATAGATGCTGGCGCGCAGGTCTTCCAGGGGCACCCGGTGATACTGGGCGAGCCAGGCCAGCACGGCTTCCGCCAGGCTGGGCTCCAGCTCCAGGTAGAGTTCGCTGCGATTGCAGGTGGACAGAATCGCCGCTTCGCGACTGTGGGTGGCCTGCTCCAGCTGGCGCAGGGCCTCGACCGTCTGCTCCGGAGTGAAGGCCACACGTTCGCGCACCTCAACCGAGGCGGTCTTGTGATTGATGCCGAGCGCGAGAAAGGCCATGGACGCAAGCAGTCGAACGGATTGGGGAAAGCCGAACATTGTCCTACGCGCGGGCGGTGGCGACAACCAGCAGCGACGAGACGTCGGACAATCGCCGTCATAGCCTGGGCGAATGAATCTTGCCGGGCAAAAGGCGTCAACAGCCTCGACCACCGCACTTCTCGGCCGGCCGCTGCGCATGCGCGACGCGGCCACGGCGACTCTTGTGGCATGATGGACCGACTGTAAAAAGGCCGCCTTGACCCTATGACCAGATACCTTGCGCTGCTGACGACCGCCCTGCTGCTCGCCGGCTGCCAGAACCTCGGCCGTCAGCCGACGCCCGCCGCCGCCATCCCGCCGCCCACCGCCAAGACCAGCACGCCGCAACCGGCCGGTTCCTTTCGCGAAGACACCCTCTATGACCTGCTGGTCGGCGAGCTGGCCGGGCAGCGCAACCGATTCGATATCGCCCTGACCAACTATGTCGAGCAGGCCAAGTCGACCCAGGACCCGGGAGTCGCCGAGCGCGCCTTCCGCATCGCCGAGTACCTGGGCGCCGATACCCCGGCGCTGGAAACCGCGCAGATCTGGGCGCGCAACGCCCCCGACAACCTGGATGCCCAGCGCGCCGCCGCCATCATGCTGGCCCGCGCCGGTCGCTATGACGAATCCATGGTCTACATGGAGCGCGTGCTCCAGGGCCAGGGCGACACCCACTTCGATTTCCTCGCCCTCTCGGCGGCGGAAACTGACGAGGCCACCCGCGCCGGCCTGCTCAAGAGCTTCGACCGGCTGCTGGCCAAGTATCCGCACAACGGCCAGCTGCTGTTCGGCAAGGCGCTGCTGCTGCAGCAGGACGGCCGTGCCGACGAGGCCCTCAAGCTGCTGGAGCGCAATCCGGCGGCCAGGCGCGAAGTCGCGCCGCTGCTCCTGCGCGCCCGCCTGCTGCAGAGCCAGGACCGCAGCGCCGAGGCCCTGCCGCTGCTCGAAGCCGGCATCCGCCAGCACCCGGAAGACCGCCGCCTGCGCCTGGCCCATGCCCGGCTGCTGGTGGAGCTGGATCGCCTGGACCAGGCCAAGCGCGAATTCGCCGAGCTGGTCACCCAGTTCCCGGATGACGATGACCTGAGATTCTCCCTGGCGCTGGTCTGCCTGGAGGCCCAGGCCTGGCGCGAAGCCCAGATCTATCTCAAGGAACTGATCGACCGCGGCAGCCACGTGGATGCCGCGCACCTCAACCTGGGTCGCAGCTACGAAGAACTCGACCAGCCCGAGCAGGCGCTGGCCGAATACACCCAGGTCGGGCCGGGCACCGACTACCTGGCCGCCCAGCAGCGCCAGGCGGAAATCCTGCTGGGCAGCGGGCGCATCGCCGAGGCCCGTCAACGCCTGGCCGAGGCGCGCAAGCGCCAGAGCGAATACGCCGTGCCGCTCTATCTGCTGGAAGTCGAAGGCCTGGCCAGTGCCGACCAGACCGCCCTCGCCGACCAGACCGTGCAGCAGGCCCTGCAGCAGTATCCCAATGACCTCAACCTGCTCTATGTCCGCTCCATGCTGGCGGAAAAGCGCGGCGACCTCGGTCAGCTGGAAGGCGATCTGCGCTACATCATCGCCCACGACCCCGACAACGCCATGGCGCTCAACGCCCTCGGCTACACCCTGGCCGATCGCACCCCACGGCTGGCCGAGGCACGCCAGCTGATCGACAAGGCGCACCAGTTGAGCCCGGACGACCCGGCCATCCTCGACAGCATGGGCTGGATCCGCTATCGCCAGGGCCAGCTGGCCGACGCCGAACGCTATCTGCGCCAGGCCTACGAACGCTTCCCCGACGCCGAAGTGGCGGCCCACCTGGGCGAGGTGCTCTGGGCCCAGGGCAAGCGCAGCGAAGCGCGCAAGGTTTGGCGCGTGGGCCTCGACGCCGACGCCGATGACGCCATCCTGCGCAGTACCCTCAAACGCCTGACTGGAAGCGAAACCCTCCGATGATCCGCGTGCGTACCTTCGTCACCCTGTTGCTGCTCGCCCTGCTGGCCGGTTGCGCCAGCACCTCTCGCCAGGAGGCCGTGGAAGGCCAGGGCAATGCCGCCCAGTGGCAGGCTCATAAAAAACGTATCGCCGCCCTCGACGGCTGGCAGATCGACGGCAAGGTCGGCATCCGCGCCCCGCGCGATTCCGGCAGTGGCACCCTGTTCTGGCTGCAGCGCCAGGACTATTACGACATCCGCCTGGCCGGCCCCCTGGGCCGCGGCGCCACCCGACTCACCGGCCGTCCGGGCGCCGTCACCCTCGATGTCTCCGGCCAGGGCAGCTATCAGGCCGATTCCCCCGAATCCCTGCTGGAACAGCAACTCGGCTGGCGCCTGCCGGTCTCGCACCTGCTCTGGTGGGTGCGCGGCCTGCCGGCGCCGGACAGTCGTAGCCAGCTGACCCTGGACGCCGACAGCCACCTGGCGCGTCTGGTACAGGACGGCTGGACCGTCGAATACACCCGCTACACCGAGCAGAACGGCTACACCCTGCCCGAGCGCCTCAAGCTCACCGGCAAGGACCTGGAAGTCATCCTGGTGGTGAAGACCTGGCAGCCGCGCGAGCTGGGCAAATGACCGCAGCGCCTGCCTTCACCCTGCCGGCACCGGCCAAGCTCAATCTGTTCCTGCACATCCTCGGCCGCCGCGCGGACGGTTATCACGAGCTGCAGACGCTGTTCCAGTTTCTCGACTGGGGCGACGACCTGGGCTTTGCCGGACGGGATGACGGCGAATTGCAACTGCACGACGGTCTGCCGGGCGTCGCCCCCGCGCAGAATCTCATCCTGCGCGCCGCCCGGCTGCTGCAGCAGGAAAGCGCCACGACCAAAGGCGCCGACCTCTGGCTGACCAAACGCCTGCCCATGGGCGGCGGTATCGGTGGCGGCAGTTCGGATGCCGCCACCACCCTGCTTGGCCTGAATCATCTCTGGGGCCTGGGCGCCAGCCTCGACGACCTGGCGGTGCTGGGGCTGCGCCTGGGCGCCGATGTGCCGGTATTCGTCCGCGGCCAGGCCGCCTTCGCCGAGGGCGTGGGGGAAAAGCTCACCCCGGTCACCCCCCCGGAACCCTGGTATCTCGTGGCCGTGCCGCAAGTCTCTGTAAGTACAGCAGAAATTTTTTCAGATCCGCTGTTGACACGGGACACTCCCGCCATTAAAGTTTGCGCCGTTCTCAAGTGGTCAGGTCGAAACGACTGCCAGAGTACGGTCGAAAGGCGTTACCCAGAAATTCGTAACGCTTTGATCTTGCTAAACAAATTTGTTTCAGCTAGATTAACCGGCACTGGAGGTTGCATATTTGGAAGCTTTCCAAATAAGACCGAAGCTGATACAGTAGCTAGCCAGCTACCAGCATCACTTCCAGGCTTCGTGGCCAAAGGTAGCAACACTTCCATGTTGCACCGGGCGCTAGCAAGCCTGACCAGAGAATGAGTACAGCTAGTACTCTGCAAGATACAGGGGCGTCGCCAAGCGGTAAGGCAGCAGGTTTTGATCCTGCCATGCGTTGGTTCGAATCCAGCCGCCCCTGCCATTTTCCTTCCAAGACCCACCTCAAGCCGCAGGAACTGCAGCGTGTCCAAGATGATGGTCTTCACGGGGAACGCCAACCCCGATCTGGCACGGCGCATCGTGCGCCAGCTGCATATCCCTCTCGGTGACGTCTCCGTCGGAAAATTCTCCGATGGTGAGATCAGCGTCGAAATCAACGAGAACGTGCGGGGCAAGGATGTCTTCATCATCCAGCCCACCTGCGAGCCGACCAACGACAACCTGATGGAACTGGTGGTGATGGCCGATGCCTTCCGCCGCTCCTCGGCCACTCGTATCACCGCAGTCATCCCCTATTTCGGTTATGCCCGCCAGGATCGCCGTCCGCGTTCCGCACGCGTCGCCATCACCGCCAAGGTCGTGGCCGACATGCTGACCGTGGTGGGCATCAATCGCGTGCTCACCGTCGATCTGCACGCCGACCAGATCCAGGGCTTCTTCGATATTCCCGTGGACAACATCTACGGCTCCCCCGCCCTGGTGGATGACATCGAAGACCAGCGTTTCGAAAATCTGATGATCGTCTCCCCGGACATCGGCGGCGTGGTGCGTGCGCGTGCCGTGGCCAAGAGTCTGGGTGTGGACCTGGCGATCATCGACAAGCGTCGTCCCAAGGCCAACCAGTCGGAAGTGATGCACATCATCGGTGACATCCAGGACCGCACCTGCGTGCTGGTCGACGACATGGTCGATACCGCCGGCACCCTGTGCCACGCGGCCAAGGCCCTGAAGGAACACGGCGCCGCCAAGGTCCTGGCCTACTGCACCCACCCGGTGCTGTCGGGTCGGGCCATCGAGAACATCGACAACTCCGTGCTGGACGAGCTGGTGGTGACCAACACCATTCCGCTGTCCGCCGCGGCTCAGGCCTGCAGCCGTATCCGCCAACTGGACATCGCGCCGGTGGTGGCCGAGGCGGTACGCCGGATCAGTAACGAAGAATCCATCAGCGCGATGTTCCGTTAAGGAACAGCCGCTCTGGAAGCGCCCTGGAAGGCCGTGACGGTCTACCGGGGCTTTTTAGTCGGTAGGGCCGTGGAACTGGTCGCAAGTCCCGGTCTGCCGATTCCTTATCCTGGAGATTCACAATGTCTGATTTCACTCTGAATGCCGAAGTGCGTTCCGACCTGGGGAAAGGTGCGAGCCGCCGCCTGCGTCGTAATGCCGGTAACGTTCCCGCCGTGATCTACGGTGGCGACAAGGCTCCGACGTCCATCACCCTGGTCGGCAAAGACCTGGCCAAGATGCTGGAAAGCGAAGCCGCCTTCGCCAGCGTCATCACCCTGAAGGTTGATGGCAGCAACGAAAGCGTGCTGGTCAAGGCCCTGCAGCGTCACCCCTCCAAGGGCTACGTCATGCACGCCGACTTCCTGCGCGTCATCGCCGGTCAGAAGCTGACCGCTCACGTGCCCCTGCACTTCATGAACCAGGAAAGCTCCGTGGGCGTGAAGCAACAGGGTGGCGAGATCCTGCACACCATCAACGAAGTCGAAGTTTCCTGCCTGCCGAAAGACCTGCCGGAATTCATCGAAGTCGACATGGCCAAGGTCGCCCTGGACCAGATCGTTCACCTGAGCGACCTGAACGTCCCGGCTGGCGTCGAGCTGGTGTCCCTGGCCCACGGCAGCGATCTGCCGGTTGCCAGCATCCACATGCCGCGCATCCGTGAAGAAGCTGCTGACGGCGCTGCCGAAGAAGGCGCTGCCGAGTAAGTTCTCGCACGCCTGAAAGAGAAGGGCTCCTGACATGACTGCCGTCCAACTGATCGTCGGCCTGGGTAATCCGGGCCCCGAATACGACCAGACTCGGCACAATGCAGGGGCCCTTTTCGTTGAGCGACTGGCAGCCGCCCAGGGCGCGAGCCTGGCTGTCGACCGCAAGTATCATGGCCTGGTGGGGCGCTTCCGCCACGCGGGCAACGATGTTCGTCTACTCATCCCCACCACCTACATGAACCGCAGCGGCCAGGCCGTGGCGGCGCTCGCCGGCTTTTTCCGCATCCCGCCGGCAGCCATCCTGGTGGCCCACGATGAACTCGACCTGCCACCCGGCACCGCACGCCTCAAGACCGGCGGCGGCCATGGGGGGCACAACGGACTGCGCGACATCATCGCCCAGCTCGGCAATCAGAACGGCTTCCAGCGTCTGCGCCTAGGCATCGGCCATCCGGGGCATGCCAGCCTGGTCTCCAACTTCGTGCTGGGCCGCGCACCGCGCAGCGAGCAGGACCTGCTCGACACCAGCATCGATGCCGCCCTGGAGGTGGTTCCGGAGCTGCTGACCGGTGACCTGACCCGAGCCATGCAACGCCTGCACAGCCGCAAGGCCTGACCTACCCCCTACCCTCTTCCTTTTCTTCCGCGAGGACACACACCATGGGATTCAATTGCGGCATCGTCGGCCTGCCCAACGTCGGCAAGTCCACCCTGTTCAATGCCCTGACCCAATCTGGTATCGCGGCAGAAAACTTTCCCTTCTGCACCATCGAGCCCAACAGCGGCATCGTGCCCATGCCCGATGCGCGACTGAACGCCCTGGCGGAGATCGTCAAACCCGAGCGGGTGATCCCCACCACCATGGAGTTCGTCGACATCGCCGGGCTGGTGGCCGGCGCCTCCAAGGGTGAAGGTCTGGGCAACAAGTTTCTCGCCAACATCCGCGAGACCGACGCCATCGCCCACGTGGTGCGCTGCTTCGAAGATGAGAACGTCATCCACGTGTCGAATTCGGTGGATCCCAAGCGGGACATCGAGGTGATCGACCTAGAGCTGATCTTCGCCGACCTCGACAGCTGCGAGAAGCAACTGCAACGCGTGACCCGCAACGCCAAGGGCGGTGACAAGGAAGCCCTGGCGCAGAAGGCCCTGCTGGAACAGCTGATCCCGCATTTCGAGGCCGGCAAGCCTGCCCGCAGCCTGCTGAAGGGCCTGGACGAGGAGCAGAAGCGCCTGGTGCGCAGTTTCCATCTGCTGACCAGCAAGCCGGTGATGTACATCGCCAACGTCGCCGAAGACGGCTTCGAGAACAACCCGCACCTGGATGTGGTCCGGGCCATCGCCGAAGAAGAAGGCGCCGTGGTGGTGCCGGTCTGCAACAAGATCGAGGCGGAAATCGCCGAACTGGACGACGACGAGGAAAAGCAGATGTTCCTCGAGTCCATGGGCATGGAAGAGCCGGGCCTGAATCGGGTGATCCGCGCCGGCTACGAACTGCTCAACCTGCAGACCTACTTCACTGCCGGGGTGAAGGAAGTCCGTGCCTGGACCGTCCGCGTCGGCGCCACCGCGCCCCAGTCGGCCGCCGCCATTCACACCGATTTCGAAAAGGGCTTCATCCGCGCCGAAGTGGTGGCCTATGCCGACTTCATCGCCTTCAAGGGCGAGAACGGCGCCAAGGAAGCGGGCAAGTGGCGCCTGGAAGGCAAGGAGTACATCGTCAAGGACGGTGACGTCATGCACTTCCGCTTCAACGTCTAAGCGACGGCGAACGCCAGAACCCCCTCCTCACCGCAAGGTGGCGAGGGGGTTTTCTTTTGCCCGTTCGCCAACGGCCTGGCTGACACCGGACGCCTGGCGATTTGGCACAATGACGGCGATCCGACCGCCGTCGAACGTCTCCCGCTGCCTGGATGCCGCCATGAATTTCGAAGACCTGCGCCTGTTCGTCACCACCCTGAACGAGGGCAGCTTCACCGCCGCCGCCGACAAGCTGGGGCTGTCCAAGCAATACGTCAGCCGGCGGACCCTGTTGCTGGAGGAAAGTCTTGGCGTGCGGTTGATCAACCGCACCACGCGGCGCTTGCAGGCGACCGAGCTGGGGATGCTGCTCTACGAGCGAGCCGTGAAGATCCTCGAAGACGTCAACGACACCGAGGAATTGCTCTCCAGCCGGCGGACGGTGCCCCAGGGGGTGCTGAGAGTCAGTGCGCCCATGACCTTTGGCACCCTGCACCTGAGTCCCCTGCTGCCGGATTTTCTCTCGGCCTATCCGCAGATCCGCCTGGAGCTGGATCTCAATGACCGGGCGGTGGATCTGCTCGCCGAGGGCTACGACATGTCGATCCGCATCGGCACCCTGGCCGATTCCAGTCTGATCGCCAAGCGACTGACCGAGATGCAGCTGGTGACCTGTGCCAGTCCGGATTATCTGCAGAAGGCGCCGCCGCTGCTGCAACCGGAGGATCTGGCCGAGCACAGCTGTCTGCTCTATGGCCATGGTCGCCAGGTGGAATGGCGCTTTCAGCGTGGAGGCAAGCCGCTGGTGCTGCCCATGCAGGGTCAGCTCAGGGCCAACAACGGAGAGGTGGTGCGGGACGCGGCCATCGCCGGTCAGGGCATTGCGGTGCTGCCGACCTTCATCATCGGCGCGGCGCTGGCCTCAGGGGCGCTGGTGCAGGTGCTGGAAGACTTCGCCCTGCCCAGCGCGGCGGTCTATGCGGTCTATCCCCAGCATCGTCAGTCGGCGCGCATCGTCCAGCTGTTCTCGGACTATCTGCGCGACCGCCTGACGGTCGGGCCGACTCACGCCACGGCGCCGCGGGTCGGTTGACGCTGGGGCCACTGCTGGAGGGTTCGCTCAGCGCCGTCGGCAGCCAGGCGCTGGCCATCCAGACGCTGCTGCTGACGCTGGATCGCCGGCTGCAGACTGCGCTCGGCGCCGTTTTCAGCCAGGGCACGCCGCGGGTCGAGACGCTGCTGCTGGCGCTGGATCGACGGCTGCAGGCTGCGCTCGGTGCCGTTCTCGGCCAGGGTACGATCCTGCTGCTGGTGCTTTTCGATCAGCGAACCCAGGGGGCGCAGGGCGCTTTCCTCGGCCTGGGCGGATTGGGCGATGGCGGTGGTGAGCAGAGTGGCGGCGAACAGAGCGGTGAGGGCTTTCATGGCGAGTACCTGTGTCGGGTGGGTGTGGACTCATTGTCGCCAGCCCACCCCGCGCCTAGAAATCGTCCCGCGGGATAGCGATCATCGACCGCGCTGATGATGGCGCTCAGGCCCGCGCCTGACGCTGGCGCAGCAGGAACAGGCACCAGACGGCCAGCGCCGTGGCGGCCAGCAGGCAGCCGGCCAGGCTGACGCCGGTCCAGCCGAAGTGCTCGTACAGCCGCGCCGACAACAGCGAACCCAGGGAGCCGCCAAGGAAGTAGCCGGTCATGTAGCCGGCGTTGAGGCGGCTGCGCGCCTCCGGGCGCAGCCGATAGACCACGTTCTGGTTGCTGACGTGGCTGAGCTGCACGGCGAGATCCAGCACCAGGATGCCGACCAGCAGCGCCGCCAGCGACTGCTGGGCGAAGGCCAGGGGCAGCCAGGCCAGGGTCAGGGAAGCCAGGCCGATGCTGGTGGCGAGACCACCCTTGCCCTGGTCGGCCATGCGCCCGGCCAGGTTGGCGGCCAGGGCGCCCACCGCGCCGGCGAGACCGAACAGGCCGATGGTGCCGTCGCTGAAGCCATAGGGTTCGGCGGCGAGCAGAAAGGCCAGGGGCGTCCAGAACATTGCGAAGACGGCGAAGCCCAGAAAGCCCAACAGGGTGCGCAGGCGGTGCAGGGGCTCGTCGCGCAAGAGCACGAACACCGAACCCAGCAGCCGTGGATAGCTCAGGCCCGCCGACTGCTGATAGCGCGGCAGCGCCAGGCGCAGGGCCAGGGCGGTGGCCAGCATCAGACCGGCCGCCACGGCATAGACGGTGCGCCAGTCGCCCAGGGACGAGAGCGCCCCGGCCACGGTGCGGGCCAGCAGGATGCCGAGGATGAGTCCGCTCATCACCGTGCCCACCGCCCTGCCCCGCTGCTCCGGCGCGGCCAGGGTCGCGGCGAAGGGCACCAGCACCTGGGCCACCACCGAGAAGAGCCCGGTCATGGCGGTGCCCAGCAGCAGCCAGGTGAGGCTGGTGGCGGTGGCGCTCAGGGCCAGGCCGGCGGCGGCGATCACGCTCATGGTGACGATCAGCCGGCGGCGCTCCAGCAGATCGCCCAGGGGCACCAGCAGCAGGAGACCGGCGGCGTAGCTGAGCTGGGCGGTGGTGACGATGCTGCCGGCCTGGGTGTAGCTGAGGTCGAAGCGCTGGGCGATGGTGTGCAGCAACGGCTGGTTGTAGTAGTTGCTGGCCACGGCGATACCGGTGGCGACGGCCATGAGCAGGGTCAGCCAGCGGCTGAGAGGAGGCGTGGGGTTCGACATCCGCAGGGTCCGGCAAGGGAAAGGCTGGTCAGTATCGGACAACGGCAGCCATCGGTTAAATGAATCGTTAAGATGGTTTCGATCTCATTTCAAGATAGCGCCATGAACCTCAAGCAGCTGGAATTCGCCGTCGCCCTGGCCGAGGAGCGCCACTTCACCCGCGCTGCCGAGCGTTGCCATGTGGTGCAGTCGGCGCTCAGTCACCAGATCGCCCGCCTGGAAGCCGAACTGGGTGCCACCCTGCTCGAACGCCTGCCGCGGCAGGTGCGCCTCACCCCCGCCGGCGAAGCGCTGCTGGTCCAGGCGCGGCAGGCGCTGGCGGCGGTGGAAAGGTTGCAGCAGGACGTGGCCGCCGCGGTCGGCGCCATTCGCGGCACCCTGACACTGGGCCTGATCTCCTCGGTGCCACGCCTGGATATCGTCGAGTTGCTGGCCACCTTCCATGCCCGCCATCCCCAGGTGGACATCCGGCTGCGCCAGGACAAGAGCGAGACGCTGCTGGCGGCGGTGCGCGAGCGACAACTGGATTTCGCCCTGATCGGCCTGTCGCGCCAGGTGGCCCTGGAGGCGGTGGCCAGCCGCCTGCTGCTCAGCGAGGAGCTGGTGGCGGTGCTGCCGGCCGCGCACGCCCTGGCGGGGCGGGAAAGGCTGTCGCTGCACGAGCTGGTGGATCTGCCGCTGGTGGACCTGCCCGCCGGCAGCGGCGCCCGGCAGCAGACCGACGAGGCCTTCGCCGCCCTGGGCCTGCCTCACCGGGTGCGTTTCGAGACGGGCAACATGCAGTTGCTGGAACGCTTCGTCCGCCGTGGCCTGGCGATCGGCCTGGTACCTCAGAGTATCGCCAGCACCTTTGCCGGCCTGGCCCGGGTGCCGGTCAGCGATGCCCCGCAGCGCAACGTCCATGCCATCTGGTCGCCGCTGCCGACACTGGCGACGCGGGAATTCCTCAAGGTCCTGGAAGAGGCCCTGGTGGATTAGCCCCACTTACCAGCGGGCCGTGCAGCCGTTGAGGTGATGCGCGGGCTACGTGCCGGAGTATGGTCCGGTGACGGCCCCCTGGGGCACGAGGCGCTTCCTGGTCCGCGATCCTGGTGGCCAGCCGATGCGATCGCGCCTAGGAGCCTGCGTAGGTTGGGCTGAGCACAGCGAAGCCCAACATGGCTCAAGACTGAACCTCCCTGTTGGGCTTCGACGATGGAGCCGTCTCAACCCAACCTACGGTCTATCGCAGCCATGGCCTGAGCCTTTTCCAGGGGTGACGTCGCTGTGTGCGGGGCGTGCCCCCACCCCCCCCCCCCCCCCGCGGGGGGGGGGGGGGGGTGGGGGCACGCCCCGCACACAGCGACGTCACCCCT
>Ga0105251_10003277_pt1 | contig 11867 bp, 10 predicted proteins | sample KBSS64metaG_FD_80424 | JGI IMG/M metagenome (GOLD analysis project Ga0105251, IMG submission 80424) | Switchgrass rhizosphere microbial communities from Kellogg Biological Station, Michigan, USA - KBS S6-4 metaG | ecosystem: Host-associated > Plants > Roots > Rhizosphere > Soil | place...
AGCCCGGGCGGCTGGCCGGAGCCGGTTTCGAGGCGGCGTGGCCGCTGCTCGACCAGGCATCCGATCTGATGGGGTTCACCAGCTTCTTCGACAATTTCCTGACGATCGCCATATTGCTGTTCGCCTGGACGATCGTCATTCTCGCCTTCTTCATCCTTGCCGTGCAGATGTTCGTCACCGTGATCGAGTTCAAGCTCGTGTCGCTGGCGGGTTTCATTCTCATTCCCTTCGCGCTCTGGAACCGCACGAGCTTCCTCGCTGAACGCGTGCTGGGTCATGTCGTGAGTTCCGGCATCAAGGTCATGGTGCTGGGCGTGATTGTCGGGATCGGCTCCAGCTTCTTCGCCCAGATGGTAGATGCCCTCAAGGGGCAGGAACCCGACATCGGCGCCGCCATGAGCCTGGTGCTGGCGGCGCTGGCCCTTTTCGGCCTTGGCATCTTTGCGCCTGCCATGGCGTCGGGCCTTGCCGCCGGAGCGCCGCAATTGGGAGCGGGAGCCGCCGTTGGAAGCGTGGCCGGTGCCGCCGGGGCCGCGGTTCTCGGCCGCGCTGCCGCTGTCGGTGGCGGTCGTGCGCTTGCCGGTGGCGCACTGTCCGCGATCCGGGCCGGCACCATGATGGGGACGGCGGCGCAGGCATCCTATCAACTGGGCCAGGAAACGTCCGGCTCGTCGGGCATGGCCGCAGGACTGAGTGGCGTTGCGACTGCCGCCCGACATGCTGTCCGCAACAAGGCGACAAGCGCTCTGGGTATCGCCGATGCTGCCGAGCGGGGGCGGGAGGCGGCCTGGTCGGCGCTCGGTACGGGCGGCGCAAAACCAGCCGGGGCGCGGCAAAGTGACGTACCGGACTGGGCCCGGGCGATGCAGCGCCGTCAGGATGGGCGTCATCACCGTCACCTGGCCGCCCAGACCTTGAAGGAAGGCGATCGCGGCGGCGCGTCCGTCACTCCCGATATTCGCGAAAAGGACGATTGAGATGATCTTTCGACGAGCAGTCCAGCGTTATGGTCAGACTCCCGCGCCCGAAACGCCCTATCAGCGGGCGGGTCAGCTCTGGGACGAGCGGATCGGCAGCGCGCGCGTGCAGGCGCGGAACTGGCGACTGATGGCCTTCGGCACATTAGCCATGTCGAGCGCGATGGCATCGGGCCTGATCTGGCAATCGCTGCAAAGCCGGGTGGTGCCCTATGTCGTAGAGGTGGATCGACTGGGTGAGGCGAGGGCGGTGTCGCGGGCCGAGGCCGACTATCAGCCGACCGATCCGCAAATCGCCTATCAGCTGGCGCGCTTCATAGAGAATGTGCGCGGCGTATCGCTCGATCCCGTCCTGATGCGCCGGAACTGGCTGCAGGCTTATGATTTTACCAGCGGACGGGGCGCCATTTTCCTCGGGGAATATGCGCGGGCACGGCAACCCTTCGCCCGGATCGGCGAACAGACGGCTTCGGTTCAGGTGACGAGCGTCTTGCGCGCGTCGAACAGATCCTTTCAGGTGAAATGGACCGAGAGCGAATATGAGCGGGGAAGCCAGGTGGGCTCGTCGCGCTGGACGGCGATATTGACCATCGTCACCAAGGTTCCGCGAACCGGCGATGATCTCCGCCGTAATCCGCTCGGCATCTATGTCGATGCGATTGACTGGAGCCGGGAGATCGAGGGCGACGCCACCCAGGTACGATCGGTCCCGTCCCGGACAGCGGCGGCAACAGCCATTTCCAACCCATCGGCCGACAGGATGGAGGCGCGGCCATGATCCATAAATCAACCATTTCGTTTGCCATGCTGACCATGATCGCATCGCCCGCCATTGCCGATGGAGGAAACAGGTCGGCGCCCGCCCAGAATCGTGGCCTGGCAAATGTCGAGCTCGCCAATCGCCATGCCACTCTGGCCCCCAGAACCGATGCCTTCCTGAATGCGGTACAGATTTACCCCTACTCGGCGGGGACGATCTACAAGCTGATCACCGCGCCCGAACGGATAACGGACATCGCGCTGGAGCAGGGGGAAATGCTCGTCTCCGTCGCAAGCGGGGATACCGTTCGCTGGGTCATAGGCGATACGTCCAGCGGTAGCGGACCGACCAAGCGGACCCATATATTGGTAAAACCCAGCCTGACGGGCTTGACGACCAACTTGCTCATCACGACCGATCGCCGTGCCTATCATCTGGCGTTGGTGAGCACCGGACGCACCGCGCTCACCGGGATTTCGTGGAGCTATCCCGAAGATGCCCTGCTGGCGCTGCGCCGCGCGAATGACGCAGCCCGTGATGCCGAACCCATTGCGGCAGGCATTCAGGTCGAGCAACTGCATTTCAATTATGCAATTTCGGGCGATACCCCGGCGTGGCGTCCACTCCGCGCTTTTGATGACGGTCGGCAGACTTACATCGAGTTTCCGGCGTCGATCGTCGTTGGCGATGCGCCGCCGCTATTTATCGTCGATGGCAAGCGGGAGGTGCAGCTCGTCAATTACCGGCTCAGGGACCGATTCTACATTGTCGACCGGATCTTCGACCAGGCTGAACTCCGCTTTGGCACCAGAAAGCAGCAGGTCGTGAAGGTCACGCGAACGGGCTCAACTCGCCGGCGGAGGTCCTCATGAACGGGTCGGAGGCACAAGCCGAAACGCCGCCGAGCGACGAACGGCTGGGAGACCGCGCTGCTCACCCATCGACAGAAGAAGTTCGGCCAAAGGAAAATCCGGCAGCGCTGCAGATGCGGGCTCAACCGGCAAAAGCGCTGAGATTCAGGCGCAATATTCTGGTGGGCGGTGTCGCCATTTTCTCCTTTGGAATGGCGGCCACGATGTGGTGGGCGCTGGTGCCGCATCGACCCATGGCTATCGGCATGTCGATGAATGAGGTCGGGGCTTCGCGGCTGCCATCGGATCAGTTGGCGGGATTGCCCAAAAGCTATGATGCGGTGCCGCAGCTGGGACCGCCATTGCCCGGCGATCTGGGGCGCCCGATCCTGAAGCGGCAACGGGAAGGGGATGATTTGGCTGGTGTACCGCCCGATGAGGCTGATGCAAGAACTGCGGCTGCCGCACGCGAGAAAGCCGCGGCCGATCTGCAAGCCGCCCGGCAATCTTCCTTGCTAGCGATCACCGCGCAAAAGGCTGGAGAAGCGGCCAGCGCCGAACTCGCGGCAAGGTCGCAGGTTGCGCCGGCGGCACACGTGCCAGAGGCGTCGGCGTCCGATCAGGATCTCGATCCAAACGGGCAAGCAAGGAAGCAGCGTTTCATGATGTCGTCTCAGGCAGAGAGCGACATCAATTCGCACAGTCTGAAGGCACCCCTGTCACCGAACATATTGTCAGCCGGCAGCGTGATCGCGGCAAGCCTGATCACTGGCCTGCGATCAGATCTGCCGGGCCTTGTGACGGCCCAGGTCTCGGAACGTGTTTACGACAGTCCAAGTGGTCAAACCTTGCTCATTCCGCAGGGAGCGCGATTGATCGGCCGCTATGATAGCGTCATCAGCTATGGGCAGAACCGCGCCCTGGTCATCTGGCAACGCATCATCATGCCCGACGGCAGCACGATCCGGCTGGACAATGCACCAGCGACCGACGCATCCGGCTATGCGGGGCTGGCGGACAAGGTCGATTATCACAGCCTGCGATTGCTGCAGGGCGTGGTGATATCGACCTTGCTGGGTGTTGGGGCCAATCTCTCCTTTTCAGGTGAGAACGATCTCGCGCGGGCTTTCCGCGAGGCGGCCCAGCAGAATGTGTCCCGCGCGGGCGATCAAATCACCTCGCGCAATCTTCAGGTGCAGCCGACGATCATCATCCGGCCGGGCACGCCGGTACGATTGCTGGTCCACCGTGATCTCGTTCTTCCACCATGGAAAGAATAGGAGTAGCATATGGCTGATCTGAAACTGCCGCGCATTCCTGATCGAACGCCGGTCAAGTTCACGATCTCTATTCTGCCTGACCTCCATCAGGCAATTGTCGAATATGCGGCTTTGTACAGCCAGACTTACGGCAGGGAGGAACCCATCACGGGGTTGATACCGGCAATGCTGGAGGCCTTTCTTGAAAGTGATCGAGTATTCGTCAAGCACAGGAATGGGCTTAAGTCCGACTGAAAACGCATAATTGCCGAGAAGTTTTCTGTAGGGAATCACACGTTGGTAGGAAACCCCAACGCAGTCTCATCCGCGATCGCATCACTGGAACCAAACGGTCGAGAACGGGAGGATCTTTGAGCCCCTAGTCGGTTGCGGTTTCCGCATTAGGTCTGGAGCCCAGCCTACCGCCGCGCGGAGAATGCGCCACAGTGCGATAATCGGCTGAGCCAAATCACCGTTAAGATAAGCAGGCTAGCTATACTCACGAACAAGCCAAGCCATTCCTGCCATATTGTGACGCGTTCTATTCGATAATGGCCAGGCTGTGCTTGGAAGTGGATGACGGGTCCTTTGTAAGGCACAACCTCATCTCCCCGCATGACGCGCCATATCGGAAAAGCGGCGCGGCGCATCGTCACCTCGCCTGACGTCTCTGCCACCATCTCGTTCCCCGACCTGATGTCGCGCCACTCGGAGAGTTCCGGCTTCCGCACAAAGTCGGTAATGAGCTTTGTGTCGAAGCCGGCAGGCAGATATTCGGCGGCATCGGGCAGATCGCGCTCGATCATGGCGTAAGGCACTGGCTTGGTCAGATATTCCGCCGCTTCGGATGTCCATCTGACATAGGAGAAGGCCACAAGTCCCAGGCCCAACCCGAGCAGGATCGGTTTGGGGCGGCAGTCCAGCATAGCCGTTATGGCGGCAAATTCGATGAGGCCCAGCAGCCGCCAGGGAAATTGTGCTTGAGCAAAGGGTGGAATATCCCAAAGGAAGGGGACGAGGCCGAGCGCCGCCAGCGCAGCTAAAAGGCTTATGAAAGTCCAGATGGAACGTGCCGACAGCGACAGCAGCGCAAGGCCGGCAATCAGCACCGGAATAGGCAGCATCTGGAGAAGTGGGCCATTGGCCAGTAGTCCCCAGGAAGATGGCCGATACCAGGGTCCCCATAGCAGTTGCGAGGAAATATAGCTCTGCATGGTTAGGGCCGGGACCAGATAGAAGGACGCGAGGCCGAGGGCGAGCATGCCACTGGCTGCCAGGGGCCAAAAGGTGCGCCGATCTACCAGGATTTTCTGCACGCCCAGCGGAGCGATCACGAAGAAGCCAGTGAGCATCGCCATAGGCAAATGGGTCAGCACAAGCCCGCTATAGGCGAGGGCCAGCAGGATAAAGCCCCTGCGTGCGGGTATGCGGGTTATGGCGAGAGCAATCAGGGGATACCAAATGAAGGCCGTAAATTCGGCCAGCGCCCCCCGGATATAGAAGTCCATCAGGTGATAGGGCGCGGCCATGTAGAGGATTGCACCCACGAGAGGATAGGTGCCGCGTGCCGAAAGCCAATGATGCATGGCAATGCCTGACAGCAGCAGCGTCAGGAAAGCGGCCATGTTGATCGCGGCGAGCGTGGACAGACCCAACGCATCAAATGCGCCGGCTATCCAGAAGGCCATCGGTGGATAGAAATAGAAGGTGGGGCTTCCCAGCCCTTCGAAACTGCCCGGCAGCCAGCGCGGATAGAGATTGCCCTGCGCCATCTCCATCCCGAACTGGCTTGTCCAGACATAATTGTAGGTAACGGAATGTGAATCGCCTGGACCCAGCAGGAAGGTCGGCACCAGGAGGAGCGCTGCCACAAGCGCGAGGAGGCCGACATCACGCAGGCTACTTTGGGTAATCATCCGCGCCATTCACCTTTTTAGTAGACCGCAGCCTGATCGCCAAAAATGGTAAATATTATGTTCATCTCCTGCCTGATGCTATAGCTTGCGCGCGCGGGTAACGGCTTGTTAACCATTTTCGGCGATAGCCGCGGGGGGCACCAGCCCGCAGGGGGCTCGAAGAAATGGCTACACCAGCGCTGCTATCGATCGTCGTTCCAGTCTTCAATGAGCAGGAGAGCATTTCCCTGTTCCTGGAGACCGCGCGTCCAGCGGTTGCTCGGGCGCTTGCCCTCATCGGACCAGATGCCCGCGCCGAATTTCTTTTCGTCAATGATGGCAGCACGGATCGGACCGGTGATATACTGACCATTCTCGCATACCGAAATTCTGACGTCCGCCATGTCACCCTGTCGCGCAATTTCGGCAAGGAAGCGGCATTGGCTGCCGGGATCGACCGAGCGAGGGGAGACGCTGTCATCCCGATTGACGTCGACCTGCAGGATCCGCCGGAAGTCATTATCGCCATGGTCCGTCACTGGCTGGCGGGTGCGAAGGTGGTCAATGCGCGCCGCGCCGACCGGTCAAGCGACGACTGGTTCAAGCGTTGGAGCGCGCACGGCTTCTATCGCCTCATTAACCGCCTCTCGGATCACCCTATCCCTGAGAATGTCGGCGATTTCCGGCTGCTCGACCGGCAGGCGGTAGACGTCATCAAGCAGCTGGGCGAACAGGCACGTTTTACCAAGGGCCTTTTCTCGTGGGTGGGCTTTCGCATCGCGACGGTCGATTATGAACGTGCTCCACGCGAGGCCGGAAGCAGCAAATGGCGGGTCAGTAAGCTCTGGTCGCTCGCCGTTGACGGCATTACCGCTTCGACTACTATGCCGCTGCGCATCTGGTCCTATGTCGGCGGCGGCATTGCGTTGATGGCCTTTGCTTATGCCGCCTTTCTGGTGCTGCACACGTTGCTGACAGGGGTGGATACGCCAGGCTATGCCTCAATCATGGTCGCCGTGCTGATGCTGGGCGGCCTCAACCTGATGAGCCTTGGCATCATCGGCGAATATCTGGGCCGCGTCGCGCGGGAAGTGCGCAATCGGCCGCTTTATGTCGTGGCGGAGGAAAGTGAGTCGGCAGCGCCGCTTGCCATCCAGCCCCAAGCCAAGGAAGAGGACGAATGGACCGATCAGCCTATGCGAGCATGAGCGCGCAGGAGCAGGATCATTGGTGGTTTGTCGCGCGCCGCGCCATCATCGATAGCCTGGTCCGCACCCATGTTCCGCTGCCTGCGGACGCTCGCATCCTCGAAGCGGGATGCGGCACCGGCGGCAACCTTGCCCTGCTGGCGCAATATGGCGCGCTTGATGCCATGGAATATGATGCGGATGCCCGCGCTCTGGCCGCTGCACGAGGTCTGTGCCGGGTGGAGGCAGGCGCCTTGCCGGACGCGATCGGTTTCGGCGAAACCCGTTACGACCTGATCGCGCTGCTCGATGTCCTGGAGCATATCGATGAGGATGAAGCATCGCTATACGCTCTGGGTAGACGGCTTGCGCCTAACGGGCGGTTGTTGCTTACCGTCCCGGCTGCGCCCTGGCTCTGGTCGGACCATGACGTGCTGCATCACCACAAGCGCCGCTACAGGCATGATGGCTTGCTGGAAGTGATCCGCGCAGCTGGGTTGAAGGTGGAAGCTTCGGGCCATTTCAACAGCCTACTCTTCCCGCTCGCGGTGGCGCAGCGCTTCGCTCACCAGTTGCTGCGGCGTGACACGCCCCTCGACGCGCGTCCGTCACCGCTCGTCAATGCCGCGCTTCAGCGCGTGTTTGCGGCGGAGCGGCATTTGCTCGGCCGCCTTCCCTTCCCCATAGGGCTTTCACTTTACGCCATCCTGTCGGCCTGACGGAGCATTGCGTGGGTCGAAGGGCAGCTTCCAGGTGCCATCCCAGCAGCGGGCCGGTTCGCTCGCCGAGGCGCGGGCCGGATGGGCAGGGCGGATGAGCGAGGGAAGCTTATCGACAGGAGCCAGATAGGAGCCCTTGGGAAAGGCAGCAAAGGTCTGGTCCCATGCCTTGAAGAAGGTGCAGCGCACTTCGGGTGCCGCGGGATAGAGCAATGCGCGCCGTATCTCGGCGAGGCCCGTCAGGCTACCGATGGCAAGCACCGCCATGAACCAGCGCCACCTCTCGCCCCGTTGCACGACATGATCGCTGACCATCACCGTAACAAGGGCTAGGGCCGTGATCGAGCCGCGCATCATGAAGTCGGTCGACCAGCCAATCTGCACAAAGGGGATGAGCATCAGCCAGGCAAAGGCCAGCCACAGGCTGTCCCGCCCGAACCGCGTCGATCGTCCTGCGATCGCCAGAGGGATCAGATAGGGAAGCGTTTCAAAAGTTTGGAACAGGAGCCACTGGATGAAGGGAATCGGCTGAAAATGGAAGCCGACGTCATCCGATGCCGCGCCGAGATAGATAAGCGACGGTATGCAAAGGAGAAGAGACGCCGCGGGAGCCAGGACATCGCGCACACGAAGCGAACGTGCGATCAACGCCCGGAACCCCGCTAGGGCGACAAAGGGCATGGCTCCCATGAGCCCCAGAGGCGACCAGAGCGCCGTCAGTGGTAGTAGCGCCAGCCATGGAGCGAGAGGCACGCGGCCCTCCCGCCACAACATATAGCCGACCGCGCCCATCCAGCCGGCAATCGCGTGCTGCGGCACCCAGAAAAGCAGGGTGATCGTCGAGGAATATTGAATCTCGGCCCAGTCTTCCAGGTGACCGGTGAGCATTCCCTGCATAAGTAGGTCACCGATCGCATCCATGCCGGAAAACAGGACAAATATCGCCAGGGCGATCAGCCGCGAGTGCCGGTCGGCGAACAACTGGCTGCCTAGCGCAAGCAGCAATGCAACGACCGTCGTATTCTGCAACAGCAGGGCGAAATCCACCGCTCTGGGGCCAAGAGCCTTGAAGACCAGCGCGGGTGCCAGGAACATGCCGATCGGCGCGCGCAGCAGGTCGGGTTCGGGGCGCGCTGTATAGATGAATGGCCAGGGGTTGATGCCCATGTCCCGCAGCACGGCAAAGCGAACCTGCCAATCCACATTGGCGTAGAAGAACCGTCCTTCACCGCTCAGCACCAACAGGCCGAGCGCGACCAGAAAGCAGGTCAGCAGGGTGCCGAGGGTAATATCGCGGCTATCCTTGGTGATTTTAACGGTGAAGAAGCAAAGTCCGCCGACGATCAATGCGCCAAGCACGTAGGCCCAGGCGGGCGCGGTATCGAGAAACCGCCAAAGCAGTAGCTGGCTGCTGCCCAGCCAGGCGACAAGAGATGCCCAAATCCAGCGTTGTGCGAGACAAATGGAACACCAATTTTTCAAGGCTGTGGAGTTGGCGCCATTCGAGAGCCCTGCATGTTCAGCCGCGATGGATACCCCCATTATTCAGGTCCTCAAAGATTGTGCGCCAGGGTCGATAGATGGGTCGGCGTTGATACTCCAGGACGTCATTCACTCAGGCAGCGATCGGTCGCCGCCAGTTTCAAAAACGTCTGTCTGTGAAATCATCATCCAGATATCGGATCATGGCCATTTCCTCGCCCGGTATCATGCACCTTGTGAGAAACTCGGGCATTTCGGGTCCAGAGGCGTCGGCTCACGCGGCGTGACGCGGCGATAGAGGTAGAGCCAAGGCATTGGTTTTTCTTCGCGATAATTATGCGCCAGATAGGAGCGAATATCCGAACGGCGGAGGAAAAAGCCTCGAACGTCGAAGCTGGGAGGCTGATAAATGTAATTAGGCTGACGTTCGAATAGAATCAAAGCGGGCGAGGAACAGCGGATTTCCAAGGCTGCTTCTACTTGTATTCGCTTTGCCAAGGCGCGAAGTGGTGCAGGATTGGGGCCGTTGACCTCAGCATGTGCTATCGCTGGTATCATCCAGTAAGCGTAGAGCCGTGATGGCCAGGAAAGTCCATGATCTCCGACCGTAGGCCATCCCCACATGGGTTCGCCCGACGCAATGAAGACGGGGCTTCCCTTGGGAAGCGTAGCCAAAATGGGATCGATCTCGTCTCTGAAATAGTTGAGATAGGGACCGATCTTGACGGACATCAATATGGGGAGGCTTAGCATGAAAAGTCCTACGCTCATCGGTATCAGTCGGCGCATATCGGCCATTCCCAATCGTACACCGAGTGCCAGGGCAGCAGCGCCAGTCACAGGCACGCTGTGATAAAGCCATCCCTTGCGCTGCAGAAAGTATGAGGCGCTAAAGCCAATAGCGACGATCAGCAGGGTGGAGACCAATGGGTTGGCCTTCTTTCCAAACGCACCACCGTAGGTCAGGAAGAAGGCGGCTATGAAGGCCCAAATCACGGTCCAGGGCCGCAGCAGTACCATCCTCCACGATGATTCGAAGCCATGATAGGCCGTCCGGACCATTGGCAAATTATCGGTGAAAAACGCAGGGGCAAAGACGACCACTGCAGCACCGTAGGCGACGGCAAGCACCGCCAGCGCGGCGGTTTCCGGGCGGATGGTCCGCCACTGTACTGGGTTGCGCGTGATCAGCCATAATTCTAGCATGATCGGAACGGTCACGAAATAATGCTTGAGCGCAAATCCATAAGCGGCTGCCACGCCCACGAGCAGTGCCAATATTTTTGGCACGCTTTCTCCAGTCGACCGGCGTGCAATCAATGCCGCGTAGGCAACAGAGCTGATCAGCGCGATATGTTCGCGCTGTCCGAAATCATAAAGCGGCCCTACCACGATCAGCCAGAACGACAGGAGCATCAACACCAGTCGCGCAAACGCGGACCTAAAGGTTGATAGATGCCCGACCATCAGGGCGGATAGGGCTCCAATAGCGATGACGCCGACGACCAGTAGGCGCAGAGGCGGTATGGAAAGCCATGCCGCAGCGTAACGCACCGGCACAGCCGACCAGAACCAGAGTGGTGGGTTGATTTCCCAAATATCGCGATAGAGCACCGCGCCATTCATGAGCTGCCGCGCGATCCAGAACTGCCAAACGACATCGTGGGTCAGGGGAATATTGTAGAGCGTCGTCAGCGCGGCAAGCGTGGCCACGCCAAACAGCAACTCAGGCAGGTAACGCCGTGCGACCTTATAGGCCCGGTTTCGACTGCTTCGTCCCTCCGGATCGGGTCGGTTCAACAAAGTTCCCTGCATTGGATTTCTCAGGCGCCTTCAAGGCCTGCGATACAGCCAGCCTGTTCAACCACGATTTTTGCGGTCCTCGCCCTGAGGAGCGATGCGGTCGAAGCATCGCAGGTCGCGACGATCATTCCGGCGGGTACTGAAGCGAGTGCATTGAGGTTGCCGGTCTGCGTGACCACTCGTCCATTCTCGCGCGCGACCATCAGATAGAAGCGTAACTCAGGCGCATAATGCGGATCGTCGGGGATGTTCCAGCCAGGTTCAATCGCCATCACCGGCGCGCGCTGGTTGGAGAGTGCATCCAGAAGGGCGCCGTATCGCGCCCGCGGATAATGTTCACGGTCGAACAACAGCGTCCGGTCGACATCGACTGCCCGCACAACTCCTACTGTGAGCAGCGATGTGGCCAAGACCGTCGGAAGCCATAGCCTGTAGCGCGGCAGCGTCCCCAATTTCACCTGCGCACGCAGGCGAACCAGGATGGCGTGGATTGCAAGAGCGGATGCGATAGCTACGAACGGGTAAGCGGAGAGATAATAGTGGGTGAGCTTGGTGCTGGTCATCGTGACGACAACAAGCTGGGCGAAGGCGATGCACAACGAAAAGACCAGGGCGAGGCGCACCCGGCCCCGTGCAAGCGGAAGGATGAGAGGGGGTAGCAATCCTATAAGCCAAGGCCTAATAGCCCGGTTATGAACGTAGGTTCAATAATATACCAAGGCGGGCCATCATGATTGTCCAGCGCCTCGTTGAAGCGGCCGCTGACATCATTGTAGATCATGGCGTGCAGATAGCCGGGATCCGCACGCTCGCGTAGGACGAGGAATAGCAAAACCGGAGCAATGGCAAGGATTGCGCCAATCAAATAATGCACATTCCTTAACACTCTGGGCCAGCGGCGTGTGATCGTGAGGTACAGCAATAATCCGGCGCC
>Ga0105251_10003279_pt1 | contig 11865 bp, 12 predicted proteins | sample KBSS64metaG_FD_80424 | JGI IMG/M metagenome (GOLD analysis project Ga0105251, IMG submission 80424) | Switchgrass rhizosphere microbial communities from Kellogg Biological Station, Michigan, USA - KBS S6-4 metaG | ecosystem: Host-associated > Plants > Roots > Rhizosphere > Soil | place...
CAAACATACCAATTAAAACATCACCAGGTTGCTGATGGAGAGTTACGGCCCCGCTTCTAATAAGGTAACACTTAGGAACACTATCATGGTCAAACCCTAAACGCCTACCAGTGGGATAAAGCTTGTATTCAACATACGGACTCAGTTTCTCTACCAGCATTCCGGTGTATTTCGACAAAACTTTCTTTGGAATCAAATCAGGATCAATTATTTTTTTCATGGCGATATTTGAGTCATGTGATTTTAACGTAATGAATATTAAGGTTTTTATTCATCGGTACTGAGAAAAACCGTCCTTAGCCATCTAATTATATTATACATCCACTAGAATCTTTAAAAATCTCTTGGGCGAAAATGAGTCCGAATTCGGACCCGAAAATTATTGAATTAAATATGAGCTGAAAAAATAATCAACTTCGTTGCTACAAAGCTTTTCGTTTTATTCATATTTGCCCTGCCTGGCATTTTGATTGCTAATATGGCAATTACATTCAACTGAGCCTAAACATCTGCAAGCATTAAATAACAACAACCCACCTGATCTTTTATAAAATAGAACAACGATTCTCTTCGGCGGAAAAATTATTAACATCATTATTGATGGTGAATACAAGTTATATAACCACGGATTAAAACTGTTCCTCGGGCATATACTTATGGAACAATTTAAGATAAGCAGCAGGCATTTTGATTGTTTAAACGATCACACAATTAAAGATGCAGATATCATTGTTATCTCCCTTGAGGCTGGAGAAAAGTACATCTGTCATCCGTTATTAAAAAAGCGGAAAAAAAATAGTCTGGTAATAGGATTGTACGATAGAGAAAGCCACAGTAACTCTAAGCGCCTACCACATTGCACAAAAAAAGTGGTGTTTATCAATCGCACAGAAAGCCTTAGCGAGATAAAAAAAACCGTTTTGCTACACTGGGAAATTCGCAATAATAATTCTTTTAATGCTGAGCTAAAAAACTGCCAGAGCTGCCGCTATTGCACATTAACCCCTCAACAGATCAACGTAGCCGTACACTATTTCAGCGGCCAGTCCATACAGGAAATAGCCGCTGAGTTAAATCTCGATCGTAAAACGGTCCTGTCACATAAATATATGCTAATGAGAAAATTCAATCTTATATCAGATTATGAACTGATTAGTTTTCTGGCGAAGGTTGATTTACCCGAGAATGTGCCAGGTATATTTCATGGATGTACGAAAAGAAAAAGACTTAGCAGTAGCGGATTGTGAGGCAAAGCGGCAAAAGCGAACTGGCGGGCAAAACCCGCCAGGATATGAAAGGTCTTTGAATCAAGTACACTTCTTTTATTTCACCAGACCCATGCTCTGTGGCAGTGCCATAGAGACAGCCGGTAAATAAGTGACCATCATCAGAACAATCGCAATCACCGCAAAGAATGGCAGCAACGGTTTAATCACGCGTTCAATCTTAATATCCCCGACTTTACAGCCGGTAAATAAGATTGGCCCCACCGGTGGTGTTATCGTGCCAAGCGATAGGTTGAACACCATCATGATACCGAAATGCACCGGGTCCATTCCAAACTGCATGCAGATTGGCAGGAAGATTGGGGTGAAGATTAATACCGCAGGCGTTGGGTCCATAAAGGTGCCCACCAGCAGTAATACCAGGTTCATAATCAGCAGAATAACGATGAAGCTATCTGTAGCAGAAAGTAAACCGGAGGCAATCAATGCAGGAATTTTGGTAAATGCCATTACCCACGACATAATCGATGAAGCCGCCAGCATGAAAATAACAATCGCTGTCATTTTCGCGGTAGCGAGGAATATCTTCGGCAAGTCATCAATTTTAATATTGCGATAAATAATGCCGAGAACCAACGAGTAAACCACCGCAATCGCCGATGCTTCTGTTGCGGTAAATACGCCGCCCAGAATGCCACCGATAACCACAACGATCATCATCAGGCTGGGAATTGCATCAAACAGAATGCGTAGCGTTTTGCCTTTATCCGCTGAACGGTCGGCCACATACCCCCGGCGTTTGGCAATAACCCCGGCGACAATCATCACGCCCAGGCCCCACAGAATGCCAGGCACGTAACCTGCCATAAATAACGCGGAAATAGACACGCTACCCGCAACCGTTGCGTAAACAATCAAAGAGTTGCTGGGCGGAATCAGCATACCCGTAGGTGCAGAAGCGATGTTCACCGCGGCACTAAACGCAGGGTCATACTGCTCTTTTTTCTGGATTGGCGACATGATGCCACCCACAGCTGCCGCAGATGCTACGCCAGAACCGCTGATCGAGCCGAACAGCATATTAGCCACGACGTTGGTTTGCGCCAGAGGACCCGGCAGGAAATTACTGATCAATTTTGCGCAGTTAATTAAACGAATGGCTATCCCGCCATTGTTCATTAAATTCCCGGCCAGAATAAAGAAGGGAATGGCTAATAAAGCAAAGGAATCGAGGCCAACAAAGACGCGTTGGGCAGAGGTTAATATTGCGCCATCGAACGGTAAAATAAGACACATGGCGGCGAAGGATGAAATCCCAATACTAATACTAATTGGCGTTCCCGCTAGCAGCAGAATAAATACGCCGCTAAACATCACCAGAGCAACAATAATTGCAATATCCATATCGACACCCAATCAATCTTGTTTCGAAGAAAACTTTCTGAACAACCCATATTGGTTATACAGACAATAGAACAGCGTCATTGCACCACTCAGTGGAATCGCAATGTAGATGATGCCGATAGGAATTTGTAATGCGGAATCAAGCTGCGCCATCTGGCGGCTCATACCGATATAACCACCGATAGTCAGCACCAGTAATGCAAATACTGAAGTGGCTAGCTCACCAACGATTTCCAGAGAAAGACGCAATTTACGCGGCATTTTATCGCGCATAAACGTGATAGCCATATGCTCACGCAGGCCAAAAACATAGGCCCCACCAATCAGCACCAGCCAGATAAACAAATAACGCGCCAGTACTTCACTGACAGCGCTCGGGCTATTAAACAAATAGCGCGATGCCACCTGCCAGGTCACCAGCAAAGTCATTAAGCTAACAATCAAAATACATAGATAAGACGCCGCTTTATCAATGGCCTGTTTTACTCGTGTGACATGTGAATAAAAATCAGATTTGGATGCTGTGGCGGAGGGAATGGACTGAGTAACTTTCATTTTTATCTCCACGGGGGACATCCTCGTCCCCCTGACTTCAAGCCGTATTACTCGGCCAACTCACGAATTTTTTCGTACAGCGCTTTTTGTTCCGGGGTGGACAACATGGCTGCTTGCAGCGGTTTGCAACGTTCCTGGAATGGCTTGATATCCACTTCAGTGAAGACTGCACCGTTGTCTTTCGCGGTTTTACGCGCACCATCAAGGGCTTTATCCCACAGTTCGAACTGAGTCTGGGTGCTTTCTTTAGCAAGCTTACGGAACAATTCGCGGTCCCCTTCATCCATTTTGGCGATGAAGTTTTCATTCGCGACGAGCAAATCAGCCACCATGACGTGGCGCGTAGCTGAGAAATACGGCGCCACTTCGTACTGCTTCAGGTCGGCATAAGTGATCTCGTTGTTTTCAGCACCATCCAGCACGCCTTGCTGAATCGCTGAATAGACTTCACCTTGCCCCATTGGTACGCCCGTACCGCCCATGCAACTCAGCATTTTGATCATGGTATCGGACTGCATTACGCGAATTTTTTTGCCCTGCATATCGGCCGGGGTGGTGACTGCGGCACCTTTGGTGTAAACACTGCGCGCGCCTGCTGTATACGCGGTAATAACTTCAAAACCGGTGCCTTTGGTGGAAGCAAACAGGTTATCGAGTACGCCAGAAGTAAACACTTTGCGTTGGTGTTCCGGGTTGTCGTAAACGTACGGCATCGCCAAAACAGAGAAGTTTTTATTAAAGTTTTCGACTAGTGGGTTGGCGACGACCGCCATCTGAATCGCGCCAGACTGAACCAGTTCCAGCGAAGCACGCTGGTCACCTAATAGTTCGTTAGGGTGAATTTCAAGTTTGTAGCGGCCATTAGTCGCCGCTTCCAGTTTATCGCTGAAAGAGACTAACGCTTTGTATTGTGGGTTGTTTTCAGACTGGTTAAACGCTGTTTTCAAGACTACAGGGCCTGTTGGCGCTGCGTCATCTCCACATCCGCTCAGTAAAATTGTCGCCGCAACAGCGGTAGCAACCAGCGAAATTTTTGGCAAAACATGTTTGAAATGCTGCATCCTTCAGACTCCCTTATCCATGATTTCAGTTCGGTACTATTCCGTTTCGTAATCATTTACACACCAAACCCATACAAAATGAAACGTTATTTTATTTAAAAAGAAATTTTGATTCGTTTTGCTGATGAGGTCTCAAAATTGCAGAATGTTACGCTCAAAAATCGTACGATTAATGAACTATTTTCGGAAGGATAAATGGCGGATGTCAGAAACAAGGCGTGCGCAGACAAGATCTGAGTCAGTGAAGCAGCATCAGTTTTAGGGTACTTTATGGCAATCTTAGTGGGTGAAACATTCGGGAAATTAATGAAAATAGACGCAGAAATCACCTTCCGTAAACTCGAGATTTTTATGGCGTTTATGGAAAAGGGGAATATCGCCCGTACCGCTGAAACGCTCGGTATAAGTGGTGTAAGCGTCCATCGCGCGTTGCATACGCTTGAAGAAGGCGTGCGCTGCCCGCTGTTCATCCATAAAGGCCGCAACCTTGTTCCGTTACCATCGGCTTACACACTGCTGGAACACAGCCAGGAAGCCGTAGCGCTGATGGCGCGTGGTATTGCGGAAACACGCCAGGCGGCAGGTGTTGGGCAAGGTCGTTTACGCATCGGCACGCTCTATTCACTGACTCTCGAAACCGTACCGCGCCTGATTATGGGAATGAAATTGCGCCGCCCTGAGCTTGAGATGGACCTCACCATGGGTTCCAATCAGATGCTGTTAAACATGCTCGAAGATGGTGTGCTTGATGCAATCCTGATTTCTATTTCGGAAAGCGAAATCGACCGTAACCGCCTCGAAGTGCTGCCGCTATTTCAGGATGATATTTTCCTCGCCGCCTCCAGTACTTTTCCACTCGATACCAGCAAACTAGCCGATCTTCGTGATTACCACAGTGAGAAGTTTGTTTCGTTAGCCGAAGGGTTTGCGACCTACAACGGTTTCCAGGAAGCGTTTCACATTGCAGGTTTTGAGCCCGAAATTGTGACGCGCGTGAACGATATTTTCTCAATGATAAGTCTGGTACAGGCAGGTGTGGGATTGGCGTTAATGCCGGGGAGAATGAAGAAAGTGTATGAAAATTCAGTGCAATTGCTGAAGCTCGCCGAGCCTTATCAAATGCAGCAGTCCATCGCGATTGTCTTTGCCCGTAACCGCGAGCTCGACCCGAATTTATTGGCGTTGGCCGCCGAAGGGCGCATGTACGCCCGCTCGATTATTGATACGCCTAACGCTGTTCTTTAACGCGCTCAGCCAGGCGTTTAATTAGCTCCACGCTGTTTTGTTCTGCACACAGCATTTCACCTTCACGAAATGCCTGTCGTGTCAGGCCAGTTAGCACACTTCCCGGCGGCATTTCGATTGCCAGACGCACATCGCGTTCGTTAGCGGCGATCATCGCATCGCGCCAGCGTACGGTACGCGACATATTCAGCGCCAAATCTTCGGCAATTTTCTCCGGCTGCCAGGCCACTCGCGCAGTACTGCCACTGAGATAAGTACAACGCGGGCGCGAAAGTGTCACATCCGCAAAAGCCTGTTGTAGTTTCAGTGCCGGTTCATGCAGCAATTCGCAGTGCGATGGCACGCTAACTGCCAATTGTTTGGCTTTTTGCGCTCCCGATGCCAGCGCGCGTTGCGCGACTAGTGCCATATCATCGTCACGTCCGGCAATCACGATTTGCTGCTCGGCGTTGATATTGGCGACGTAAGTCCCACTACCTTCTATCAACTTCTCCACCTGGCTTAACTGCAAACCGGTGATCGCCGTCAAACCATAGCCTTGCGGATACGCCTGTTCCATTAAATCACCGCGCAATGCCACTAAACGCAGTGCATCTTCAAAGCTCAGAGCGCCTGCGACTACGGCGGCCGGGAATGCGCCGATGGACAGTCCGCACACCATATCGGGTACAACCTCCTGGCGTTCAAGCCCATGCGCGCAAGCAACGCCTGCAATCAGCAAACAAAGTTGAACCGCACGGGTATGTTTTAATGCATCGGTGGTATCGAGAGTGTCAGCTTCATCGCCTAAAACGGCACGAACACGCGCCATAATGTCGCCATCTTGCGGCAATTTGTGCAACATGCCAGCTCGTTGCGTCCCCTGCCCGGGAAAGGTGAAGAGAATTTTCATGCATCTCCCTTTAGCATCCATGGGTCGCTGACTAACTGCGGCCCGCTGCTTGTTTTCAACAACACGCGTCCGTCGCGCAGCCATTCTGCCAGCGCAAACGCGCCTTGCGGTGTTTCGATTTGCGTATCGGCGCGGCACAATAACTGGCCGATAACCTGCTGCCATTCGAGCAGCAATTTGTGCTCGACAGGCTCAGGGCAACGAATGATTAAATCGAGATCGCTATCCGCATGCAGCACCGGAACTTCCGTTGCCAGCGCATAACCTACACTGCCGGTAATGCCCCAAACCCAGGGCCACTCACGCAGCGCCAATTGAATAGCCCCCTGAACAGGCGGCATTGAAACAAACGGGGATTTCACTAAGAGTTCGCGTGAAGCCAGTGATTCCGGGGAAACGACGCGTTTAATCTTCGCGGCATTCACCCAACCGGCTGCACGTTGATCGCGGCGCATTCCACGAACACCTACCGGAATGCGCCCTTCATGATTCACATCACGCCGCACCACCACTGGAAGCTGAGGCCGCCACTGGCTTGCAACCCACTCTTCACTCACGCCTTCAAGCGCGTTGCTTTCGCTAAGCCAGAGTAAGTCGTGTGGGCGTGGTGTGTTCATGTTTTACATTCCTGAAGTCAAAGAGATAAACAGTGGTAACGACAGGATAGAGAGCACGGAGCTAAGCAGCAAGACTGCCTCTGCATCCGGAGATTGCACGCCAAAACGGTTGCCAAACACCACGCCAAAGAAGCCAGCAGACAGCGCAATCATCAGGATTGCAGTGATCGCAACCGGCCCGGTCAGACCCAGCGCCAGCACGATACCCCAGGCGATGAACGGCTGAATCAGCAGTTTTGTCACGGTCGCGACACAAACCACGGTGTTGATTTTCAGCTTACGAGCCGAAAGGATCACACCAGTCAGGAACAGCGCAGCAGCAGTTGCAGACATACCCAGCGGCTTGATAGATGACAGCAGCAGGTCAGGCATACGAATGCCAATTGCTGACAGAATCACACCCAGCAGCGGGCCCCAAACGATAGGTTTTTTCAGCGAACGCCACATCAGAACAGGCAGCATTGCGAGGGTTGAACCCACTGCTTCGCCAGCTGCACGCGCTTTTTCACGCTCCAGAATCATCAGGCAGAACGGTGTCATCAACACGGAACCACAAGCGATAGAAACCGCTACAGAAAGTGAAGTGGCAGAACCTTCACCCAGCACGCTACCCAGAATTGGCAGACCGAGAGCTGCATAGTTTGGCAACGCAACAGTCAATGTCAGTACAGCCGCATCCTGCGGAGATTTTTTGAATACTTTGGTCGCCAGGAAATAAATCGCAGCGTAGGTAATCCACATCGCCAGAACCAACACCACACTCATTGGTGACTGTTTGACGATACCTGCCCACGGAGTCTGAACCGTTGCACTAAATAGCGCGGCTGGCAGGGCGAAATCCATTACAAAGATATTGAGCAGGGAAACATTTTTGTTATCGACCATCTTTGCTTTGCCAGCGAAAAAGCCGAGCAGCATGATGACAAAAATGGGCGCAAGCGCATGAACAATTACGTAAGTCATAACTTCACCTGTAGTTAAAAAAAGAATTCCAGCACCGGTGCGATGATTATTATTTTCAGGCGGTTAATTTTTATAGGGCACTCTAACGGTGCCCATTATTACCGTCTGGCAGGTCTGTCTTTTTAAACTCTATCGCGACTACCAGGCTGCGCGCATACGCTCGCGAACCAGCGCCGAGCTTTGGCGATTTTTCGCATTCAGTCTGTTTTTCAGGGTGTTATCGGTGCGAGCTTCACGAACAGCCGTGACTAGCGCGGCATTCACTTTGTCCATATCGGCACTTTCTGGCGCTTCTGGACTCGCAATATCTAACAGCGCGGATAACAACCCGAGGGTTTCGTAGTTGCTGATGTCGTACGCCATCGGAGGAATGGTCGCCGCCAGTTTTTCCAGTGCTTCTACAGTACGCAGCGTGATGCGTGCCGCAGACTCTTTGCCCATTGCGTGGATCATCACGCCGGAGTCGTTGAACGCAATCAGGCGGTTTGCCTGGTAGCCGTGTGCGAGGAACGCACCGGACATCGCTTTGCCGACAATCAGGCCAACGACCGGGTGCCCCGCCAGACGCGCATTGGCGTAAGCCGCTGCTGCACCCGCCAGTGCCTGATGAATACCAAACGCTTCTTCGCGACGGCCATAAGCCTGGCTCGGGACGTCGATAACCGCCACAATGGCGCGTTTTTCTGCACTATCTGCATCTTCAGCAATAGTTTCGCTAACCACTTTTGCCAGCGTCCAGCCTTCGAGCAGACCCACTTCGCCGCCTTTAGCACGCGGGTAATGGTTATTCTCGTCTGGCACAACCGCGATGAAACGGGCGGCTTTGCCGTCAACGGTGCCGTCAGCAACTTGTACTGATGCGCACAGGCCAGCCATACGTGGTGCGTTAGCAGTGAGTTTGTCCAACCAAATGGCGGCGCGATTCAGTTTCTGGCTCATGCGCGTTTCTCCCCAAAAAGCTGTTTAATCTGTTCGGAATCAGCCTGTTTAGTGGTGTCGAAATTGTTCAGGCGATCGAGATACCAGTCATAGTTATCGGTACGATGCTTAGCCGGAACACCTTTGGCGAGAGCCTCGTTAACAGCTTGTTTGACCGCGTTAACGCCATCACCTACCAGTGCTTCTACCAGGCCGCTTTGGAAGCGTACTTCACCACCGGTCATGCTCCAGATAAACGGACGGTTACGTGAATCGTATTCGTCGATACCCGCTTCTTGTTCGATAACCTGTGGGCCGTTCAGACCAAGGCGCGCTTCACGCGTCACAATCAGGTAGCTGCAAAGTGCTGCTGCGATAGACATCCCACCGAAGCAACCCACGGTGCCTGCCACCACGCCGATAACCGGCGTATAACGGCGCAGGTCGACAATGGCTGCGTGAATATCGGCAATTGCTGCGAGGCCAAGGTTTGCTTCCTGTAAGCGCACGCCGCCGGTTTCAAGGCACAAAACGGCCTGCGTTGGAATGCCGTTACGGTTATCTTCTGCTGCCAGCTCAAGGGCTGCGGCCATTTTCGCACCGGACACTTCGCCCATGCTGCCGCCCTGGAAAGCGCCTTCGATAGCAATAACCACCGCCGGGCCGCCATTAATAGTGCCTTTGGCAACAACCATGCCGTCGTCAGATTGCACAACAATGCCCTGTGCTTCTAACCACGGGGAAACAATGCCTTCGAACGGGTCAAGCAGTTCGCGGAAGCTGCCGTCATCAAGCAGCAAACGCGCACGTTCACGCGCTTTAAGTTCGATAAAGCTGCTGTCGTTACGCATGAGTCACCTCTTCAAAAACTTGTTCGATGCGGATACGAGCCACACCCGGCGTCGCGCCAAAGTCGTGGATCTGCATCTGTCCGGCAGGCAGGCTGGACAATGCGCCAAGGCGTTCAAACAGCGCCTGCCAGCGTTGCTCGCTGTTATCTACAGACGTGGTGATGGCGATAGTCAGGGTGTCGCCCTGAGTCGCGGTAAACAGAACTTCCATATCACCGGAGCCAACTACACCCGCCAGCGCTTTGCCGCTAACGGTGCGAGTTGCCGGAAAAGACAACGTAATGTGTTCCATAACACCCTCTTAAAAGTGTGAATGTTGCGGTAATGGGGTAATCGTCGCGTTATCGCAGGCGATGCGGTCAATCAGCAGCGTGGCGGCCAGCAAATCTGCGGCCCCACCCGGTGAGGCGTTGAGTGCCAGCATTTGCTTATCGAGCCAGGCGAGTGCCGCACGGCCCTGGAATGTTGCCGTACCACCAGCAATCAGCACGCTACGCGCGCCGCTTTGCATAGTTTCCAGACCTTCAAGGCCTGCGCGTGAAAGCACACAGGTATCGCTAAGCGAGGTCATAATGGCCATCAGTGCATCAAGCCGGGCTTGCTCTTCCGTAGCGCCTGACTGGCGGCTGCGGCGCAGTTGTGGCAGTGCCAGGCGCATGATATGCGGGAAGCCAAGTTGCGCTTCCTCACGTGCACCGGGGACGCGATAACGGCGTGTTGCGAGTAACCCCTTACTGAAAACTTTTGGAGCTGAACTGTCTGGCAGGCTGGCAAGTTTTGCGGCACTTGCCGCAATTTCTTCACTGCTGCCTTCGAGGCCGTGCATCGCAGTGGCAGATACCAACAAACCGAGCGCCCAGATAGCGCCCCGGTGAGTATTCACTCCGCCTGTAGCCGCCATCATCTGCGTCTCACCTTCACGACCTAAACGGCCGACGAGTTGGCGCAGAGCGATATCTGCCGGGCGCTGCCAGCTTTGCAATGCCAGCGCATGAAACGTCGGGGAAAGGCTGTGCGCAGAGCGCTCCATCAATTCCAACGTCAGGTCGTGATGTGCACCACTTCCCCGACTGTCCACAAGACCAGGTTTCGGGCTTAAGCGTGCTTCTGTGATCAAGCTTTGGGTGGCAACCCTTGCAAGCCATGCAGCGCTGCCTTCACTCCCAATCTGTGGCTGTAGTTTCATTACCAGCTCCGGAATTTCGCAGGTGGGTTATAAAGACCGTCAGACCATTCCACTAAATCCGCCACGCTGCTGGCAGCCAGTAGTGAACGGGTTGCGTCGGTGCGACGAATACCCATATCTTCCGGGAAGACCACTTTGCCGCTTTGGCGCAGTGCGGCCACGCGTTTGGCATCAACGCCGAGACCGATATCGGTGATCCCGGCCACGGCGGCTACCATAGCCCGGCGCTCTTCAAGGCTTTCCGCCCGATAGAGATAGGCGATGCCTTCTTCGGTCAGTACATGGGTAACGTCATCGCCGTAAATCATTACCGGCGCCAGCGGCATCCCGGAGGTTTTGGCGACTTCAACGGCGTCAAGTTTTTCCACGAAGGTCGGTTTCACGCCCGCCTGGAACGTTTCCACCATCTGTACCACCAGCTTTTTACCGCGCTGCATCGGGTCCGGTTCGGTAATCATGTTGAGCCATGCCGGCGTGGCGTGGCGGCGACCGTGCGGATCATGGCCCATATTCGGCGCGCCGCCGAAGCCGGAGAGGCGGCCGCGGGTCACCGTGGAGGAGTTAGCGTAGCCGTCAACCTGAAGGGTCGAACCGATAAACATATCTACCGCATACTGTCCCGCCAGCTGGCAGAAGGCGCGGTTGGAGCGCATGGAGCCGTCGGCGCCGGTAAAGAAGATATCCGGACGCGCGCGAATGTACTCTTCCATCCCCAGCTCGCCGCCGAAGCAGTGGACGCTCTCTACCCAGCCGCTTTCAATCGCCGGAATCAGCGTCGGGTGCGGATTCAGCGTCCAGTGTTTACAGATCTTACCCTTCAGACCGAGCTGTTCGCCGTAGGTTGGTAGCAGCAGTTCGATGGCGGCGGTGTTAAAGCCGATACCGTGGTTCAGGGACTGCACCTGGTGCTCTGCGTAGATGCCTTTGATGGCCATCATCGCCATCAG
>Ga0105251_10003280_pt1 | contig 11862 bp, 10 predicted proteins | sample KBSS64metaG_FD_80424 | JGI IMG/M metagenome (GOLD analysis project Ga0105251, IMG submission 80424) | Switchgrass rhizosphere microbial communities from Kellogg Biological Station, Michigan, USA - KBS S6-4 metaG | ecosystem: Host-associated > Plants > Roots > Rhizosphere > Soil | place...
CAGATGTCCCGAGGTTGGCGTGCCGAGCTGGATCGTCGTTTGGCCGGTCTGGGCTTGTCCCAGGCACGCTGGCTGGTTTTGCTGCACCTGGCCCGTTTTACCGAACCGCCGACCCAGCGTGAGCTGGCGCAGAGTGTCGGGGTAGAAGGGCCTACATTGGCGCGTTTGCTCGACAGTCTCGAAAGCCAGGGCTTGGTGCAACGCCAGGCTGTGGTGGAAGATCGCCGCGCCAAGCGCATCGTGCTGTGCGACACCGCGAAGCCGTTGATCGAACAGATTGAAACCATCGCCACGGCCTTGCGCCACGAGCTGTTTGTGGGCGTCGATGAAGAGGATCTGCGGGTGTGCATGCGGGTGCATGAACACATCCTCGGAAATCTCGAGAAGTCCTGATCCCCGTTTCGATTGCCTTGCGCCTTGCCTTTCGTACCTTGCGCCTTGCCTTTCGTAGCAGCTGTCGAGCTTTAGCGAGGCTGCGTGAGCCGCGCCTCGGTCTAATAACGTGGCGCGGCTGACGCAGCCTCGCTGAAGCTCGACAGCTGCTACGGGGGGAGGCTTTTGGTTAGAACGTCTGCCCCAGGTTCAGGTACACCGCCTGTTGATTGTCATCGTTAAACCCGTAACTGAAATTCAACGGCCCCAGCGGCGTATCAAACCCCAGGAAAATACTGGCGGCGTTGATGTACCCACTGTCGTATTCATTGTCATTGTTCCACGCCCGCCCGCGCTCCAGTGACGCGCCCAGGTACAACGGGAAGTCCAGCGGCAAATAGGATCGCGGTGTCAGTCGGCGATAGTAGACCGCCCTCATCAGGCTGATGTTCTGCCCGGCAATCGCATCCTCGCGAAAGCCCGACAACTGCCGCGCGCCCCCCAGCAGGAAGCTGGAAATCACCACGTCCGACTTATCCAGGGTGCGCCCATAACGCCCGCCGAGGATCAGCGTGTCCGGCCCGCTGCTCATGGCCTTGTCCAGCTTGAATTCCCACTGGCGATAGCGCTGGTCCGAACCCAGCCCCGGCTCGAACTCCCGGAAGGCCAGGCCGATGTCTTCCCCGGTGTGGGGGAAGTACACGTTGTCGAACGAATCGAAGGAGTACTTCAGCTCATAGAAGCCTTCGCTGAAGTTGATGCTCGGCGAATCCCGGTCACCAATGCGCACATCCGCCTTGCCCCAGGCCTCGCCGACGCCGAAACGAATCTCGCCGCTGTTGCCGATCTGCCGGCCCACGTTCAAGCCGAAGCCGTAGCGTTCCAGGCGGTACTCGGAGATCGGGTTGTTGTCTTCGATCAGTTCAACGTTTTGCGCCTGGGCACTGATATAGGGCGCGACGAAGTACCGCGAGCCGGTGTCCATCGGCTGATAGAACTCGCTGTAAAGCTCCTGCTTGTCACCGATCTGCACCCGGGTCAGCCATTCGGCGCCGAGGCGGTTGATGCCGTTCATGCGGTAGCTGGCGCCGAGGTTGAAGGCGCTGTCGCCGCGCATGTCATCCGACAGGTTAAGGCCCAGACGCAGGTAATCGGTGCCGCTGCGTTTGCCCCGGGCGCTGATGACCAGGGTGTTGTCCTTGCCCTTTTTCACCACGCGGTATTGCACCTGCTCGAAGTAATCCAGGCCGTACAGGGTGCCCATGTCGGTTTGCAGGCGGGCCATGTCCAGAGGCTCGCCGAGGTTCTGGCGGATGTAGTAGCGGATCACCTCGTCGCCCACCTTGGAGTCGTTCTCCACCTTGATCGCGGTGATCACCGGGTTGCGCTCGCCGGGTGTGCGGGCGGCCACCAGTGACGGATCCACCGGCTCGGCCGGGCGCAAGTGTGCCAGGCGGACGTCGAGGGCGCGGGTGGCGCGGTAGCCGGCGTCGATCATGTCCTTGGCGCGGCCGAAATCCGTCACCCCGTAGGCGGCCAATGACGGCTGGATCAGTACGTCGCGGGGGGCCAGGGCCTTGAGTTGTTCTTCGGAGTTGCGCCGGGTCATCAGGGTGATGGACTGGTTGAGCACGTCCACCACGGTGTTGAGTTGCTTGCGCGAGCGCAGCGGGGTGCCGATGTCGACGACGATGGCAATGTCGACCCCCATTTCCCGCGCCACATCCAGCGGGATGTTATCGGTCATGCCGCCGTCCACCAGCAGCCGGCCATCCAGCTCTACCGGGGCAAATACTGCCGGGATCGACATGCTGGCGCGGATCACCTGGGGCAGGTGGCCTTTGCGGAACACCACCTTTTCACCGCTGGTGATGTCGGTGGCCACGGCGCGGAAGGGGATGGGCAGCTTGTCGAAATCCCGTACGTTACTGGTGTGGGCAAACATGCTTTCCAGGAGCAAGGCCAGGTTCTGGCCCTGAATCACCCCCAATGGCAGGCCGAGGCTGCCGTCGTCGCGGAAGCTGAGTTTCTGTTTGACCAGGAAATCCCGGTCATCCTGTTTGCGCCGGAACGGTACGTCTTCCCGCGGTGGCGCGTCAGACAGGGCGAGCTTCCAGTCGATGTTCAGTGCGAGTTTTTCCAGCTCATCGATCTTGTAGCCCGAGGCATACAGCCCGCCGATCACCGCGCCCATGCTGGTGCCGGCAATCGCATCGATGTGGATGCCTTGCTCCTCAAGGGCCTTGAGCACGCCAATGTGCGCCAGGCCACGGGCTGCGCCACCGGAGAGCACCAGGCCGATCTTCGGACGTGGGTTTTCGACGGCTTGGACGAGGACAGGGAACAGGCACAGCAACAGGCAGGACAACAGGCGGCGCATCATCAATCTCAAGGCTGGACGATAAAGGCCGGTATTATAGCCACTCGATCCTTTCAATCCGCCAAGCAGGAGCCAGTCAATTCATGTCAGCGGCCAAACCCGAGATTGTCATCACCTATTGCACCCAATGTCAGTGGTTGCTGCGCGCCGCCTGGCTGGCCCAGGAGCTGTTGAGCACCTTCGCCGATGACCTCGGCAAAGTGGCCCTGGAGCCGGCCACTGGCGGCGCGTTTCGCATCACTTGCGATGGCGTGCAGATCTGGGAGCGCAAGGCGGACGGCGGCTTCCCGGAAGCCAAGGTGCTCAAGCAACGGGTGCGGGACCAGATCGACCCGCAACGGGACCTGGGGCACAACGACCGTACTCAGTGAACCTCGGCCGTGGTGGCCGGCTGCTTGGCCGGTTTGGCGCTGCCCATCAGGCCGGACACCACGATGGCGACGATGATCAGCGCGCCGCCCATCAGCATGCGCAGGGTCGGGGTTTCGGCAAACAGCAGCCAGGCCATCGTGATGCCGTACACCGGCTCCATGGCGAACACCACCGCGGCGGTGCGCGCCTTGAGCACCGCGAGGCTGGCGACAAACAGGCTGTGGGCGAGGCCCGTGCAAAACACACCCAGCAGGCCGATCCATAGCCAGTCCAATGCGCGCACCTCCGCCAGCCCGGGCGCAGCCACTGGCAACAGGCACAGCGCTACCACCACGTTCTGGTACAAGGCCGCCTGCACCGGTGGAATGCGCCCACTGGCGCGGTTGTTCAGTGAAAGCAGCGAGAACAGCAAGCCGGAACCGACCGCCCACAACAGGCCACTGGTGGCTTGGCTGGCGAGATTGAAGTCCGGCGTGACCAGCACCAGACCGATGCTCACCAGCACCACCAGCAGGATTTCATTGGCGCGAATCCGCTCGCGGAAAATCAGGCCTTCGAGAATCACCGTAAAGGCCGGGAAGGTGGCGAAGCCCAAGGTTGCGATGGCCACACCGGCGACCTTCACCGCAATAAAGAAACTCACCCAATGCCCGGCCAGCAACAGGCCGCTGACCAGCAGGCGGCGCCAGTCGCGGGCTTGCAGCTTCTGCCAGGGGGTGTTGCTGGCGAAGCGCGCAAAGATCGCCAGGGCAAGCACCGCGAACGCGGCGCGACCGAACACGATAATTGCCGGCGAGGCGGCCGCCAGCTTGCCGAACACGCCAGTGAGGCCAAACATCAATGCGCCGATATGCAGGGCGCCGAGGGCTGTGCGGGGAGTCATTGCGATCCTTAGACAACGGGTTTACAGGATCGCAGTCTAGAGGGTTGCAGGCATTTGCGTCTGTCGTTGGGCTCGCGGGTTTTGTCGCGGGGCTCTTGCTGTAGGAGCTGTCGAGCCTTGGCGAGGCTGCGAAGGGATCGCCACGGTGTGCCTGCTGGACCGCGGCGCCTGCATCGCAGCCTCGCTAAGGCTCGACAGCTCCTACGCCGGGCGGTGCTCGTCTGAAGGCTCGGGGCGAGAGGCCAAACTCCCGCAACATCGCCGCAGCAAACGCACTTTGCGAAGCGTAGCCAACCCGCACGGCAATCTCGCCGATGGGCAATTGGCTGTCACGCAACAGGCCGCGCGCCATCTGCAAACGCCGGGTACGGATGTAGTCCATCGGCGTTTGCCCGCACTCCGCGATAAACCGCGCATGCAGACGGGCGACGGACAGGTCGGCGATCTTTGCGAGGTCTGCCACTTGCAGCGGGTGTGCGGCGTGCCGCTGGATGTGCGCATCGAACGCGGCATAGGGCAGGCGCTTGATCGCCAGCGGCTGTACGAAATTCAGGCTGGCGAGCAATAACACGGCGCCTTGCTGGGCGATCAGCGGGTCGTCCACCGGGCTGCTCGCGAGCCACTGCACCAGTTGGCTCTGGCGATTGTCGAGGGTCAGGTGAGCGGGCCGGTCGAGCAAGCGCCGGCTGGCGTCGGCATGCTCCCCCAGGGACTGCGCCAACCAGTGCTCATCGGGCACGTCCAGCACCAGGCAGCGGCTGCCATCGCGGCTGATACACGCGTGATGAGCGGCGTAGGGCAGCACCATCACGCTGCTGTGTTGCACCTGGCTGCCAAGGCCATCCACCTCGAAGTCCAGATGCCCGGACAGGCCAAACACCAGCTGCGCGTGGTCATGGCTGTGGGCGATGGGCTCTTCGACGTAGTGGCGTAGCGTGAGGGTGGGTCTCATCGCAGTCTCCTGGGCAGGCCCGCAGTTTACATCGCTTCGCCCGCCTTGGGCGCTGTCATCAGACTGACGCAACACTGTCATGGGCTATTAATCCCGTGGGCGCAAGCTCGCGAAAACCCCGTGAGGCATGCCCATGACCAGCGCCGAACTCGCCAGACCCAGCCGCAAGCAACGCGTGCGTACCCTGTGGATTTCCGATGTGCATTTGGGCACACGGGATTGTCAGGCGGAACACCTCTCGCACTTCCTCAAGGGCTACCACGCCGACAAGGTCTACCTGGTGGGCGATATCATCGACGGCTGGAAACTGCGCAGCGGCATGTATTGGCCCCAGGCCCATACCAACGTGATCCGCCGACTGCTGACCATGAGCAAACGCGGCACCGAGGTGATCTACGTCACCGGCAACCATGATGAGTTTCTGCGGCGTTATTCGAAGCTGATCCTCGGCAATATCCAGCTGGTGGACGAAGCGGTGCATGTGACTGCCGATGGCCGGCATTTGCTGGTGATCCATGGTGACCAGTTCGACGTGATCACCCGCTATCACCGCTGGCTGGCGTTCCTCGGCGATTCGGCCTACGAATTTACCCTGACGCTCAACCGCTGGTTGAACCACTGGCGGGCGCGATATGGCTACGGGTACTGGTCGTTGTCGGCGTACCTCAAGCACAAGGTCAAGACGGCGGTCAGCTTTATCAGTGATTTTGAAGAAGCGATTGCCCATGAAGTGACCAAGCGCGAATTGCACGGCGTGGTGTGCGGGCATATTCACCATGCGGAGATTCGCAAGGTGGGCGAGGTGGATTACCTCAATTGCGGGGATTGGGTGGAGTCGTGCACAGCGCTGATCGAACACTGGGACGGGCATATCGAGTTGTATCGGTTGGCGGATGCCCAGGCGAAAGAGGCGCAACTAAAGGCCGAAATGGTGGCGGGCTGAGCCTCAAACCCACAGACTCACTCAGTCTAAATGTGGGAGCGGGCTTGCTCGCGAATGTGGAGTGTCAGTCACCAGATAATTCGACTGACCCACCGCCTTCGCGAGCAAGCCCGCTCCCACATTTGGAGCCGGTTTCTTCAGTCAGGTGTGGGAAACATCCGCGATGGCTTCGGCCAACAGCGTCAACCGCGTCGCATCAATCCCCGCCACGTTCGCGCGCCCGGAATTGACCATATACACGCTGTGCTTTTCCCGCAGTTGCTTCACCTGTTCCGCACTCAATCCGGTATAGGAAAACATCCCGCGTTGCGCCGCGATATGCGCAAACCGCTCCGACAACCCATGGGGCGCCAACGCCTCCACCAGCCCGGAACGCAGCTGCGCAATCCGCGCGCGCATGGCTTCAACTTCCTCGGCCCACTGCTTTTTCAGCCCGGCATCACCGAGAATCGTCGCCACGACTGCAGCACCATGATCCGGCGGCGTCGACCACAAGTTCCGCGCAATAAACGCCAGTTGGCTGCGCACATCCGTCAGCTTCTCGGCGTTCGCGGCGCACACAATCAGCGCGCCCACACGGTCGCTGTACAGGCCGAAGTTCTTCGAACAGGAACTGGTGATCAGCACTTCAGGCAGCTCAGCCGCAAACAGCCGCACTGCCCATGCATCCTGTTCCAGGCCATCGCCAAAACCCTGATAGGCAAAGTCGATCAGCGGCAGCAGCTCACGCTCTTTGACGATTTTCAGCACCTGGCGCCAGTCATCCTGGGACAGGTCGAAGCCGGTGGGGTTGTGGCAGCAGGCGTGCAGCAGCACCACATCGCCCTTGGGCACCGTGGACAGCGTGGCCAGCATCGCCGCTACATCCAGGCGATTGTCGCTGCCCACATACGGGTAATGGCTGACCTTGAGCCCGGCCTTGGCGAAGATGGTTTCGTGAATCGGCCAGGTCGGGTTGCTCAGCCATACGCCACGGCCAGGCAGGCTGTGGGCGATAAAGTCGGCGCTCAGGCGCAACGCGCCGGTGCCGCCAGGTGTCTGGGTGGCGCCGGCGCGGCGTTCACTCAGCAGCGGCGAACCAGCGCCCAGCACCAATTCACTGATCAGCGTGCCGAACGCGGCATTGCCATGGCCGCCGATGTAAGTCTTGGTGGTTTGTTGCTCCACCAGGCGCTGTTCGGCCAGTTTCACCGAGTACGGGATCGGCGTCAGGCCCTGGTCGTCCTTGTACACGCCCACGCCGAGGTCGAACTTGTTCGGGTTCGGGTCCTGGGCATACAGCTCCATCAGCCCGAGGATCGGGTCTCCGGGCACCCGGCCAATCGCGTCGAAATGCATTACTTGCGGCCCTCGGCATCCTTGGCCACTTCGTCGGTGCGCGCGGCCATGATGAAGTCGTTGCGGTGCAGGCCTTTGATCGAGTGGCTCCACCAGGTCACGGTGACTTTGCCCCATTCGGTGAGCAGGCCCGGGTGATGGCCTTCAGCTTCGGAGATCACGCCCACGGCGTTGGTGAAGGCCAGGGCGAATTTGAAATTCTTGAACAGGAAGACCTTTTCCAGCTGCATCACGCCATCGCGTACTTCGATGTTCCAGTCGGGGATCTGTTTGATCAGCACCGGCAACTCTTCGTCGCTGACTTGCGGGGCGTCGGCGCGGCAGGCTTCGCAGTGGGCTTGGTTCAAGGTGGTCATGTAAGGATTCCTGAAATCGAGTGTTTGGAAAACGGTCGTCAGTGGCGTCACCCTAAAGCAACGCGGGGCCAGGGAACAGACTCACCTGGCCCGAAAAGCCGTAGCTCAAGCCGCTTTTGGTTTGGGCGGAAACTTCGGTGCGTGCAGACCCAACTGCATCCCGCGTTCCACCATGCCCATGATGTCTTCCTGCGCCACTTCGAACAGGCGCTTGAGGTTGGGCAGGGCGAAGTACAGCGGTTGCAGGATGTCGATGCGGTACGGCGTGCGCATCGCTTCCAGCGGGTCGAAGGCTTGGTGCTCGGGTTCGTCCGAGAGGCAGTACACGGTCTCCTTGGGCGAAGACAGAATGCCGCCGCCGTAGATGCGCCGGCCTTCGGGCGTATCCACCAGGCCGAACTCGATGGTCATCCAGTACAGGCGCGCCAGGTACACGCGCTGTTCCTTGGTGGCGGCCAGGCCGAGCTTGCCGTAAGTGTGGGTGAATTCCGCGAACCAGGGGTTGGTCAGCAGTGGGCAGTGGCCGAAGATCTCGTGAAAAATGTCCGGTTCCTGCAGGTAATCCAGCTCTTCACGGGTACGAATAAACGTCGCCACCGGAAACTGCTTATTGGCGAGCAATTCGAAGAAGGTCTGGAAGGGGATCAGCGCCGGCACCCGGGCGACTTGCCAACCGGTGGTCTCGGCCAGCACTTTGTTGACTTCCGCCAATTGCGGAATGCGGTCATGGGGCAGGCCGAGCTTGTCGATGCCGTCCAGGTATTCCTGGCAGGCGCGGCCCTCGATCACTTTCAGTTGGCGCGTGATCAGGGTGTTCCACACCGCATGTTCTTCGGGCGGGTAGTCGATAAAACCGTTCGCGTCGGGCTCGCGGGCCACGTACTGCGTCTGCTTCATACTGCTCTCCTGCTAGGCATTCGTTCTTGTTATGTCCTGGGATTAGCCTATTGATACGCCGCCTGGGCCAGGAAGCTATCCTCCTGCGGCACGGATCTGTAGGAAAAGTTACTGGAATTCGTAAAGTTTTCGTTACGGTTGGGGCGTCTCGTTGTGTATGTGGCGTGTTTTGGGTGTGAATCGCCTCGCGACTGTCACATAATCTTGACGATTATCTGCGCCCAGCGGCAAAAAGACGCAGCGCCTCCACCTCTTCGGGCCTTCTCATGCGTATCAAAGTGCATTGCCAGAACCGCATCGGCATCCTGCGGGACATCCTCAACCTGCTGGTGGAGTACGGCGTGAACGTCGCCAAGGGCGAAGTCGGTGGTGAACACGGCAACGCCATTTACCTGTTCTGCCCGAATCTGGTGAACCTGCAATTTCAGGCATTGCGCCCGCAGTTCGAAGCGATTGCCGGGGTGTTTGGCGTCAAGCGGGTAGGGCTGATGCCCAGCGAGCGTCGGCATATGGAACTGAATGCGCTGCTGGGGGCGCTGGAGTTTCCGGTGCTGTCCATCGACATGGGCGGCTCCATCGTTGCCGCCAACCGAGCGGCGGCGCAGTTGCTCGGGGTGCGGGTGGATGAGGTGCCGGGCATTCCGTTGTCGCGCTACGCCGAAGACTTCGATTTGCCGGAGCTGGTACGGGCCAGCAAGTCGCGAATCAATGGCTTGCGGGTCAAGGTCAAGGGCGACGTGTTCCTGGCCGATATCGCCCCGCTGCAATCCTCTGAACATGACGACAGCGAAGCCATGGCCGGCGCCGTGCTGACCTTGCACCGTGCCGACCGCGTGGGTGAGCGTATCTACAATGTGCGCAAGCAGGAACTGCGCGGCTTCGACAGCATTTTCCAAAGCTCCAAAGTCATGGCTGCCGTGGTGCGTGAAGCCCGGCGTATGGCGCCGTTGGATGCCCCTCTATTAATAGAAGGCGAAACCGGCACCGGTAAAGAGTTGCTGGCCCGCGCCTGCCACCTGGCCAGCCCGCGCGGGCAGTCGCCATTGATGGCGCTCAACTGCGCTGGTTTGCCGGAGTCCATGGCCGAGACCGAGTTGTTTGGTTACGGGCCTGGCGCGTTTGAAGGGGCGAGGGCGGAGGGCAAGTTGGGGCTGCTGGAGCTGACGGCGGGCGGCACGTTGTTTCTCGACGGCGTCGGCGAAATGAGCGCGCGGTTGCAGGTGAAGTTGCTGCGCTTTCTGCAGGACGGCTGCTTTCGCCGGGTAGGCAGTGATGAAGAGGTGTATCTGGATGTGCGGGTGATCTGCGCGACGCAGGTGGACCTTTCCGAACTGTGCGCCCGGGGCGAATTTCGCCAGGACCTTTACCATCGTCTCAACGTGCTCTCGCTGCATATCCCGCCCCTGCGCGAATGCCTCGATGGTTTGCCGCCGCTGGTGGAGCACTTTCTGGATCAGGCCAGCCGGCAGATCGGCTGCCCGCTGCCCAAGCTGGCGCCGGCGGCGATGGATCGCCTCAGCCATTACCACTGGCCGGGGAATGTGCGGCAGTTGGAGAACGTGCTGTTCCAGGCGGTTTCGCTGTGTGAGGGCGGCACCGTCAAGGCTGAGCACATTCGCCTGCCGGATTATGGCGTGCGTCAGCCGCTGGGGGATTTCTCCCTGGAAGGCGGGTTGGAGGAGATTGTCGGGCGCTTCGAGAAGGCGGTGCTGGAGCAGTTGTATGCCGAGCATCCCAGCAGCCGTCTATTGGGCAAGCGGCTGGGCGTATCCCACACCACCATCGCCAACAAGTTGCGGGACTACGAAGTCGTCAAAGCCGAACGCGGTTAAACCTGTGGGAGCGGGCTTGCTCGCGAATGCGGTAGGTCAGTCGATACATAGGGTGACTGTCACACCGCATTCGCGAGCAAGCCCGCTCCCACATGGGTTCTTTGTCGGTCTTGATACCTGTACTTGCCGTTAGCGGCATAAGTCCGCCGTTTTTTCGACTCTCCTCCAGCCGTCATTTGCGCAACTCAAACCGCAAACCCCCGCCCCGCCTGGACTTTTGCGCATTTGCAAAAGTTGGTTCGCAAATTGCTTAAGCCTCATCAGTACAGCGGTGGACGGCAAGCGTCCGTCAGAAAGAGGAAAGAGCGTGGATAAGTACCTTTACGTGGCAATGACCGGCGCCAGCCAGAATGCACTGGCGCAGAAGGCCCACGCCAACAACTTGGCGAACGTTTCCACCAATGGTTTTCAACGTGACCTGGAACAGGCGCGTTCGATGCCGGTGTTCGGTGACAGCTTTCCGGCGCGGGCCTTTGCCTTGACCGAGCGCCCAGGCACGGATTTTTCCCCTGGCGCGATGATTGAAACCGGCCGTGACCTCGACGTGGCCGTCAGCGGCGATGGCTGGATGGCCGTGCAAACCCCGGATGGCGGTGAGTCCTACGTGCGCAGCGCCAGCATGAACGTTGATGCGCTGGGCGTGCTGCGGGCCGGCAACGGGATGCCGATCATGGGCAACGGTGGTCCGATTGCCGTGCCGCCCCAGCAACAGATCGAAGTCGGCCAGGACGGCACCATCAGCATCCGCGCCATGGGCGAAGGCCCGCGGGTGATGGCTGAAGTGGACCGGATCAAGCTGGTGCAGCCCGACCTCAAGAACATGACCAAGGGCCTCGACGGCACCATCCACACCAAGGATGGCCAGCCGGCGCAAGCCAATGCCAACGTCAAGCTGACGTCGGGCTTCCTGCAGGCGAGCAACGTGAACGCGGTTGAAGAAATGACCGCGGTACTGGCTCTGTCCAAGCAGTTCGAATTGCACATCAAGATGATGAACAGCGCCAAAGAAGACGATCAGGCCATGACCCGCGTCCTGGCAATGAGCTGATAGCAGCCACACACTAATTTTGTAGCGCGGCGCCATAAAACAGGCGCACGAAGGAGAAGAACATGCTTCCGGCTCTATACGTTGCCAAAACCGGTTTGTCCGCCCAGGACACCAACCTGACCACCATTTCCAACAACCTGGCCAACGTGTCGACCACGGGTTTCAAACGTGACCGCGCCGAGTTCCAGGACTTGCTCTATCAGATCAAACGCCAGCCTGGCGCCCAGTCGACCCAGGACAGCGAACTGCCGTCCGGTCTGCAAGTGGGTACGGGTGTGCGCATCGTCGGCACCCAGAAAAACTTCACCGCCGGCAGCCTGCAAACCACCGAGCAGCCACTTGACCTGGCGGTCGACGGTCGCGGTTTCTTCCAGATCCTGCAGCCGGACGGCACCACGTCCTACACCCGTGACGGTACGTTCCACCTCGACTCCAACGGCCAGATCGTCAACGCCAGCGGTTTCGCCCTGGAACCGGCCATCGTCATCC
>Ga0105251_10003282_pt1 | contig 11858 bp, 8 predicted proteins | sample KBSS64metaG_FD_80424 | JGI IMG/M metagenome (GOLD analysis project Ga0105251, IMG submission 80424) | Switchgrass rhizosphere microbial communities from Kellogg Biological Station, Michigan, USA - KBS S6-4 metaG | ecosystem: Host-associated > Plants > Roots > Rhizosphere > Soil | place...
GTGAAGGGCATCAGCCTGTTCCTGGTGCCCAAGTACCTGCCACGCGAGGACGGCACGCCCGGCCCCGCGAACGGCGTCTCGGTCTCCGCCATCGAGCACAAGATGGGCCTCAAGGCGTCTGCCACCTGCCAGCTCAACTTCGACGAATCGACCGGATGGCTGGTCGGCAAGCCGCACAAGGGCATGGAGGCGATGTTCACGATGATGAACACCGAGCGCGTCTCGGTCGGCGTCCAGGGCCTCGGCATCGGTGAGGCGGCGTACCAATCGGCGGTCTACTACGCCAAGGACCGCCTGCAGGGCCGCTCGCTCTCGGGCGTCAAGAACCCCAGCGGCCCCGCCGACCCGATCATCGTCCACCCCGACGTGCGACGCATGCTGATGACCATGCGCGCTTACAACGAAGGCTGCCGTGCGATCACCGCCTGGGTCAGCCGCGCCCTCGATGCCGAGAAGCGTGCCACCGACCCCGAGGTCAAGCAGCGCGCCTCCGATTTCGTGGCGCTGATGACGCCGGTGGTGAAGGCGCTGTTCACCGATCTCGGTTTCGAGAGCGCCAACCTGGCGGTGCAGGTCTACGGCGGCCACGGCTACATCGCCGAGAGCGGCGTCGAGCAGTACGTGCGCGATGCGCGTATCGCCCAGATCTACGAAGGCACCAACGGCATCCAGGCGCTCGACCTCGTCGGCCGCAAGCTGCCGGCACATACCGGCCGTTACTTGCGCAGCTTCTTCCACCCTGTCTCCAGCTTCATCGAGGCGAACAAGGCGGATGCGAATCTGGGCAAGATGGTCGAGGCGCTGGAAAAGGCGTTCGGCGCGCTCCAGCTCTCGACCGCGACGATCGCCGAGAAGGGCATGCGCGATCCCGAGGAAGCCGCCGCCGCGGCGACCGATTACACCCGCCTGCTCGGGCTGGTGGCGATGGGCTACTGCTTCGCCAAGGCCGCGTTCCTGGCGCAGGAGAAGCTCGCCGGCGGCTCTGACGAGGCCGATTTCTACAAGGCCAAGCTTACCACCGCGCGGTTCTTCTTCGATCGCATTCTGCCGCAGGCGACTGCTGCGTTCCTGGCGATCAAGAGCGGCAAGGCCTCGATGATGGCGCTGGAAGCCGAGGCGTTCTGATGCCTTCCCCCTTCCGCTGTTGAGAGGGGGATTCGTACATCGCATCGCGTGTGCGAGCGTGGCTTCTGCGCGCCGTTCGAACCGACAAGGGCCGGCTCCGACTCCGAAAGGCGCGCGCGGCGATCGGCCGAGCGCCCCTGAGGAGGTCGTCCGCCGGCACCCACCCGCGAGCGCCGGTATGGTTTACACCCTGCGCTGTGTTCAGTCCCGATATGGAACAGCTCCTGACATGTGCCGGTGGAAGAAGGGGTTTTCTCGCTTCGGGACGGTGGAATCACGGTTAACGCGATTGTCGCATTAACAACTCTCTGCGTTCCTTGTGGCAGACGCAGGGGGCCCGGCGACATTTGCAGGTGCCGTCCGTGTCGGGGAACGAGAAGAAAGCACGCTTATGTCTGTCCGGATGGCCCTTGCGAAATTGTCCGCCTGCGCGGCGGGCTGCGCCCTCATCGGGGGCGGCGCCGTCCACGTGGCGGAGACCCCGGCGAAGGAAGGACACTACCGTTCGGTCAAAGGCGACAAGCGAGTGGCGGTCGTGCGCACGGTCAAGCCGGTGCGTCACCTCGCCAAGCGCACCTATCGCGTGAAGACCGTGCGGCGCCTGCGCAAGGTGATCAAGCGCACGTGCTGCACGCAGCCCCAGATGGCCATGGTGCCGCTTCCCGCGCCCTACATGCCACCCGCCCCGCCGGTGACAGGCGGCGGCGGTGCGCCGGTGGTGATCGGCGGCGGGCCGCTGGGCGGTTTCGGCGGCGGGTTCTTCGGCGGGTTCTTCGGAGGCGGCGGCGGCGGCAGCAGCGGCGGCAACATCGTCATCACCTCGACCAGCGGCGGCTCGACCTCCTCGTCGAGCGGCGGGCTGACGACCACTGGCGGGTCGACTTCGACCTCGAGCTCGGGCGGCTCGACGTCAAGCTCGGGCGGGTCGACCTCGACATCGACGGGTGGCCTGACCTCGACCACTTCGACCTCTTCGGGCAACGTCACCAGCACGACCAGCTCGTCCGGCAACGTGTCCACTTCGACGTCCACCAGCAGCTCGGGCAATGTCTCGACCAGCACTTCGTCCTCGACGTCGAGCTCCACCTCGTCGTCGACATCGAGCAGCACGTCGAGTTCCACCAGCTCGTCGACCTCGGGCGGCACGACCACGTCGAACGGCGGCACCAGCGGCACCCCCGTGCCCGCGCCGCCGATGCTGATCCTGTTCGGCGCCGCCGCCGCCGCCGTGGTCGGGCGCAAGCGGCTGAGCCGCAAGGCCGCCTGACACCGCGACGAAGCCGATACTTGGGGAGAGAAGGGCGGTGCGCAGGCGCCGCCCTTCTTTTTCGTACGGATGTGCCAAGGGGTCGACCCGGGCTCGACCCGGCGTCGACGTTGGTCAGACAAAACCCCGCCCTGCTTGTCGCAGGACGGGGTCGTGTCTCTCAGCGCTGTGAGCGAAGGATCAGGCGGCCAGCTTCCTCAGCACGTACTGCAGGATGCCGCCGTTCATGAAGTACTCGACTTCGTTGGCGGTATCGATGCGGCACAGCGCGGTGAAGGTGAAGGTCGAGCCGTCTTTGCGGGTCACTTCGACTTCGACGTCCTGCTGCGGCTTGAGGTCGGCGACGCCGCGGATGGTGAAGCTGTCGTCGCCCGTCAGGCCCAGCGTCTCGCGGGTCTGGCCGTTCTTGAACTGCAGCGGCAGCACGCCCATGCCGACGAGGTTCGAGCGGTGGATGCGCTCGAAGCTCTCGACGATGACGACGCGCACGCCCAGCAGGTTGGTGCCCTTGGCCGCCCAGTCGCGCGAGGAGCCGGTGCCGTACTCCTTGCCGGCGATGACGATCATCGGCGTGCCTTCGGCCTTGTACTTCATGGCCACGTCGTAGACCGCGCCGACTTGCTCGCCGTAGCGGCTCATGCCGCCCTCGATGCCGGGCACCATCTCGTTCTTGATGCGGATGTTGGCGAACGTGCCGCGCATCATCACTTCGTGATGGCCACGACGCGCGCCGTACGAGTTGAAGTCCTGCTTGGCGACCTGGTGCTCCTGCAACCACACGCCCGCCGGGCTGTCGGCCTTGATCGAGCCGGCCGGGCTGATGTGGTCGGTGGTGATCGAGTCGCCCAGGATCAGCAGCGGCTTGGCCTCGACGATATCGCCGACCGGTGCCGGGGTCATCTCCATGCCCTCGAAGTAGGGCGGGTTGGCGACGTAGGTCGAGCCGGCGCGCCAGGTGTAGGTGTCCGAACCGGTCACGTGGATCGACTGCCAGTGCGTGTCGCCGCGATAGACGTCGGCATAGCGGGCCTGGAACATCGCGCGGTCCATGCAGGTCGCCATGGTCTCGGCGATCTCGTTGTTGGTCGGCCAGATGTCCTTGAGGTAGACGTCCTGCCCGTCCTTGCTCGTGCCGATCGGGGTGGAGACGAAGTCCTCCACCACCGTCCCCTTTAGCGCGTAGGCGACCACCAGCGGCGGCGAGGCCAGGAAGTTGGCGCGCACGTCGGGGCTGACACGGCCCTCGAAGTTGCGGTTGCCCGAGATCACGGCGCTGGCGACCAGGCCGTTCTCGTTGATCGCCTTGCTGATCGGCTCGGCCAGCGGGCCGGAATTGCCGATGCAGGTGGTGCAGCCGTAGCCGACCAGGTTGAAGCCGATGTTGTCGAGGTGCGACTGCAAGCCGGCCTTGTTGAGGTAGTCGGTGACCACCTGCGAGCCGGGCGCCAGGCTGGTCTTGACCCAGGGCTTGGGCTTGAGGCCGAATTCGTCGGCCTTCTTGGCGACGAGGCCGGCGGCGACCAGCACCGAAGGGTTGGAAGTGTTGGTGCAGCTGGTGATCGCGGCGATCACCACGTCGCCGTCCCCAATGTCGAAGTCCTTGCCCTCGACCGGGACGCGCGCGGCGGTCTTCTTGTAGACCTTCTCCATGTCGCCGTTGAACACCTCGTCGACGTCGGGCAGCGAGACCCAGTCCTGCGGGCGCTTGGGGCCGGCAAGCGAAGGCACGACGGTCGAGAGGTCGAGTTCGAGCGTGCTGGAGAACACCGGATCGGCGGCGTTCGGATCGATCCAGAACCCCTGCTCTTTGGCATAGGCTTCGACCAACGCGATCTGGTCTTCCTCGCGGCCGGTCAGGCGCAGGTAGTCCAGCGTCTTGTCGTCGATGCCGAAGAAACCGCAAGTCGCGCCGTACTCGGGCGCCATGTTCGCGAGCGTCGCGCGATCGGCGAGGCTGAGCGAGGCGAGGCCGGGGCCGTAGTACTCGACGAAGCGGCCGACGACACCGTGCTTGCGCAGCATCGAGGTGCAGGTGAGGACGAGGTCGGTGGCGGTGACGCCTTCCTTCAGCTCACCGGTGAACTTGAAGCCGACCACTTCGGGGATGAGCATCGAGACGGGCTGGCCGAGCATCGCGGCCTCGGCCTCGATCCCGCCCACGCCCCAGCCGAGCACGCCCAGGCCATTGACCATGGTGGTGTGGCTGTCGGTGCCGACGCACGTGTCGGGGTAGGCGACCGTCTGGCCGTTCTGGTCCTGCGAGGACCACACCGACTTGGCGATGTGCTCCAGGTTCACCTGGTGGCAGATCCCGGTGCCCGGGGGCACGGCGGAGAAGTTGGCGAGCGACTTGGAGCCCCACTTGAGGAAGTCGTAGCGCTCCATGTTGCGCTGGTACTCGATCTCGACGTTCTCTTCGAACGCGCGCGGGTGGCCGAACTCGTCGACCATCACCGAGTGGTCGATCACCAGGTTCACCGGCACCAGCGGGTTGATCTTGGTGGTGTCGCCGCCGAGCGCGCGGATCGCATCGCGCATCGCGGCCAGGTCGACCACGCAGGGCACGCCGGTGAAGTCCTGCAGCAGCACGCGTGCCGGGCGGTACTGGATCTCGTCGCCGGTGACCGGGTTCTTCTGCCAGTCGACGAGCGCCTGGATGTGATCGGTCGAAACGGTGAAGCCGCCGTCCTCGAAACGCAGCAGGTTCTCCAGCAGGACCTTCATCGAGAAAGGCAGGGGCCGATGTCGCCGAGCTTCTCGCCGGCCTTCTTCAAGGAGTAGTAGGCGATCTCCTTGCCGCCGACCGTCATGGTGCTGCGGGTGCCGAGAGTGTCCTGTCCGACCTGGGTCATGTGGGCGTGTTCCCCTTGGGTTGGCTGGCCGACGCGGCGCATCCCTCCCCCGGGCGTGCTGCAGTGCGACAAGCGGATTCGTCCGGTGCCGATGCGCGTTCGGCGCCGGAAGGTCAAGGGCGCCGCAGCTTGGAAGGCATTAGACCAAAGTCTGCTCGATAGGGGCCTCGGGGCGGTTGCGGGTGCCGATCCAGCAGCCCAGCACGATCAGCATGGTGCCGGCGAGCATCGCCATTCCGACCGGCTCGCCGAAGAATAGCCAGCCGAACAGCGCCGCCCACAAGAAGGCGGTGTACTCGATCGGCACCAGCACTTGCATCTCGGCGCGCGCATAGGCCCAGGCGAGCAGCGCCAGCGCCGAGGTCGCCAGAGCGGCGCCAAGGGTGATGAGGCCCATCTCGGTCCATGTCGGCATCAATGCGAGCCAGGGCGCGACGACCAGCAGCATGGCGGAAATGATCAGGTTCTGGAACAAGGCGACCTCGATCGGCCCGGCCATCAGCGCCAGCTTGCGCTGCAGAACCACGTTGACGGCATAGAGGATGGCCGAAGCGAGGATCGCGGCAAGACCGATCAGCGCCTCGCGATCGTGACCGCCATCCTGTGGACCGAGCCGATCGGCGACGATCACCGCCACGCCGGCGAGGCCGAGCAGCGACGCGACGACGGCGCGGCGCCGGATCGTCTCGCCTAGCATCACCGCCGCGAGATAGAGCGCGATCAGCGGCGCCACGAACGAGAGCGCGATGCCCTCCGCAATCGGCAGGCGCACGATGCCGACGAAGAAAAACAGCGCCATGCCGCAGTTCACGCCGGAACGCAGCGCGTGCCACCCCAGCACCGCGCGCGAGGGCAAGGTGCGCTTGCCGGCAAGCCAGACCGGCGCGATCATGGCAAGGCCGATAAGATTGCGCAGCAGCAGCGCGGTATAGACGCCCAGGTGCAGGGAAGCGCCCTTGATCGCCGCATCCATGCCGCTGAACAACGCGATCCCGGCCAGCGTGGCGAGGATCGCGGCGAGCTTCGGCGTGGAGTGCTGCGAAGAGGTCGGCAGGGGCTCTGACATGGCCCGCGGGCTCTTGCCCGGCCATGGTGCGGGTGCAAGCCATTCGTCGCGAATTCACATGCGAGTCAGGGTGAATGCTTGATGTGCAGGGGCGCGAGGGGCTAACCTCCCGCGCGGCGGGCATGGGCCGGCCGACTCCCACACAGCGGCGTCCGGTCGGAAGAGAAATGGTTTGGAGCAAGTTCTGGCACGTATGAATCAGCGGACGCGGATGGGCATTTCGGCGTTCACCATGACCGGTATCCTGCTGGCCTCCCTGGCGGGGACGCCGGCGCTGGCGCAGAAATCCCCTGACGCCAAGGCGGGCGCGCCCAAGATCAAGCCGCAGCCGTCGGTGTCCGACTGGGACATCGGTGCGCCCAGCATGTCGCCCACGCCATCACGGTCGGGCACTTCGCGAGCGGCGAGTGCCGGCACCGCCAGCCCGACGCCGCCCGCGCAAGTGCAGGGGCTGCCACCGGTGGCCGAGGATGCCGATCCGTCGAGCACCGCGCAGCCGGTGATCCAGCCCGTCGCCGTGCTCGAGCCAGTGATGCAGTGGCAAGTCGCCGACGCACGGGCGCTGCTGACCACCATCCAGGGGATCAAGAGCGAGGGCCTGTTCCCCAAGGACTATCAGGTCGACGCGCTCAAGGCCGCAATCGCGCAAGGCGAAGGCGACGCGCTCGACCAGGTGGCGAGCAAGTCGTTCGCCTGGCTGATCGAGGACTTGCGCGACGGGCGCACGCCGATGACGGCGCGGGTGCAGTGGTTCGCGGTCGATCCGGACCAGGACAAGATGCCGACCGCGCAAGTCATGGCCCAGGCGCTCAGCAACCACGACATCGCCGGCGTGGTGAGCCAGCTGGCGCCGACCGTGCCCGACTATGCCGCGCTCAAGCAGGCCCTGGCCGACACGCCCGACAGCCAGGCCGCGCGCCGCTCGCTGATCCGGGTCAACATGGACCGCTGGCGCTGGCTCGCCCGGGATCTGGGCGATGTCTACCTGCTCACCAACGTGCCCGAGTTCCAGCTGCGCCTGACGGTGAAGAACCGCATCATCCGCACGTATAAGACCGTCGTCGGCAAGCCGGGCAGGACGGCCACTCCGCAGCTCGCCGAGACGGTGACCGCGGTCGTGTTCAACCCGACCTGGACCGTCCCGCAGTCGATCGTGAAGGGCGAGGGCCTGGGCGCCAAGGTCATGGCGAGCCCGAGTTGGGCCAAGGCCAACGGCTACAAGGGCACTAAGAGCGCGGACGGCACGATCACGGTGGTGCAGCAGCCGGGCAAGAACAACGCGCTCGGCCTCATGAAGATCGACATGCCCAACCCGCACGCGATCTACCTGCACGACACGCCGTCCAAGCAGTTCTTCAATGCCGACGTGCGCGCCTTCAGCCACGGCTGCATCCGCACCGAGCGGGCGGTGGAGCTGGGCATGACGATGGCGATCCTGGGCGCGCAGATGCCGGCCGACCAGGCCGCCGACATCTCGCGCTCGGGCGTCTACACCAAAGTGGCGATGACGCGGACCTTCCCGGTCTACATCACTTACGTCACCATGGGCCAGGCGATCGACGGCACGCTGACCAAGTACGCCGATCTCTACGGCCGCGACGCTCCCGTGCTCGCCAGCTTCGCCGCCCCGCGCGAGGAGAAGACGACGCAGCGCGCGAGCGAGGAACCGATCATCCAGCTCGACAATCCGTTGTAAGTCCAGCTCTGGCGGCGATAGCGGGGACAGGCGGCGCCACTTGGCGTTTGCCTCCCCGCGCGGCCCTCGATAAGCCTTGGGCATCGGCCGCCTCGCAGCCCTGAAACCATGGCCCCGCAACCATGGCCGCGAGCCACTGGCGCCGCCGTTCCCGTGCAGGGCGCGCCGCTGCCTTGCGCGGCCCACGACGAACAAGGACACAACCCATGATCGAGATCGACCGGCGCGGCGCGCTGGGACTGGCCGCAGTGGCCCTGCCGCTCTCCTCGGCGCTGACCGCCGCCGCCGGAGCTGCCACGGCGGCACCCTCCGGCGACGCGCCCTCGTGGGACCTGACCGACCTCTATCCCTCGGTCGAGGCCTGGGACGCGGCCCGCAAGAAAGTGCTCGCCGCCCTGCCCCGCATCGCCGCCTACAAGGGCACGCTGGGCACCAGCGCCGCGGCGATGGCCAAGGCGCTCGACGATATCTCGATGGTCGAGAAGGAGAGCGACCGGGTGCAGGTCTACGCCGGCCTCGTCGCCGATGCCGACCTGCAGGTCTCGGCCAACCAGGAGCGCCGCTCGCAGGCCGACGACATGGCGAGCGCGCTTGCCGGAGCCGAAGCCTGGCTGGCGCCCGAAGTGCTCGCGCTGGGCCGCGACAAGGTCGAGGCGCTCATCGCCGCCAGTCCCGTGCTCCAGCGGCGGTTCGCCTTCTCGCTGCGCGAGACCCTGCGCACGGCCGAGCACAACCTCGACGAGCAGGGCGAAACCCTGCTGGCGCTCGCCGCGGCGCCGCTGGGCGGCCCTTCCGACATCTACGTCCAGCTGACCTCCTCGGACATCCCATGGCCCACGGTCACCCTGTCCGACGGCTCCAAGCCCCGGCTCGACAGCCAGGGCTACGCGCTCAACCGCAGCTCGCCCAACCGCGAGGACCGCAAGAAGGTCTTCGATGCGTTCTGGGGCAAGTTCAACGAGTTCCGCAACTCGATGGGCACGACGCTGGCGGCCAAGCTGCGCGGCGACACCTTCCGCACCAAGGCCCGGCATTACCCCAGCTCGCTGGCGCGCGCGGTCGATGGCGATGCCATTCCCGAAAGCGTCTACCGCACGCTGGTCTCCGAGACCGACGCCGGACTGCCGCAGCACCACCGCTATTTCGAACTGCGCCGCCGGCTGCTGAAGCTGCCCGACATCCACTATTACGACATCTACCCGCCGCTGGTCTCGCTCGACCGCCGCTTCTCGCTGGACGAGATGCGCACGATCACGCTGGCCGCCACCGCGCCGCTGGGCACGGACTACACGCGCCGCCTGTCCGCCGCCACGGCCGCGCGCTGGATGGACCCCCGCCCCCGGCGCGGCAAGGATTCGGGCGCCTACATGAACGGCGGCGCCTACGACGTGCACCCCTACTTGCTGCTGAACCTGGGCGACAAGTACGAGGACCTCACCACGTATGCGCACGAGTGGGGCCATGCGATGCACACCGAGCTGACGCGCGCCAACCAGCCCTACGAGCTGTCCGACTACCCGACCTTCACCGCCGAGATCGCATCGACCTGCAACGAGCTGCTGCTGAGCGAGTACATGGTCGGCCGCGCCAAGACGACCGAGGAGAAGATCTTCTACCTCGGCCAGCGCCTGGAAGGCCTGCGTGGCACCTACTTCCGCCAGACGATGTTCGCCGAGTTCGAGCTGAAGATCCACGAGATGGCCGAGGCCGGCGAAGGCTTGTCGGGCGAGGCGTTCAGCGCCGCCTACCTGGACCTGCTCAAGCGCTACCACGGCCCCAAGTTCGTGATCGACGAGCCCTATGCGATCGAGTGGGCCTACATCCCGCACTTCTACCGGTTCTTCTACGTCTACCAGTATGCCACGTCGATCACCGCGGGCACCTGGTTCGCCAAGTCGATCCTCGCGGGCGGCCCGGCCGAGCGCGAGCGCTACCTCGACGTGCTGCGCGCCGGCGGCTCGGACCATCCGATCGCGATCCTCAAGAAGGCCGGGCTCGACATGACCCGGCCCGATCCGTACCGCCAGCTGATAGCCGGCTTCGGCGAGACGATCGACAAGATCGAAGCGCTGCTGGGATGAGGGCGATGGCATGACGTTCGACACGATCATCGGCGTCGGGGCGCTGCGCGACCAGCTCGGCGCCGGCGCGGACATCCTGCTGCTCGACTGCGAGTTCGACCTCGGCGATCCCGACCAGGGCCACGCGATCTATCGCAAGGGGCACTTGCCCCGTGCCCGCTACGTCGATCTCGAACGCGACATGTCGGGCACGGTCACCGGCACGAACGGCCGCCATCCGCTGCCCGCGCGCGTGGGCTTTGCCGCGACGATGCGCCGGCTCGGCCTGCGGTCAGGCCAGCAGGTCGTCGCCTACGACGGGAGCGGCGGGTTCTACGCGGCGCGGCTGTGGTGGATGCTGCGCTGGCTCGGCCATGCTCCGGTGGCGGTGCTCGACGGCGGTCGCGCGGCCTGGATCGAGGCTGGCCTGCCGCTCGAGACCGGCGAGCCGGTGCCGCTTGCCGAAGGCGATTTCGCGCTGGGCGAGCCGCTGGTCGCCGAACCGGTGAACGCCGATATGCTGATGGCGAACCTCGCGACGCGCGCCTTGCAGGTGATCGACGCCCGCGACGCCGCGCGCTTCGGCGGCGCGCCGCATCCGCTCGACACCGCCTCCGGTCACATCCCGGGCGCGGCGAACCGCTTCTTCCGTGAGAACCTCGACGAGCACGGCCGTTTCCGCCCGGCCGACGAGTTGCGGGCGGACTTTGCCGCCGTGCTCGGAGGCAGGCCCGCCGGGGAGGCCGTGCTGCAGTGCGGCTCGGGCGTCACCGCCTGCCACAATGCGCTGGCAATGGAGATCGCCGGCCTGCCGGGCGCGCGGCTCTATCCCGGCTCCTGGAGCGAGTGGACCAGCGATCCCGCGCGCCCGGTCGAACGCTGAGGCCCAGCGCTAACGGTGAGCGCGCAAGCGTCGTCCCGGACTTGATCCGGGACCGGTTCCGCCATCTCCCGCGCTCTCATCGGAGCGCTGGCAGCCAAGTTCATCGGCGCCGGAACGGGTCCCGGGGGTCAAGCCCGGGACGACGAACATCAATTCGACGCGATCACTTCGCCAGTTCGGCCTCGATCGCGGCGACCAGCGCCGGATCCTCGGGCGTGGTGGCGGGGGCGAAGCGGCCGGCGACGGTGCCGTCCTTGGCGATGACGAACTTCTCGAAGTTCCACAGCACTTCGGGATCGTCGTTGGACGTCATCCCGTAGCTCTTGAGGCGCTCCTTCATGCCTTCGACGTCGCCCTGCTTGGTCGGCACGGCCGACGTCAGCGCGGCATAGAGCGGCTGCTTGGCCGGGCCGGAGACATCCGCCTTGGCGAACAGCGGGAAGGTGACGCCGTAGTTGACCTGGCAGAACTCGGCGATCTCCTCGTGCGTGCCGGGCTCTTGCGCGCCAAAGTCGTTGGCGGGAAAGCCGAGCACTTCGAAGCCGCGGTCCTTGTAGGTGTTGTAGAGTTTCTCCAGACCCTCGTACTGCGGGGTCAGGCCGCACTTGGAGGCGACGTTGACCACCAGCAGCACTTTGCCCTGATGCTGGGCGAGGCTGTCGGGCTTGCCGTCGATGCGGGTCAGCGGGATTTGCGCGAGATCGGCCATGCGTGTCTTCTCCAAGGTTCGAGCGAGGTTATGGGGTGCGCTCGGGACACCTGCAAGACAGGCCGGCGCAACGCCGCTCAGGCGGACAGGACCGGCGAAATCAGGACCGGCGAAATCCACTCCGGATCGTGCGCGAAGGGCAACGCATCGCTCCGGCGCAGCGCCGCGAGGATGGCGGCGAAGTCGATCTCGGCCCGCCA